>Ga0247609_10007376_pt1 | contig 10480 bp, 8 predicted proteins | sample 172DNAGHGlowgp2_FD_193487 | JGI IMG/M metagenome (GOLD analysis project Ga0247609, IMG submission 193487) | Sheep rumen microbial communities from Palmerston North, Manawatu-Wanganui, New Zealand - 1728 DNA GHGlow gp2 | ecosystem: Host-associated > Mammals > Digestive system > Stomach > Rumen ...
TAAGAGTTCCTGTTCTGTCATTTCGTCCTAAATTCTTTTCTTTTTCGCGTTTTCACAACCGTGTTCATGCAAACACATTAGGCTGCAAAAATAAAAAATTCCATTAAAAGAAGAACGATGTTAGTGACGCAATACCGACTCCCGTAACTGCAAACTACTAACTGCTAACTGCTAACTGCTAATTCCTAACTATTTTCCTCACCACGCTCACCCCTCGTTCGAAGTTGATCTTCACGAGGTATGTGCCGGCGGGATAGGGCGAGAGGTCGATTACCGGCAAAGATGACGAGGGTACCGATTGTAGAGACGTGCCATGGCGCGTCTCTACGAGGTCTCCCAATTTCCGCCCTTGAAGGTCATACAATTCGATGCCCGTGTAGCCGTACATGTAGCCGCACACCACGGCCTCGCCCGACGTGGGGTTAGGATAGAGGTAGATTTCGCGCTCGCGGTTCTGGTAGTACTCGTCGATGCCCACGGAGTCGTCGGGGACGAAGGGCTGGGCAAATTCAGGATTATGATACAGCGCGAATACAGCATGACTGCTTCCGGGATTATCGCAATTGGCGACCACATTGTTGCTGAAAGTCACAGGAGAGAACGCGGCCATATTAACCAAAAGAGTTCCATCTTGTTTGGCATTGACGGCACCTAATTCAGACTGTCCTGTCGAAAAAGGGATATGGCTGATGAAGTTACCGTCGGTGTTCCATTGAATAATTGCTGGATCCCAAGAAAACTGCTTATATAAGGACAAAGCAAAAACCCTGTTGTTTATGACAGCAGGAACAGGACCGGGGGAGGCGGATGAGTTGTCTTCTATAACAGGAACAACCCCATGATTCATGTAATCCCCCGAAGAGGCATCATATCTGACAAAAAAACCAACATTTGTCATATCAATGTCTTGTGGACCGTAAAGTCTAATAGAACATGTGCTATCAAAGAAAATGCCAACATTTTCATCGAGTGCGCTACATCCACGTCCAACTATATATATTGAATTATTTTGATAACAATTACCATATAACTCGCCGTGTGAAAACTGTTCAAATGCGGTCGGATGCCCTTTCGTATATATTTGATTACACCATAGAATATCACCATCAGAATTATATTTTATAACAAAATTCAATCTACGAGTGCCGCTCATATCTATTATAGAGGCATAATGCAAACTGTCAAAATAAATGTGAATAGGGTATTGGTGTAAAGAAGCACCAGAAACAGACAGGGAAAGATTCACATAACCGGAAACATACATGTTGTCTTCCTGATCGAATGATAACCATTCAGGATATATAATATATTGAGGGTTAATGCTATCCCCGGCAAGATCCCATGGGGTGGCAATGCCTTCGGTGTTTTGCACCATCAGCTTGGCAAATTCCAACTCCCAGTTCGGTGTGAATTTGTAGAACATGGCATTATGCAAATAACTATTGCCACAGCTGCTCCCCGGCAAATACAAGTCATACGTTTTGGAGGTGTCCCCGTCTATGACAATAGTGTATGGATCCTCCTCTTCGCCTTTATAATCAAATCGCGCAAACAGATAAATACAGCCGTCGTCATCCACATGCATTGGGGTTGGGGTATGTCGCTCAGGAATGTATATAGGGCCAACACTACGTATAGAGTCATTACCATTTGGATAATATTGTCTCGAATATCCTTCCACAAAATGGTCTTCTATTCGGTTTCCATCCAAATCCAATTGCGAAAAGAATGTCCAACGACTATGCTTATAAGGAGGCCTCCTTTCAGATTCTGGCAAATTTAGTACATCCGCTTTTGTTATCAATGTGTCTATATAATACAACCAATAGTTGTAGTCACCCCACATGCCAGTCATTCCGGTAATAAATATCCTGTCGTTTTTTACTTCCATCCATTTGGGAACAGACATGTAATCACTATTGCATTTTATCACCTTATACCATAGCATTGTCCCTAAAGTGTCAAATTTTGCCAATAGGATAGACTGCTCGGCGGTAGTTATCACATCTGAGTTGTTCGAGAACATGAGAATTTCCCCGTCCAAACTGGCATTGCCGCCCATTGTGCCATATACATAAATGTTTCCTTCTTCGTCGAAAGCGGTGTTTGTGACGTTATTAAATATATCGTTATAGTTGCCACCGCTGCCCGTCCAGTAATGCGCCCACTTCCACTCGCCTTGGGCGGAGGCGGCGAGGGTGACGAAAAGGGTGGCGAGGGTGGCCACGAAAAGGGATAGTTGGTTTTTCATATTGTTGGGATTTAATGGGTTAGCAGTTAGTAGTTAGCAGTTAGCAGTTAGCAGTTGTGGTTCCGGCAGGGGCAAGAATTCGGTAGTTGGCAAGGGCTCGGTAGATTTCATCGTCATTCGTCATTCATCATTCATCATTCATCATTCATCATTCATAATTCATAATTGTTTAATCTCCTAACGAAAAAAAGCCCGAATCGTTGCAAAAAAAGTGCGATTTTTTGCGTCTCTACAATTCCCGACTTCCCAATCCCCAAAAAATTGTATCTTTGCAAGTTTTTTGGAAAAATCTATACTTCGATGAAATATACTGAATACAAAGGTCTTAATCTCCCTGCCCTTGGGGAGGAAATGAGAAAATATTGGGAAGACAATGACATCTTCGCCAAGAGTCTATCGACCCGCGAGGGACACGAACGGTTCGTTTTCTTTGAGGGACCACCGTCCGCCAACGGTATGCCCGGCATCCACCACGTGATGGCCCGCACCATCAAGGACATTGTCTGCCGCTACCAGACCCTCACCGGCAAGTACGTCGGACGTAAGGGCGGCTGGGACACGCACGGTCTGCCCGTGGAGCTCGGTGTGGAGAAGACGCTCGGCATCACCAAGGAGGACATCGGCAAGAAGATCTCCGTGGAAGACTACAACAAGGCCTGCCGCCGCGAGGTGATGAAATTCAAGGACAAATGGGACGACCTCACCCGCGAAATGGGCTACTGGGTTGATCTCGAACACCCTTACATCACCTTCGACAACAAGTATATCGAAACCGTATGGTATTTGCTTTCAGAGCTTTACAAGAAAGGTCTGCTCTATAAGGGCTACTCCATCCAGCCCTACTCCCCCGCCGCCGGCACTGGCCTCAGCTCCCACGAGCTCAACCTGCCCGGCTGCTACCGCGACGTGAAAGACCTCACCTGCGTTGCGCTGTTCAAGTTAGTGAATGGCAACGAGCAATTGGCCATTAACGCCAACGACCCGATGCCCACGTATGCCATCGCATGGACGACCACCCCGTGGACGCTTCCGAGCAACACGGCTCTGTGCGTGGGTCCGAACATCGACTACGTGCTGCTGAAGACCGTGCATCCTTACAACGAACAGCCTTGCTACATCCTGATGGCCAAGGCGTTGGTGGGCACGATGTTCAAAGAGGCCCCGGAGGTCGTGAAGGAATTCAAGGGCAAGGACCTCGTGGGCATCTCCTACGAGCAGCTCATCCCGTGGGTGAACCCCGGCGAGGGCGCGTTCCGCATCATCCCCGGCGACTATGTCACCACGGAAGACGGTACCGGTATCGTCCACATCGCCCCGACGTTCGGTGCCGACGACAAACGCGTGGCCGCCGCCGCCGGCATCCCGCCGCTCGTGATGATCGACAAGGACGGCATCCGCCAACCGATGGTCGATCGCACCGGCAAGTTCTACCGCATCGAGGACCTCGACCCCGAATTTGTCCAAAACTGCATGGACGTGGAGGCTTACCGTCCCTATGCCGGCCAGTTCGTGAAGAACGCCTACGACCCCACCAAGACCGAGAAAGACAAATCCTTGGACGTGGATATCGTGGTGATGCTGAAGGAGCAGGGCAAGCTTTTCAAGAGCGAGAAGCACACCCACAACTACCCGCACTGCTGGCGTACCGACAAGCCCGTGCTTTACTATCCGCTCGACTCCTGGTTCATCAAGACCACAGCGTACAAAGAGCGCATGATGGAGCTGAACAAGACCATCAAGTGGAAGCCCGCCGCCACCGGCTCCGGCCGCTTCGGCAACTGGCTCGAAAACCTCGTCGATTGGAACCTCTCCCGCTCCCGCTTCTGGGGCGTGCCGCTGCCCATCTGGACCACCGAGGACAAGAAAGAGCAGATCTGCATCGGTTCCATCGAGCAGCTGATGGCCGAAATCGACAAGGCCATCGCCGCCGGCTTTATGACCGAAAATCCGTATAAGAACTTCAAGGTCAACGATATGTCGCAGGAGAACTACGACAACAACATCGACCTGCACAAACCCTACGTCGATACCATCGTGCTGGTCTCCCCGACGGGCCAAAAGATGTACCGCGAGAGCGACCTCATCGATGTATGGTTCGACTCCGGCTCTATGCCCTACAGCCAGCTGCACTACCCGTTCGAGAACAAGGAGTTCTTCAAGACCAACTTCCCCGCCGACTTCATCGCAGAGGGTGTGGATCAGACCCGCGGCTGGTTCTTCACGTTGCACGCCATCGCCACCATGCTGTTCGACAGCGTGGCCTATAAATCAGTGATTTCCAATGGATTGGTACTCGACAAGAACGGCAACAAGATGTCCAAACGGTTGGGCAACGCCGTGGATCCGTTCGAGATCATCCACAAATACGGTCCCGACGCGACCCGCTGGTATATGATCACCAACGCCTCCCCGTGGGACAACCTCAAGTTCGACGAGGCCGGCATCGGCGAGGTGCAGCGCAAGTTCTTCGGCACGCTGTTCAACACCTACAACTTCTTCGCACTGTACGCCAACATTGACGGATTCACGTACAAAGAGGCGGAGATTCCGTTCGCCAAACGTCCCGAAATCGACCGCTGGATTCTCTCCGAGCTGAACACGTTGGTGAAGCACTGTCAGGAGAACTACATCGACTACGAGCCAACCAAGGTAGGCCGTGAGATTCAGGACTTTACGGACGCCTACCTCAGCAACTGGTACGTGCGTCTCTGTCGCCGCCGCTTCTGGAAGGGCGAATACAGCGAGGACAAGATTTCCGCCTACCAGACGCTCTACACTTGCTTGGAAACCATCGCCAAGATCGCCTCGCCCATCGCGCCGTTCTTCATGGACAAGCTCTATCAGGACCTCAACCGCGTCTCCGGCAAGGAAGCCTTCGAGTCGGTGCATTTGGCCGACTATCCCGAAGTGCACGAGGAGTTGATTGACAAGGAGTTGGAAGAGCGGATGCAGCTCGCGCAACAGTTCAGCTCCATGGTGTTGGCGTTGCGTAAGAAGACCAACCTGAAGGTGCGTCAGCCGCTCTCCAAGATCATGATTCCCGTGATGGACGAGCATTTCAAACAGCAGATCTCGTTGGTGCAGGATCTGATTCTGCACGAGGTCAACGTCAAGGAGCTGGTGTTCGTCAGCAACGAGGACGGTGTCTTCGTGAAGCGTATCAAGCCCGATTTCAAGAAGTTGGGACCGAAATACGGCAAGATTATGAAGTTAGTGGCCGCCAAGATCACGGGCTTCTCGCAGCAGGAGATCGCGCAGTTGGAGAAGGAGGGCGTGATGAGGTTCGAAATCGAAGGGCAGCCTGTGGAGATCACCACCGACGACGTGGAAATCCAGGCGCAGGACATCCCCGGCTGGGTGGTGGCCAACTTCGACGCGCTCACCGTGGCTTTGGATATCGAGGTCACCGAAGAGCTGAAGAACGAGGGTTACGCCCGCGAGTTCGTGAAGCTGGTGCAGACCTACCGCAAGGAGAACAACTTCGAGGTGCTGGACAAGATCGCCGTCACGGTGGAGAACAACGAGGTCATCACTCCCGCGTTGAGGGCCTTCGAGAGCCACATCTGCAACGAAACCCTCTGCACCTCCCTGACCATCGCCGACACGGTCTCCGACGGCGTGGAGATGGATCTGGAGGATGTGAAGATTAGGGTGAAGATTGAGAGATTGTAATGGAACGGTTTGTGAATCTCATCAATGTGAACTGCGTTGTTTTTTGGCAAATGAGGTGGTTACCCACCAAACTCAAGTTAAAAAAGGGAGACTATCTACGACAAGCAGAAGCCGAGTTTAACGGATTACGGTATGGATACTATTCTCTTTTGGGGTTGCTATGGTTCATACCAATGGCTGCCCTTGTTACGAAATTAATCGGCAACAACTTTTGGGTCCTATTTACCACACTAATCCTGTCTATAGCTTTGTCATACCTCTTCCACTGGTATTTTCTGACGTATAAGAACAAATGGCGCAAATATTGGAATGAATACGAGCATCAGACAAAACGACAACGTGTTGTCTGGGCAATAATCACCATTGTAACATATATCCTTTTTTTCGGTTTCTGTACGATTGGGGCTTATTTGATATTTAAAGCATAATATACCATTCCCCAAACTTCACGTTCTATTTTGTGTACTCGTTCCAATTTTGATTCGGTTCTACGTAGCGCACGTGAGTACGGAGGTGGGAAGCGTGAAGGTTAAGTTTGTGGTAATTAAGAATGCAAAATTATGAACGATGAATGGTAAGGAAATAATACGTGAAGATACGAGCGATACGTGGAAATATATTATAAACAACTCTATTACAATCGTTTGATTTCAGCATCAACCACAAAGATATCCCCTTCGTTGTCAACCAAAACATTGCGAGGAAGGAGATCCCATGCTTCATAATCCCTATTGGTGAAACGGCCCTCTTCGGAAGTCTTTTCAAAACCAAGTGCCGCCATATAGGTATCTATCATTATCTGGCTGGCAGGTCTGGCATCGGCAACGCGAGGTTGATAAAGAACCGGCTGTACTGTTCGTCCATCGAATCCGGCGAAACCATAGAATGAATATGCTGTGTCGGGGAAAATTGCATTGTGCAGCAATACTTTCTGAAGTAGAGAAACGATGCTGCCATTATTATTAAGCAGGTTGTTTACCTTGTAAATGCCTTGCTCTGAAACGTATGTGTCATTTTCATGGCCACTGGGGCCGGGGACACCAAGACGGAAAACATCGGTCATTGGTATCCAAAAGCCTTTGGATTTCGCCAACTGTTCCGCCACTCGTTGTTCGGTTACAATCGGAGTTACATTGCCTTCGCCAACTCCAAATTGCGCTTCATATACTCTGCAAAGTCGGCTGAGCTCATCGGCGATTTCTGCGATGCGGCGATTTTCCGCTTCTTGCGCTTCGTCACTTCCTTGTGAAATTGGTTCAGATATGTCATAATCCATCATCATATTGGTTTTCGACCGCGAAGATACATTTTTTTCGTTTACGACGACATACTATTCATCGTCTTAATTATGTAAACTCAAGTCGTTTGGAGTTCTCTTACTGCAATTTAAATCCTATCGGATTGTCCTGTCCTGTCTGTTTCTCGCGCAGCTGATCCAGCGCGTCGTTGATCACCTCAATTTGCAGGGCAACTTTGTTGTTGAATTGCGATAGTGGCTTTAAGATGCCCAAATGTTATCTTAAAGCGGATACCTCTTCGGTGGTCAGCTCAAACATGAAGTCTTCGGGGAAACGATCGATATTGCGGTGTTGACCATCTCGGAAAGACGGTGTTTTGAAAAATGTGTAAAAACGAGCATGAATATATTCATAAAATGTGTATTTTTGTCGAAAACTATATCAAGAAAATGTGAATAGTTATGCGGAGAAAAATAGACAACTATTTGAAAGAGTGGAAGAAACAGTCCAACCACAAGCCTCTTATCATTGGCGGAGCACGTCAGGTGGGGAAAACCTATTCTGTGCGTGAATTTGGTAAAACATACACCTCCTTTGTGGAAATCAACTTTGTGACTCACCCCGAATACAAGCTGGTGTTTCAAGACGGATTCGAGGTGAACAGCATCCTGAACAATATCTCTTTCCGCTCTCCTAGCACCCGGTTCATCTCTGCCACAACCTGCAATTTCCCGAACTACCATTGAAAGGGAACTATATTCCCAACCAATACAAGATCTATTACCACGACAACAGTCTTCTGCTGGCGGCTATGGACGAAGAATCAGGCAACGATTTGAGAAGAAACCAAAACCTGGGTGTTTTCAAAGGGGCTGTTTACGAAAACCTTGTGGCTGAAGCTCTTGTCAAGATGGGGTGTCCTCTTTATTATTACAAAAAGGAGAATGCGCAATTAGAGATGGATTTCTTTATTCGGGATGCAGACAGTCTTATCCCAGTGGAGGTGAAGGCGAAAAACGGAGCCACGAAATCACTGAACGCTTTGATAGAAAACGACAAATATGCAGACATACGATACGGGATAAAACTCTGTGCCCAAAATATAGGATTCAACGGGAAGTTCTACACGATACCCTATTTCTGCACATTTCTGTTGAAGAGATGGCTTGCGACACGCGAAAGAAAGTGAGTGCAAAGTCCTTTTGCATCCCCGCAGGGCCATACCCCGCGCACCTAAGCACAGAGGCGGAGAGCGCAAAGGTGAAGCAGTTAAGAATAGTAGATAACAATGAAATAATACGTGAAGATACGAGCGATATGTGAAGATAACTTTTTGTCGCTAACCTACTCTTTTTTTTGTTTCCAATATTGTAACATTTTTTGTATTTTTGCGTTTTGAAAAAAACAAGGCGATGAACATTGATGTTGAATATCTCGAAGAAGCTCAGTCATATATAGATGCTATGCCGGTTAAGGCAAGAAAAAAACTATTCTACAATATCTCCTTGGTGAGTATGGGAGTCGTAGATTCCCGGATTTTCAAGAAATTGGGCGAATCAAGGATATGGGAGTTCCGGGCCGAATATGAGAGCAACGAGTACAGATTGCTTTCGTTTTGGGACAAAACACGGTCTTCGATTGTAGTGGCAACGCACGGATTTGACAAAAAGACCCGAAAAACGCCAAAGCAAGAGATTGAACATGCAGAAAGTATTAGAGACAACTATTATAAAACACGAGAAGAAAATGGAGATTAAGACACACAAAGAAATGCTCGTCAAATACATTGGCGAGGTCGGCACTCCTGAAAGAGACGCTTTTGACGCGCAAGTGCGAGCAGGAGTGGAGGAATATCGCATTGGAGAGGCCATCAAACAGACTCGGAAGAAAATCGGATTCACGCAGCAGCAGCTGGGAGAGCGTATGGGAGTGAAACGGGCGGAAGTATCCAAGATTGAGAGCGGGCGAAGCATCACCTACAGCACCATCATGCGGGCTTTCAAAGCTCTCGGCGCAGAGACCGCCACACTCGACCTCGGCCGTCTCGGACGCGTTGCCCTTTGGTAATCGGAAGAACATATCTACCGTCACACCGCACACATCCATATCCAAGCTACATTCCCTTTTCGCACGTTAACAATCCAATAAAAAAACAATGAGAAACCGACTGATTCTGATTTTTGCGTTGAACCTGTGCTTCCTGCAAGGCTTCTCCCAAAAGTCGAACTTCGGCGGAGGTGTTGCATTCGGCAATACGTTTTCAGCGATGTCTGCGGATAACATTCCTGGATATTGGAAAACAGGAATAACAGCTGGATTATTCGGCAATGTGAAACTTGTCGACAACTACAATGTACGTATGTTGCTGCAACTGGATATGAACTTCACCATGAAAGGCACCCGCTCCAAGCCTAATTTCGGTGTTAAAGGATTGGCATCCCTGAACAAGAAGTCACCACCGGAATCCTCAAGAAACACTACAACTCCACGTTCTATTTTGTGTACTCGTTTCAGTTTTGATCCGGTTGTCCGGCGCGCACGTGAGCACGGGGCGGGGTGATGTAGAGACGTGCCATGGCGCGTCTCTACAACGGACCAAAAATGGTATAATTACATTTTAGAGGCGAATGATTATTCGACCCTATTTGTTGTATATCGTTTATTTTATCGGAGGTTGCCAAAAATAATCGGCATTGTGGGTGATAACGGCCCAATCGCTGGAATTTTCGTATGTTGATGGCGTTTCGTATGTTGACGGTGTTAAAACCACGTGTTTATTCTCCACATATCTGTATCTGCTCTCTGGATTGAAGCAATAATTCGTTACACAATCAAACCAATATAGATTTTTCGCCATATAGCTATCCAAATAGTATTCTTTTGTCTGCTTGTTCTCATTATTCCAGTTGGCATCCTCATTTAGGAAAACAGGTCGTCCTTCAATTAGCCTCTCTCGCACTTCCTGAATGCTCAAGAAATTACCATTCTCGTCTTTCACGTATGCTTCGAAAGTGGGGTCTATCCAAATCCATTTCTGGTATTGTGACGACCAAACCGAATTGATGACGTGGCAATCCTGATCTTTCTCGTCGTATGGCATACAGGTCACATATCGCGACGGTATGCCCATCGAAAGATACATCTCATTCAAAGCAATAGCCAGATGACGGCAATTGACACCTTTTCCCGTTGATTTGTGATAATTGTAGATGTCGATAGCATCAAATTCACACAGCGCGAAATTGCCCCCATCGTGCCGGATAGCTTTATGAACGAAATGAAGGATATTCAGGATCTTGGAAATCTCGTCACCGTCACC
>Ga0247609_10007378_pt1 | contig 10480 bp, 7 predicted proteins | sample 172DNAGHGlowgp2_FD_193487 | JGI IMG/M metagenome (GOLD analysis project Ga0247609, IMG submission 193487) | Sheep rumen microbial communities from Palmerston North, Manawatu-Wanganui, New Zealand - 1728 DNA GHGlow gp2 | ecosystem: Host-associated > Mammals > Digestive system > Stomach > Rumen ...
CAGTAGAAGCGGACAGGCTCGAAGTACTCGAAGGTAGTGAAGCTGTAGAGATCGCGGCCCACTTCGTAGTACGGCATGATGGTGAACGTACGGTGCAGGTCAATGTTGTAGATAGGGATGTCGACTGCAATTCTCTTGATGCGACCAGGATAGACCTTCACCCATTTCTTGGCGTAGTAGTAGCCGTAGTCGGGGTCAAGGTAGATGTATACGTCACCCCTATAGGTGTAGTCTCCGATGTTCTCCACGTCGTAGTAGACCGTGATTGAACTGTGGTTGTACACCATCACTGGCTGTGATACCAAGGCGAGTTCAGGTGGATAACCACTTGCTTTTGCTGCGATGGCTCCCGTCACCAACAGGAGGGTCATCAGGATGTTCTTGGCTTTCATAGTTGCGATTGTTTTAAGGGTTTGACTTCTTTTTTGTGTTCACCCTTTGCAACTACCAAAACCGTGCCAAAATTATTCCTCTGTTACCCTTGTGGTCGTTCCGTAGTCAATTTCTGGGTGTTGGGCAAGATATTCCAGCATCATCTCGTTGGAGCTGCGGAAGGTGGAGTGCCCTTCGTCTTCGTGCTCATAATCGAATACACTCGACATATAGCTGTTCATTACGACGTTGTATTTGGCCTCGAGGTCCAAAGGCTTGCCGTCGTCGAGCTTCACCTCGATGTCGGTCATCTCGCCTTCGTCGTTTACCTTAAAGGTATAGGAGCAGCCCGAGCAGTAGATGGGGCCACCGTCGGTGACGAAGCACGACTTCATCAAGTCGATGATCTCTTTTCCGCTGAGTGTGAAGGCGATGATTTCGTTGTCGAAGGGGTCGAGGGCGAAGACGTCCTTCAATGTCATGGGGCGGGCCGAGAGCGTATCGAAACGCACACCGCCGGGGTTCTGGAATCCTATGTCGGCGCTGCTGATATTGCGGATGGCATCCGTCATCAGACACCCCAAGGACTCGTGGCTTTCGATAGGCGTGAGGTTGTTGGTGACCACGGTTCGGAAGTAATCATTGCTGTTGTATTCATCGACCATGGACTGCACTTCGGCATTGCGCTTGGGGAAGTCGCGGATGGAGAGCAACTCCATCTGTTTGTCGATGACTTGACCCTTTCTCAAGGTGAAGGTGCTGAGCGTGACAAATTTGACCTTAGCTTCGGCTTGGGTCACCAGCACGCCGTCGACAAGTTGGGTCTCGCTCACGCGGGTATGACTGTGGCCACCGAAAATGGCGTCGAGCTCAGGAAACTGGGCGGCCGTTTCGCGGTCTTCTTCATAGCCGCAGTGGGAGAGGAGGAAGACGAGGTCGCACTCCTCGCGGAGCTTAGGCAGATATTCGGGCAGCACCTCGGCGATGGGGCGGAAGTGTGAGCCGCCAGCATGCTTCGGGTGGAAGTCGGGCAGACCGTTGGACCCTAGCTGGATGGCACCGATGACGCCGATCTTAAGGCCGTCGCGTTCGAAGACCTTATAGGGCGCGAAGTTGGGCATCTGCAGGCTGTCTTCGAAGGTGACGTTGGCGCAAACGAAGGGGAACTGTGCCCAGCCGAGCACGTCGCGCAGGGCCAGCACGCCGCCGTCCCACTCGTGGTTGCCGAAGGTGGAGAGGTCGAAGCCGACCTTGTTCATGAGCTCATACATGGGCTTGGAGGGCTCCGCATAACGGTCGTTGATGGGGTTGCCCGAGCGGTTGTCGCCCGCGCCGAAAAGCAGCAGGTCGGGATGCGCCGCGCGCAGGCTGTCGATGAGGGCAGCCATTTGCGGGAAGTAGTCGATGTTGGCATGCATGTCGTTTGTCGAGACGATATAAATCTTTTGCTCCTTGGGGCCACAGGCCGAAAGCAAAAGCACGGCGACGCATGTCGCCAACATAAGTTTGGCAAGTCTTTTCATGGCGTTCAGAATTTAACGTAGATTCTTGAATTGGCACGCAGTGAGCCGTCGAGGTCAACGATATTGCCATAGGCGTCTCTCACTTGGACGCGTTGAAGGTTGAGAGGCAGGTTGTTTGCACGGCAATAGGCCAGCACTACGGATTTCACTTTGGCGCCATAATAGGTGCGCACTTCGGTGTCGTTGACGAATGCTTTCATATTTGTTGAATTAACGTTGTTGAAATAATAATTTGGCGTTAGCCAATCTTCGGTTTGTTGATGGTTTTATCGTTGAATTGTTGCAGGGTTTTGCCGGATTGCCGTTTTGTGGCATCCATTTAATGGAGGCAAAAATACGTTTTTTTCAGAAAAAAGGAAATCAATTGTTGTTTTTTCCTATTTTTGTGCCATTAATTTTTTAAAACCTACGACTATGAAAATGGATGGAAGAAGAACCAGTGCCAACGTGGAAGACCGCCGCGGGAAAGGTGCTGCTGTAGCCGCCGGAGGCATCGGCATCGGCGGTATTATCATTTATCTGATTGTCAGTTTGATGGGCGGTGATGCAAGTGCCGTCATGGAACAAATGCAACAAGGCAGTCAAGAGGCAATGACGGAGGAATATGTCCCCACCGCACAAGAGCAGGAATTTGAGTTGTTCGCTTCGCAAATCCTGGCTTCGACGGAAGATGTTTGGACCGCTGAATTCCAAAAGTATAACGCCACGTATCGCGCTCCCAAGATGGTGCTTTTCAAAGGCTCTGTCAGCAGCGGTTGTGGTAATGCCACCTCGGCAACAGGTCCGTTCTATTGTTCAGCAGACGAGAAACTCTATCTCGACCTCGACTTCTTCAACGAGATGCAGCGGTCCATGGGTATCAAGGGCGACTTTGCCTGCGCCTATGTCATCGCTCACGAAGTGGGACATCATGTGCAGCATCTGTTAGGTACTTTGGACAAAGCCCACCAACAGATGGCCCGTATGGATAAGACTGAATCAAACAAAATGAGTGTCCGCATCGAGTTGCAGGCCGACTACTACGCCGGCGTGTGGGGCTACCACGAAAACAAGATGTTTGGTTCGTTGGAAGACGGCGACCTTCAAGAAGCCATTAATGCGGCCCAGAAGATTGGCGATGACTATCTGCAAAGGCAGGCCGGCTATCGCGATGTGAAGTCAGACCTATTCACTCATGGCACTTCGGCACAGCGTATGCGCTGGCTCAAGAAAGGACTGCAATCTGGAGATATCACCCAAGGCGACACTTTCTCGCCAGCCTACAATAGTCTGTGATTGGTCGGGACACGTGACTTCGAGACGTGGGACTTCTTGATGAATGGGTCAGGAGTCTCGCGTCTCGCGTCTTTTGTTCTCGCGTCCATAGTACCATATCTGCCAACTATTGAATAGGTTTTGGAAGACGGAATAGAAGGCCAGATACACCGAAGCCAAAGGATGCAAGTAATGGTTGGCCATCCAAATGCCCATGGCCGAGTTTTTCTGCCCTAACAGCTGCCCGCCAGCAATGGTGTCACCATACTTTTTCCCGATCCATTTCCCCAATCCGAACTGGATGATGCAAAGCAGCAAGGCTGAAACGCCAAGCCAGATGATGCTGTTCCAGTTGCCCTTGCCGTTGAGGAAGATGAAATGTATGGTCTGGCCTAAGGTAAGGAACAAGGCCACTGCCCAAAGATAAAAGGCCAAACCTTTATAGCGGCTCAAGGCTTGGTTGGCTTTGGGCCACAATAGTTGCAGTGTCAAGGCAACGATGAAGGGCAGTCCGATGATGGTGCCGATACGCCTAAGAATCTGTAAAAACGAGTCAAGAAAAGGCATGTCTTGGTTGACGCCGATAAACGAGAAATAGATGGGTGCCACAACGGAAATGACCAAATTGCCGATAACGGAATAGGAAGTAACCGTGTTGCGGTCGGCTCCCAGCATGGTGCTCACCACCGCTACCGAGGCGGCCACAGGGCACAACACCCCAATCAACACGCCTTCTGCTATGATTTCATTGACATTCAAAAGTTTGAGTAAGGCATAACAGCCCAAACTCACTGCCACTTGGAAGAGAATGATCCAGACGAACAAAGGCTTGAAGCGCAGCTTTCGGATGTCGACGGCGGTAAAGGTCAGCAGAAGGATGGTGAAGATGATGTAGGGCACCACCACGCTGAATGCCGCACAATAGTCGTGCAGCAGCAGTCCTAGCACAATGGCGATGGGCAAGACGTAACTTTTGATTTTTTGCATGCCTTCCAATTTTGGGCTGCAAAGATGCGAAAAAACTCCGTACCTTTGCCGCCCAAATTGTAGAATCATTGAATAAGCGTTCAATTATCATAGGGCATATCGCCTGTTTTTGTGCCTATTGCATCTTTGGGTTCAACATCATTTGTTGTAAGAACATCTCCAATGCACAAGTGTTGACGCCCATGGATTTGTTTTGCTGTCGTGCAATGGGTGCCACCGCCTTGTTTTGGCTGCTTTCGCTTTTCATGCCCAAGGAGAAGGTGCCATTGAAAGACCTGGCGCAGATTTTTGTGGCCTCGTTTCTGGGCCTTTTTCTCACCCAAGTCAGTTTTCTAAAAGCCGTCACCATGACGACTTCCATCGACCTTAGCATTGCCAACACATGCACACCCATCTTGACCATGTTTGTGGCAGCCATCGTCTTGAAGGAACCCATCACATTCAAGAAGGCAGGTGGCGTTTTGTTGAGTTTGGCGGGTGTCTTGCTTTTGGTTTTCAACTCGGTGGGATTGGGTGGCGGAGCATCCGAGACGAAACCTATGGGTATCGTGCTGACTATTGTCAATGCGCTCACCTTTGCCCTTTATCTCGGCATCTTTCGTCCTTTGATTTCAAGGTACAATGTGGTTACCTTCATGAAATGGATGTTTTTGTTCTCAATGCTGATGGCCATGCCTTTCAATGGGAGACATTTCTTGCAGATACCCTTCAGCCAAATCGAAAGCAAGGTGTTGTGGCAGGTGGCCTATGTGGTGTTTTTTGCCACTTTTGTCGCTTATTTTTTGATCCCTATTGGACAAAAGAGACTGCGTCCCACTTTGGTTAGCATGTATAATTATGTGCAGCCTACCATCGCCACCGTCATCAGTATTGTCATAGGTTTGGACCATCTTACTTGGAAGAAGGTGTTGGCCATGGTACTGGTTTTTGCCGGTGTTTGGGTGGTCAACCAAAGCCGTGCGGCGGAATAAAAAAAAGAGACGGTACTAGTACCGTCTCTTCAATTCATACAATAATCAAAAACCCGATTATTTCTTCACGAATCTTCTGACCTCGATAGCATTTTGTGTCGTCATGCGGATGACGTATGTGCCTGCAGGCAGGCCGGTCGTGTTGATTTCCACCTTGTCGGTGCAGTTCTTCTGACTGAAGACCACAGCCCCGGCGATGTTAAAGACTTCGATATGGTCGATGGCTTCGGTGGCTTCAATCATCAGTTTGTCGCTGACGGGGTTCGGGTAGATCTCGAAGCCGACTCTGGCGTTTTCACCGATACCGTCGATATATTGCAAGTTGGCGACAAGGGTACGGTTGTCAGTGACGGTAAAGGTGTAGTCCTGCTCTTCCGAAACGACGACACCGTTCTCGGTCCAATTGACGAAGGTGTAGTCTTCGTTAAGGGTCGCTCTCAAGGTGATTTCAACGCCATAGGCATAGGTTCCGGCGCCAATGATGGAGCCACCTTCGGTCGGGTTAACGGAGGCGCTGATGACATAGTTGTTGGCGCTGAAGTTGGCGACGAGGTTGCGGTTGCCAGTCACGGTGAAGGAGTAGTTGACGTTGGTTGATACTTCGGCTTCATTCTCCGTCCAGTTGACGAAGGTGAAGCCTGGGTTAGCAATGGCGTTCACGGTGCAGGATTGACCTTCTTGGTAGGTGCCGCCGCCGCGCACGATGCCACCTTCTTCAGGTTTAGGCGTCACGGTGATGGTGTACATAGGCAACGGGTTTTCGGTGAAGTGCGCCACCAGGCTGTGGTTACCAGTGACGGTGAATGTATAACTCGGGTTGGAAGAGACGAAGCTACCGTTTTCAGTCCAGTTGATGAAGGTGAAACCGCTGTTAACCGTGGTAGTGACGGTGCAACTTTGTCCGTAGGTGAAGGTACCTCCACCAGTGACAGTGCCACCATTGCTCGGGTTAGCCGACACTGTGACAGTGTAGGTGTTAGCGCTGAAGTTGGCCACGAGGTTACGGTTGCCGTTCACGGTGAAGGAATAGCTGGCATTGGTGGAGACCACGCTGCCATTCAACGTCCAATTGGTGAAGGTGTAGCCTGCCGCAGCTGTGGCACTCACGGTGCAGGATTGTCCTTGCTGATAGGTGCCGCCTCCAGAGACGGTGCCGCCCGCAGTCGGGTTGGCGGAAACGGTGATGGTATAGGTGGGGATGGCGTTGAAATTGGCCACGAGGTTACGGTTGGCGTTCACGGTGAAGGAATAGCTGGCATCGGATGAGACCACGTTGCCATTTTCAGTCCAGTTGGTGAAGGTGTATCCCGTGGCTGCCGTGGCGACTACGTTGCAGTTTTGTCCGTAAGTGTAGTTGCCGCCACCAGTAACGTTACCGCCATTGGTTGGGTTGGCCGACACGTTGATGGTATAGGTGTTGGCGGTGAAGTTGGCCACGAGGTTGCGGTTACTCGTCACGTTGAAGGTATAGTTGGCATTGCTGGAGACCACGTTGCCATTCTCGGTCCAGTTGGTAAAGGTGTATCCTGTGTTGGCAGTGGCACTCACTGTGCATGACTGGCCTTGGCTGAAGGTACCTCCGCCGGTGACGGTGCCGCCTGCGCTCGGATTGGCCGACACGGTGACAGAATAGCTTTGTGTCTGATTCGAGAAGTTGGCTACGAGGTTGCGATTGCTGGTCACGGTGAAGCTGTAGCTTGCACTTGTTGACACGGCGGTGCCGTTTTCGGTCCAGTTCACGAAGTGGTAGCCGCTATTGGGTGTGGCGCTTACGGTGCAGGTCTGTCCGTAGTTGAAGGTGCCACTAGCATTGCTGGGATCCTCGCCTTCCTCGATGGTGATGTCATCAACCAACAGCGAGGCTTGGTCGGCAGCTGCGGTATGGCGGATGGCCACATAACCTTGGCCCGAATAGCTGCTCAAGTCGACGTTCACCAAAGTGTAGTTGGTAGAGGTTACTTGAGTTGAGGGTACCAACGTGGTGGTGAATTGGCTGATGCTGTTGGTCCCCGTTGACAGGTAGACAGAATAGTAATCCGTATAACTGGTGTTCGTAATCTTGATATAGAAGCTCATGCTGCCACCAAGCATAAACTGAGGTGAGATCAGCCAATCGTCGACGGTATGTGACTCGTCATAGACGGAACCTACATAATAATTGCCGCCGTGGGTAGTATAAACTGTACTCGTACCACCGGTTGGTGTATAGCCATTTTGTCCTACTGCCCAAGTGGTTGAGCCGCTGTCATTGCTGCCAACCGTCCAGCCTTGTAAGGTGCCGTTTTCGAAGCCGTAGCTGAAGGTGTTCCTGTTGCCGCTCACGCTGACAGCGCCCCCTACGGCAGGTTCAGCCGTGGCGGTGATGGTGAAGGTCGGAACAGCGAAGTTGGCCACGAGATTACGGTTGTAGGTCAAAGCGAAGCTATAGTTGGCACTGGTGGAGACCACGTTGCCGTTTTCGGTCCAGTTGACAAAGGTGTAGCCGGTATTCGCCGTAGCGGTCACAGTGCGGGTCGAGCCAGTGGGGAAAGTGCCACCGCCAGTGACGGTGCCGCCAGCGGTCGGGTTGGCCGACACGGTGATGGTGTATTCAGAGGCAGGGCTGCCCACTTGGATGGTCGTGATGTAAGGAATACGTTGCTGGCGTGTGACCACAATCATCACTTCGCCGCTTGTCACGGGGGTGACGGTCACGTTGACGGTGCCAGAGGAAGGAACCACGCCCACGCCGATGATTTCATTGTTTTGCGTGATGGCGACGTATGAGCCAGGCACGGCACTCACAGGGAACGAAGTGGTACCGGCGGGGAATACGGCTGCGTGGCTGACGTTGTTGGCATCCGGGACCTTATGGAAAGGCATCACGGAGCCGTCACCCAAGCAGTGGTAGGCTTCCCAATAGTATTTGTCGGAGACGCTGGATTGATAGCTGCCGGCATGGGAATAAGCCACGGCGAGGTTGCCGATGAAAGGCACGGAGTTCAAGGTGTTGAAGCCCGTGTCATCAAACATGGCGTCATACACACCCGTGGTGGTGTTGCTCATCTGTGGCATCTGGTTCATGGTGGTGGTGGCACCAACGCCGAAGTAGTAGTCTTCATACCAATAGGTCTCAGGGCATGAGCCGATATATCCCCAAGCGCCCTTGTTGGCGGCTCTTAGGAAAGCCTCTGCAAGGCAGGTGCCACTGTAACCCCAGTTGGCGGCCAAGCAGCAGTTACCCATGGCCCACAAGTACTTGTCGTTGTTAGTCATCGAGTTGACGTTGCTGGTGGTGAACTGCGGGTCGGCCCACATGGTGTTGTCGCCGTGGGCGGTATAGTTGACGAAACCTACATTGTTGATATAGTTGTAGCAGGTGGTTTGGCCTGAACCTGTGGTCAGGAAGACGCGCGGAGTGATGCCGTGTTCAGCGTTGAAGTAATAGTTGTTGGCGTATTGGATGGTAGGCTTGCCGACGCGTGAAGTCCAGTTGCTGTCCCAACCTGCGATGAGCAAGGTCTCGTTCAAATACGAAGGATCCGACATCGTGTACTTCTCGTAGGTCATGATCTTGTTAATCAAGTTGGTCAACTCGGTGGTTGAAGAAACCGGCATGCGGCTGTAGAACATCTCAGGATAGAGGTCGTTGTCCGTGGTGCTGGAGTAGTACAGATCGGTGACCTTGCTGGTGGTCGAGCTGTTCTGGCTATAGGTCACGTTGCCAGTGTCGCCAACGACAACGACGAAGGTCGGGGCGTCGGTGTTGTATTTGTTGCGGATGAAGTTCTTGATGGCTGAAGCAGAGGTGCCCGTTTCCGAAGTGGTGTAAACGGTGGTGTAGATTCCCTTCTGTTTCTTCCATGTCACCCAGTTTTGGAAGGCTGTGTTGGAAGCATAGTCCGAAGTGGTGATGACAATCATCTTCACAGGGGTGGTGTAGAGGTCGGGGTGGTCGGTGTAGATATCCAACACGGCGCGGCCGTTGAACATCTGGGCGTAGATGATGTCGAAGTAGGGACTGTAGGTGCTGACAAGCATGTCCTCCGTGGCTTCGGCGTCGGCACCATCGAAAAACACTTCAACTTCGATGTTGTTGAACACACGAAGCGTGTTGTTGACGGGGTCATAGCTGACGGGGTCGATGCACATCTTACCGACTTGGATGCCACGCATGAGGCCGTCCACGTTGACGGTGGCCCGAGGTGACGAGGCGAGGCCACGGGTTTGGTATGCCGAGACATTGTAGACGAACGGAGCGTCTTCAGGATCGATATCCTTGCGCAGCGAAGGCTGGCGCGGCACCAAGGTGTGGATGCCGTAGTCTTCGAGGCGGTAGTCGGTGGTGCTGAAGCTGGTGACTTCGATGCGAGGGTTGGCACCGAAGGGGATGGCGATCAACTCATTCACGACGGGAATCTGAGGTTCTCCTTCGTTACCGCCGATGACGGTGTTGGGCAAAGTAACCCATGAAAACAAACCGCGGTCGCTTTGATAGTCTTCGGCCTCAATAGAAGAGAATGAAAACGAAGCCTTCAGGCTTGTCATGTCGCTTTTCACACATTCGGCCTTCGACTCGCTACGCAAGTCGATGCGACCGTTTTGGGCCAAGGCAAACACGGTGCTCAAGGCCAAAACCAAAAGAAGTGACAGTTTTTTCATTGTATAGAAAATTTATTTGGGTGCAAAAATAAAAAAAATCGTTTTCCGCGATGGAATCGAAAAGCAGATTGGAAAATTTTTCAATTAATAGTTGCGCGAATTGTAAAATTATTCCTACTTTTGCACAAAAATATGAAAATTCACACAAATCAAACAAGCTATGGTAGTAGATAACGAAAAGTACATCTTTGGCGTCGTCAAGGTGGGCGAACGTGGACAAATCGTCATCCCGAAGGAGGCGCGCGAAGTTTATGGCATCAAGGCGGGCGACAGCCTGTTGATTCTCGGCGACAAGAAAGGCATGGCCGTCGTCAAGACCCAGATTTTCCAGGACAAAATCGACGAAGTGTTAGGGGAGGGCAAGTGATGGCGCGCAAACATTGGATCGATAACCTCCGATGGGCAACGGTGCTCTTGGTGTTGTTTTACCACGTCTTTTATTTCTACAACAACAAAGGTGTGTTTGGCGGCATTGGCGGCTTCGTCGACGACCCGATGCGGCAGCCGCAAGACGTTGTGATGTACATCCTTTACCCTTGGTTCATGATGCTGTTATTCTTGGTGGCGGGCATCTCGTCGCGTTATGCATTGGGGCCTGCGGCCCCTGAGCTTGTCGAAGGGCCGCAATACCAAACCCACAAGCAATTCATCAAGAGCCGCACCCTGAAGCTGTTGGTGCCATCCACCATCGGCCTGTTCGTCTTCCATTGGATGACGGGTTATTTCAACACG
>Ga0247609_10007380_pt1 | contig 10479 bp, 17 predicted proteins | sample 172DNAGHGlowgp2_FD_193487 | JGI IMG/M metagenome (GOLD analysis project Ga0247609, IMG submission 193487) | Sheep rumen microbial communities from Palmerston North, Manawatu-Wanganui, New Zealand - 1728 DNA GHGlow gp2 | ecosystem: Host-associated > Mammals > Digestive system > Stomach > Rumen ...
CATATTTCATGATAAGGACAATAAGGTATTAATTGGACGTCATAGATATAATTTTTAATTGGCTTACTTTCTCCGCCGTCGCTGTATGTACTTCTTAATATAGATTCTAATAAAGACTGAGACCATTCATTTTTAACAATTTCATAATCATTATTAGTATAAACTCTTATTGTATCTCTTGGAATAGCTATTATGTTATAGTCAGCGTCAGTTGTATTTTGTTTTGTTGTAAAATCAATACTCCAATTTACTGAGCCTGAAGTTATAGCTGTAGCTTGTACAGTATATGTAATTTCATCATAGCTTATTCCAAATGCTTCACTTCCCCAGTCTCCTGTCTTTGTTAATGAAGTAGCTTCAATAGCTAATTTCATAGCATTAGATAGTGTTTCGGTTACGTCAGCACTTGACACATTATAATTTATAATTTTATCAATAGTTAATTGATATAAAGCATTAGTACTATCCTTTACAATTATTGACCCTGTATCTAATCTTATTCTATCCATACCTGAAACGCCATTACTTTTTCCAAAATATGTATCATTAGTCCATGTAGAATATTTATTATTAAATGCACTTGCTAATTGTGTTTTAACAATATCTGTATTTTGGTCAAACCAAATATATTTTCTTTCTCTTTCCCCTCCAGTATATACGTTTGAATAAGTTCCACCAGAAGCTAAATTAAATTTTAAAAAATCCCAAGCTGGTTGCATTGGATCAGGATTAGCTTGTTGCGACTTAGTAAATACCTCTCTATTGTCATAACATTTATACGTACTTCCGTCAGCATATATTGATTCAGATAAAGGAGTATTGATTGTAAAATCTTCTGTTCCGCCTAATGTTATTGTTCCAGCAGCAGCAGGACAATTTTTTGCGAAATAAATAATATACCATGGAGAAAATGATTCGTCCATTAATAAATCTTCATATTGCTTAATTTGATTAAATGAAAAACCCTCGCTATTAAAAATAATAGAATTAAAATTTTTTGGCCAGCCTCTATGGACGATCATATCTTTATCTTTCCATACGTCGTATAAATCAACTCTTAAATCTCTTTTTAAAGTAAGATTATGTTGACCGCCTCTATTTCTTACATTTTCAATTACAAACCAGCGACTTTGAATTACGTCTTCATCATCAGTAATAATTAAATAGTCTCCGTCTTGTTTATCATAATTTACTACATGACTTGTATCTACTCCGTCGTTATAATTGAAGTTTGTAGTTGAAAGCGTATAGATAGGAGTACCATAATCCGCTAAAGTAGCTTCTTTTTTAAAGATTCTATTAAAATAGTTATTATAGTTGTATAAGTATAATTTGCTCATAGGTCCTCCTTAATTTGAAAATAAGGGAGCTTTTTACTGCTCCCTTATTAAGATTAAATTATTCAGCTTCAACAGCTCTAATAGTAATCATAGGATAATTCTTTAGGTGTGCTAAAGTATTATGACCCCATGTTAAATAATGGTTTTCAGTTAAGCTTCTTGGATTAAAGAATACAGTACCACTTTCGAAAGCTGACATAATTGGAGGTAATTTAACTAATACCTTACAAATAATAGTAGCGTCCTCAATATATACTGTACCTAATTCAAAGTCACCATCAGCCTTAACTGTAGCACCAGCTGGAATTTCTTGGCCTGGGAATACATGATAAGCAGTACCACCAACAGTTACAGAAGCCTCATATACAGCTCTTACTGTACCGTTAGCATTATTAGTACCTGGAGTATATGCACCAGTACCAGAATTAATAGGCTTGCCAGTAGTAGGTGTAGAAGCTGAGTATGTAGAAATATTTGTAGCAGTAAGTGGGATACCGAAATACTTTTGAGGAAGTACATCTCCTACAAATGTAGACTGTAATGCTTCATCATGGAAGATAGAAGGTAAATCAATCTTCTTGACTGCATTTACATACTTAGCGTTCCAAACCACCTTGATTTGGTCCTCACTATATGATCTTAAATGACCGTAGTCATTATAATCAGTAGTGTAGTCACCCATATCAGTAAATAGGTCAGCCATATCTCTAGCGATATTTTCACCAGTTGAATTGCCACCTGCATTGATAGTAATAGTCTTTTGCTGCTTACCAACAGAAGTTTCATCAGTACCAATAAATGTATTATATAAAGTACCGTCATAAACCTTCTTAGTATCTCTAATCCATGATAACATTACTGAGTTAAAGTCACCAAATGCTCCCTCAGTAGAGAAGCCTCTCTTTGTTAAATAGTTATCAATAGTTAATCTAATTTGTCTAAATACATCTAATGTAATAGACTGTACTTCTGGGTCTTTTGGTCTATCTAATCCTAATAAATTAGAAGCCTCTAAGTCACCAGTCCACTCATGAGATTCTAATACATCTGTAGAGTAGTAAAGTTTCTTGTCACCATACATTGATCCGTCAACACGAGCTTTGTCGACTAATGTTTGGTGTTTACCTAAATTATCGGTAAATACTTGCTGGCTAATATACATATTTGCCAAAGTTGAGAAAATCTCATTTGCATTTAACGTAAATGCTGGTTGAATTGCCATAGTTTAGTCTCCTTTTCTATTTTTTCCCCCTCATATTTGAAGGAGTTTTGACACGTCGATTAAACTCAGCTTGGAACACATGAGGATCACCAGCAGCTTTGTCTACCATTTCTCTTAGTTGACTTGCTACCTTTTCAGCTGTAATTCTATCTTGTTCTGTAACTACAACTTGGCTTCCTTGTGGTACAAATGGATCTTCATAACCTTCTTCTATTAATGCGTCTCTTAACTCTAATACATTTGATATGTATTCTAAATTAGTAGGGTCTGGTTTTTCGAAAACATTTTTTCTTAACTGGTTTAAATCAACACTTGAATCTTCTTGACTACCAGAATACTCTCCTCCGTTGATGACAGTATCTAATAGCTTCTTATTCTCCTCCTTAAGTTTGTCATACTTAGCTCGGTCGACGCTGTTTGCTTTTAGCTCTTTAATGGCAGCTAGGTAGTCAACGTCGCTGTCTACCACTTCCTCGTTACGCTCTTCTAAATTTTGGTCCTTTTCCATATATTTGTCTCCTTTTATTATAATTTATTTTTGTTTTTAGTACAAGTACACTTTTGAAATTTTGTATTTAAAATAAATACATTTATAAAATGCAAAGTTAGGAACATCTTAAATAAGAAATTGTGGTGTACTAAGCCTCGCATAGTCCAGCACCTCTTCGGTAGTACCCTGGCTCTATGATTATCTCAAACATATTCAAGCGTCTCATTTATTGCATTAATCTAATTACCTCTTGGCTTCAGAAGGCTCATTTGCTTCTGGAATTGCTTAAAGGTAATTAAATCCTTAAATTGGTAGCTTCTATAATCAAATATTTGGATTATATTTGCTGCACTCTTAGAATTATATATTTCATCTAAGTAAGGCCTCATGGCTATTGCCTGGACCTTTTCTTTATTATATTTTCTTATCTTATTAGAATCATATACAGTAAACCAGTCATTTTGGTCCTTAGTAAATTTTACCACATAATTTGGCTTTTTTAAACGGCCTTTGAATACTAAAGTTGTATCAGTATCAATTTTATTTGTAAAAGTAGAAGCTGTAGGCATTAATATATCAGCAATAGTTCCTTTTCTTCTATCTAGGTAAGCCTCACTAGGCTCTATATATTCAACAACTGCTCTTTTACCAAAATCAACTTTTCTATACTTATGATTTACTACTGCAATTTCTTTATCAGTCTTAGCAGCTTCAAGTTCTTTTAGATATTGACCTAATTTCTTCTTATTTTTTACTAGGCTAAATCTACCAAATTTCTCTGGTATGAAATTGAAGGCACACATAAGGTCACTTACTTCCTCTAAGGTATTACCAATACATATTACTCTAATACGGCCCTTTGTACTTCTTACTAGGTTTTCTAATTGGTTAGTAAATGAGTAAACTATATCAAAAGAGTTCTTTTCACTTTTCTCTCTATTCATTTCGTCCATACATATGTTATAATACATATTTGGGTCTAAAATAAAATCTTTATCAAATAGGCCACTACCTTTATCATTATAGAAGGTAGCAATACTAAATACTCTAGCCATTAATTTCTTTTCTATGATTCGAGTACGCCCGTTTTTATCTGGGTTACTTCTCTTAGTTACTTCATATACATTATTACCATTAGTCACTAAATCTAGATTATATTTTCTTCTAATATCTGGGTCAATTAATTTCTCAGCATTATTAGCTAAAAGTTTCTTAGCACTGGTGTCACTTAATCTTAGCCAGATAAATGGTCTACCATATTTACGCCATTGACGGCAAAAGAAATCAGTAACAGCATAAGACTTACCAGCTTCACGCCCACCTAATAAGAAATAGAAGATAGCCCACCAGAAGCCTAGAATAGAATTAAGTAAATACCATTCCCTAGTCTTAATCCTATTCAATTTCTCTTCTCTTTTGGTTTTTCTTCTTTGCTCAGCAACTCTAGTAGCTGGAGCTTTATCCTTATCAGCTTTCTTAGGTCTACCCATTACTTTCTCTTTCTCCAGGTTGTTGGAGCTAATTCAGCTTGGTCTAATGCTCTTTGCCATGCCCAGCCACTTAAATATTGTAATGTAGCTCCTTGACCTTCTTTGTCTTGTGGAGACTGGTATTCTAAAAAGTAGGAATCTCCATAATTATATACTGCAACATCTTTGCCTTTATATTTATAATATCCCATAAAGTTATATTGGCTATAATCAATACGCTTAATACCTTCGTGCTGGTAAAAGACTTCTTTTATATCAGCATTTTTCTTTACAAGTTCATGGAAGTTTCTAGCGTAGACATCAGCAGTAGACCATTCTTTATTAAGGTCCTTACTTCTTGATTCTCTTAATATAGCTTCTTCAACTGTATATTTCTTTTCAGTCTTAGGATTAGTATAAGCCATTTGAGATTCTACAAGTTCCTTAAATTCTTTATAGGCAACTCTTTCTACATATTTATTGTTCCATGCTTGGTCCATATTACTAGGCTTCTTTCTAGTTTTTAAATATTGTTCTCTATAGAAGTTAGCCTCGTCAGCATTCTCATAATACTTTTGGATCCATTCAGTACCTATGTTCTCTATGATTTTTCTTTTATTAGCATTAAATACTGCTCTTATATATTGTTTATCACTTTTATAAAACTTTCGTGAGTGCTTTGCTTTAAGTCGCATTTTTCTATTATTCCTTTCTTAGTGTTAAATTCATATTTATTAGCTTCCATAAATGGAATTTCATCATTTAAAATATCAAAACCATTTGGATAAGCATTTTTAAACCATTCCTTTGAACGTCCTCTAATTGAAGGCATTTCATTGTTCCATTGATAGCCAGAGCCATTAAAAGCAAAGGATCCTTTATGTTCTACTTTAAATTGTCCTACGCCTTCACCAACTAAGGCTTCTAAATCTGGTCTAGGTACACGAGATATAATTGAATCAGTATTAGAGTATAATGTATCTTTATCTATAAATGATTCAATATAATATCTAGCCCTGGATAATATGCAGCTATGTATAAATGGATTCTTCCTTCTAATATATCCAACTGCATAGTTTAGGGTTTGCTTTACTCTATCAGCTTCAACTCCTTTAGCCTTTTTTCTTTTTTGATAAAAGTATTCTACAAATTTCTTAAAGGGTGATTCTATAGCTGGATAGATAAATTCAGCTTTGTGTCCTGGCTCAAATATAGCATAGAAGTGCTGCTCATTATTGATACCATGTTCCATTAATCTAAAACCTATTTCGCCTTCTTTAATAAAGTCATTCTTCCTAGGTAATACATTAGTATCTGGTATAGGCTCTAACATAGCTGCTGAGTAGGCACTACGTCTATCATAACAAACACAATTTTCATATCGACTACCCATATATTTTTGGTTATAATATATTAGGCCTGCAATAGTACCTAATTTCCAGCTCTCTAAACTCTTATCATAATAGTCTGGGTTATTAGTTAAATCTATTACTGCTTTATTACTCATTCGTTGTAAGACAGTAAAGGCTCTCATACCAGATATAGCTTGCTGGTGTTCGCTTCCGTCAAGATAGAATATGTACTCAGTATATGGTAATCCATTACCAGCATATCTTAATACTATTCTAGCATACATTTTTTCTAATGTATAATAAGCTCTTGGTAGACGCTGTAACTTTACCCATTCCTCGCTGGGTGCTTCAAGCAAACGGTCTCTACAATATCTTAAATGTTTATTCATAACACGTACATCATGTACATATACAATTCTCTTATTCTTAAACATTTTAATCTCCTAAAAAGTCTGGTAGTATAAACGGAGTTGCTTTTTTTAGCATTTCTTCGTCACAATAATTATTCTTAATCCATTCCATAATCTCTGTGTATTTTTGGTTTGAAAAGGGTTTATAGCCATTAGAAGCACAATATTCTCTATAAGACGGATAATCTACGTAGTGAGTAGAATTATGAATATGCTTATAGTATAAGCCTACACTATTTGTCGTTACCAAATAGCAATTAGTTTCGTCTTTAAATGGCTCCTTCCAGGCGTCAATATCATTCTCATTATATATAAACGCCACCTTCAAAGCACATAGTACAAAATCAATTAGGTCATCTTTTGACCATTTTTTTGTTTTTAGAGTAGGGTCTGGATTAACAATTTTAGTATTCCTAGAATAGTAAACAATTCTTCTTAACATACCAGTATCAGATATATCTATTTTAGGAGCTTGGTTACAGCAAAAGAATAATGCTGACTGAGCTTTAGTAGTGTAAGTAGCTCCATATTTTTCATTAACCTGGATATATTGCTTTGATACAATAGTCTTAACAACTGGTAGATTCACCTCACCAGTTCCTAGTTCATCAGATGCAATAAGTCTATGCTTTAAAGCCTCTGCTAAAATAAATTGGTCTCCTAGGCTGCCTAGTGGTGTTGACCCTACGTCATTGTCAAAGAGTTGTTTTATTATGTTTAAGAAAGTAGATTTACCACTCCCTCCAATACCAGTTGTGATAAAAAATACTTCTTGTTCTGGGTGAAACAATAATATGTATAGAATAATAAGCTGCTTATCATCTAAGGGAAAGGGACATTTTTTAGGTATGTAGCCCTGGTCTTTACGTTCTAATGCTTCATCTATAATAGAAGGTCTAGGCCAGTCCTCTTTATCATCAGCTAAGGGATTATTTATGATTCCTTTTTTCATATACTCTAAGTCACGCTGACAAATAAATTTGTGAGCATGCTTATAATAAATAACTCCTAAATACTTATCTATATTTTTTATTTCATCATTCTTATAAAAAAATTTACCACTTATAAATTCGATATTGGATTGAATACATAACTCAGTTAAGAAGGCGTCATCATATTTCTTCATATGACCACCTCCTTTTTATTTTCTAATTTCTATTCCATTATCATTTAATATTTTAATTACTAAATACTTTGAAATTTGTAAGTATAGGCTTATATAGCCTACGCTCTTTTTGTCAGCCTGGTATAATTGAATCACCTGGCTTACTTTTACAGTAACATCTTCTAAATTTTCTTTATTGTAATTAAGCATTTTTACCTTCTCCTATAAAATCAAATATATTAGTTTGTTTCTCATTTTCGAACTTTAAAGAGGTCTTTGGTATTATATGATAACACATTTCGCAATAACATACCATATATTGACCTTGTTCTTTTACAACTTCAACCTCAGTTCCTGGCTGCAAGTATTTACCAGAAGCAACATTGAAAAATTGATTTTTTAATTTAGCTATTGCCATTTTTATACCTCCTTTTATTCATCTAAAATATCAGAAATATATTTTCTAGCATAATCCAATACTTCAGCACCAATATTTAATCCTAAATATTTATATAGCATTTCTGGACTTAAAAGAATTTTAACTCTTTCAATATTTAATTTTAATTTTTCTAATTCAGTCTCTGGCATTTTTTCTGGCATTTTGTACCCTCCTAGTATCATTCAAATCAATATTTTCTATAGCTGCTCTCTCTTCTAAAATTCCTAGATAAAGTGCCATAGAATTATATTGACTAAGTAAAACATTAAATAGGCATTTAGACGCAAATGTCAAATGATTCCAATTTTTTAGGGTTTGTCCTAACTTGTTATAAAGAATTTTTAGTTGCCAGTATTCAGCTATGAATCTCTTTTTATAATCTTCTGAATTCATGAAGCGTACAGTTTGTTTTAATTCTGTAAACATATAATCCTCCTATTTTAATTTTGCTAAAATGACTTTTAAGTCACATATATAGCTAGTAATTGAAGTACGATCTACATCACATTTTGTAATATCTAAAAATGGCTCAGTATTTTGTATTTCAGTAGCTACTAAATCTTTTAGAATCTTTACCTCAGATTCAGTTAAGAAGTACATATCATTTCCCATAGCTTAACTTCTACCTCCTTTTATAATTTCTATTCTTAAATAATCATCACAAGTAGATGATACCAATTCTACCCATTCATTAAATAATGGTTTATTACGTAAGTATCTATAATCATGATAATCATTTTCAAACTCTACAATATCACCTGTTTCGTCTCCTCCGTCTGGTGTTAGAAATACTATTCTAATCATTTGACCAGTAGACACTTTTTCAAGTAATTCTCCAACTTTAAAATCTAACATTATTTTTCACCTCCTGGTGCAACGAATTGCACTTATAAATGCTGCATTTTTGCCGTTGCCTCTTTCATTTAAAAAAAGCCATGGCCTCCTATTTCTGCAAAAATTCCAAATATTAATATTATATATTGGATAATGAAATTTTTTTACATCAAAATATGTTTTCAATGTAAATAAATGGCCTAAACATCCTTTGTAATTAAATGTTTCAATATAATATTTATACATTTTCTAGTCCTCCAGTTCTGGCATTGGGTCAAAGCTGTATATCTCTGTAACTTTAATCTTAGGATACCATTTTTGACCGTTTGGACCGTCCACTATCTCCCAAATTTTGGGCTGGATCAAGTCCTCACGCCTTACCACCAAAAAGCCAGTACATAAATTTTTAGTGTCTATGCCGTCAAAAATAACGCCCAGGCTCTTTTCTTGCTTGCCTCTATTCTCCTCACCCTTAACCAAAATTTTTTTATAAGTATAGAAAGAATCCCACTCTTTCAAGCCGTCGGGTGACTTCATATGCTTTTTATAAATAATAAAAGAATAAAATTCTTTTTCTTTTTTTTCGTACATTTCTTTTTTAAACTCCTCTAATGTTTTAATAATAGCCAGGCCATAAGTTTGAAAATACCATAATTCTTTCTCACGTTCTGGCGTATTGATTCCACGCTCCAGCATGATTTTTTCTTCGTGCTGCATTTCTCGCCAGGTCTCCAAATCATCATCAATTAAATGTCTAATAAAATTAAGCATAATTTACAGCCCAGACAGTACGCCTGGGCCTTGCCTCCTATTCAATTATAATTTTAAAATTTGAAGCCTCTTTAATGTTCATAGAATAATTTATAGAATCTTTTTCAAATTCTAAATCGATACGATCACTATAAAAGTTAATCTCTAATGAATCAACGCACGCAGCGTCTAATATCTTTATATTATCACTTTTACGAATTACTGTAATTAATCTAATACTTTTGTTCTGTTCCATTTTTTTATCCTCCTATTAATACAATGGTCCTTTATCTACCCACCAACACCAGGCATCAACAATTATTATTTTAGTTTTAGTTATGTGATAAGTAGCGTGAAATTTTTTAGGTAAAGAATCGAGATCAGAATGAATCTCACATCTTAACATAATTTTACAATTTACCCTTTCTACCCATTCAAATTCGCTTCCTGGGCAATGGGTCAAAACGGCTTCAAATAGCCAGCTGCTGCCTTTTGGTCTCAATGGCTCTAATATCTCAAAATATCCGTAATATACTTTCATATAATCACCTAATATGGTATAATAAAATATTTACTTTAATAAATTATTAATAGAATAAAGTTTGTTAATCCTATTAAATAAAATTCTAGTAACCAACTCGCAAGAATCTTCAAAGCTGTACTTGTTAGCTTCTTGTTCTGTCTCTTGTAACCAGTCCATTAATAAAATCTTAGCGTTAAAATTAGAATTATTGAGATAATAATCACAATTAAGAGAAGAAGGTAAGCCTTGGGCCCAGTCTTTAAAGGCCTCATAAAGTGATCCTTTGTAATATCTTCTAAGGTATTCAAAATCTGAATCATAACAATGATACTTGATTTTTTCATCATAGAAAATAAAAGCAAGTTGTGCAGCTGCAGCTGCTGGCGTAACTTCTTTAATTTGGAAGCCATAATCAGAACTGCAAGCCATGACAGAATCAATAAGATATTGATCAACTTTTTTTAATACTGCTTTTTGATTTGTTTTTAACATATTTTACCCCTTAACGCTCAATCTTTTTAAGGGCTTAGAGCTGGCCCTGTATC
>Ga0247609_10007382_pt1 | contig 10477 bp, 4 predicted proteins | sample 172DNAGHGlowgp2_FD_193487 | JGI IMG/M metagenome (GOLD analysis project Ga0247609, IMG submission 193487) | Sheep rumen microbial communities from Palmerston North, Manawatu-Wanganui, New Zealand - 1728 DNA GHGlow gp2 | ecosystem: Host-associated > Mammals > Digestive system > Stomach > Rumen ...
TTCGCTGAGCGACGTTAATCATACCCAGCTGGTAGAAGGCCTCGGCGGTAGGTATCGGACTGGTTGCATCCTCCTTGACATCGGGCAGGAGACCTGCGATACCGTTCTGGTTGTATTCGAACATGTGTTCCGGAAGCATGCCGTGCATCGCCAAAGCGAGGTTCTGCACCGTCACGCCTATCTGGTTGTTGGGCTTTTCTTTTTGAATGGTCTCGAGTATGCGGTTCCACTGCTGGTGGCAGGCCATGAAATCATACTGCATCACCTTCTCCGCCTTGATGTTGGCGTTCTTCCAGACAAGACCGCCCATGATGACAACTACAAGGAAAAAGGATAGAACATTGACAATTGACAATTGACAATTGACAGTTGACAGTTGACCTTTGCCCTTTAACTTCTGACCTTTGCCCTTTGACCGTTGGACACGGACAACAAGTATGCGGACGAAGAGCGGAAGAAGAACGGCTGACAACCATGCGGCATAGAGCAATGTTGGAACGATTGTCGGATAGCGATGGTAATGGCTGCCTGTCCAGTCAGGTCCTACCATCCAATAAAGAACAGGAATGACGGCCATAAGCAGGATGCCTCTCCCTTTAGGGGGAAGTTGGAGGAGACCCCATATAGCGAGCAGTGTGAGCAGGACAGCCCAGACACCACCCATCAGTGCGTTCTCGTCAAGCAGGAAGAGCCAAAGCAAGAACGAGGGAACGAAACTCAAACCGTAAAGCCATTGACCGTTGACCGTTAACCGTTGACTGTTGACTGTTGACAATTGACAATCAAAAAGACGTAGCGTCAGCAACTGTATGGCCGAGAGCAAGAGCGCGATGATGAGGGCTCCCACCCAGGCATAGAGGAAGAACTGTGTCGAGAAGCGTCCCAGCAGGTCGGCGACGCCGCCCGGGTGCCTGACGATGTCCCACACGTAGGTGCCGTCGAAGAGGAATAGCTGGTACTGCTCCTGATAGTGCAGGTGGTGCGGGTACGCCAGTCCGAAGAAGAGAAGGACCGCCGTACCGAAGAGAATCGTGCACAAGATATGTAGATGCTTCATTATCATTAAGGATCAAACACGCGGCTGAACTCCTCGACGCTGATCTTGACAGGCTCCACCATGAACTCGGGACGGTTGTAACTCTTCAAGAGGAAGGTATTGTACTCCGGGTCCTCCTGCGGCATGAGGAACGCCTTCTCCACCTTTCCGTTGTTGAAGTAGGCGAAGTAGATGCGGCTGTAGTTGTCGTCATCGCGGCGGGTGGCAAGCATGATCCAGTGTCCGTTACTCGACCAGCTCGGATAACTGTCGGAATAGTCCTCGCTGTTCAGCTTCGAGAGGTCAACAGGCGAGGAGGTCTCCCAGGTGAGGGCGGTGCCATCGTATTTGTCTAACGGGATACAGACAATGTCGGCATCGTGATGTCTACTGTGGAAGCAGCCGTACTGTCCCAAGGCAAACAGCAGCCAGTGCCCGTCTGGACTGATGCGCGGCAGGGTCGCACTCTTATCAGACGATGCTGCATCATATACCAGTTCCTCCTCACCGAAGTTGTGCGTCGCCAAATCGAACGAGCGACGGTAGAGGTTGTACTGTACTTTCGGGTAGGTGGTCCTGATATCCTGGTCGGCCATCTCTTCGGGAAGGGGAACGCTCTTGCAGTAATAGAGGTACTTGCCATCAGGCGACCAGGTGGGATACACCTCCAAGAGTGTGGAGTCGGCGCTGACTACCTGCACCGAGTCGGTCTCCACGTCGTAGAGAATCATGTCGCTGGCAAGGTCGTAGACCTCAATCTTGTTGGGGTTCAACGTATGGAATCCCTGTCGTGTCTTGTTGGTTGAGAAAGCTATCAACTTGGCTGTCGGGTGCCATGCAGGGTAGACACCGCCAGAGATGGTGTAGTCGCGCTTCATGTTGACCCTCGACACCTTGCCGTCGTTCACGATGACGGTGCCGGCATTAGAGAGACGCACATGGAAGAGCATGTTGTCGGTCTTATAGTTCTGATAGCTGTGACAGTTGATGCACTGACCTATCTCCCTGTTATTACTGGTAATCTCGTTATTGAAAATCTGAGACTCCTCGAACGTGGTGAGGTTGCGCTGGGCAATCTCCATGAAGGTCCATGCGACATACGAAGGCTCGATGAGGCGGTACGACACATACTCGTCGATAGGCTCTTTGGCGATGTGTATCTCAAACGGGCTGAACTTTAGCCACTCGTCATTTTTCTTGCCCCAAACCTCTACCTTGATACTCTTACCCTTCGAGGCATCTAGCATAGCATGCCATTCCGACAGAGGAATCTGAACCTTCACGCCGTCACCGTAGGTCTGTTGCTGACCGTCAGGCGTAGTGAGGCGTGCCACACATTCCTCGAACTCGCCAGCAGGGAGCATGAAGTTGAGCGGTGCGATATTACAGGGCACCGTAACATTGCAATAGTCGGGGAAGATGGCGGGCAGGCTCTTGACATCCTTACTGGATGAGGGCACATCGGGATGATTCGTACACGACGACAACAGCAACAGGGCTGCCGCCAATAGGAAGGTATAAGGATAGATATGTCTTTTCATTGTTTTCTTATGATTGAACTTCATGACCGAAACTGCCTTTATTTGTTACAAAAATCTTTCTTCCGAAAACGTTGTACCACCAGTAGGTGTCTCCGAATTCATCGCGCATCTGATCGCCTATATCCTTCAGGTTCGCACCGGGCTTCGCCAGTTTCTGCAGGGTAGCCATGAACTTCATATAGCGGTCATAGACGGTCTGTGTGATAGGGAGTATGATACGTTTCTTTTCAGGGGACCTGTCCATATACATGATATAGGCCTCCTGTGCATGCAGGGGGAACTCCTCGTCCATGTGTGCCTTTACGTAGTTGCGCAGCGTCGGCCAGAAACGGCGAGAATCGCAACGCAGCATGGCATAGAACAGCGCCTGTTCCGATACCACTTTGCTGGTGGAGTCGGACCAGAGACTGATGTTGTTGATGATATAACTGTCGCTGTTCTCAACACCAGTGAGTTCGTCGGGATAGGCACTCTTCAGTTCTTTTATATTTTGCGTAATCGGGCCTGGCAGCCAGTCACCGTAGAACGGAAGATGGTGCAGCAGCGTTAAGTAGCGTATCAGTAGCTGCCTGTCCCTCAGGGCGAAAGCACAACGGGAGAGCACCTTCAGGTAGAAGGGCGAGAAGCCCGCCTGTATGGCATTCTCGAAATTCAGGCGAATCGCCTCGTTCATCATGCCGTAGTTGTAGTAGACCAGCGGCGATGCGATGTCCAGGAGACTGACATGAACTGAGTCTGGATTGGTGATATTCTCACCGTCGTTGCCCAGCTTGAACGAACGGTCTAACAGTCCTCCCTCATTCATCAGGGCGATATTTTTGAGGAACACCATTGTGCGCGTCGGTCTCTTGTTCTCCTCAGCAATCTGGAGGATCTCCTTCCAGTTGTCGTCCTCGGCAAAGCGCACCATACGCATCTCATCAATGTAGTTCCTGTCACGGAACATGAGCGACAGCGTGAAGATGATGCCTGCGGCGGCACATACTACCGGAACTATGAACTTCAAAATATGAACCCCATTAAGCCCATTAGACCCATTAGCCCCATTAAACCTATTAACCCCATTAATCAGCGCCATAAGCACAGAGACACCACCGAGTACCCAGAACGGAACGGATAGATGCTCGCTACTGTCGACGGGTGTGATGAAGCGGGGCAGACCTGCCAGCATGACATCGTCGAATTTCAGGTTTGAATAGAACAGCCTATGCCATAGAGCGGCGGCGAAGACAAGCAGGACAATGCCGTTGAGTTCACGCCAAGAAGGTTTGTCGACAAATAACAGACATAGGATGAATAGCAGGGCAAACCATCCTAATATGGGATAGACACAAAAGCCTATCAGATACCAGACAGGATGCCATTTACGCGGTGTGCAGCGGGCTGCCCACAAGAGCAGCAGCATGACGAGATAGCCTACAGACTGCGAGAACCAATAGCCTCTGATGGTTGAGACATAAATCCAGTAGCCCAGGTCGACAACCGAGGTAAGCAGGCAGGCAACAGGCAGAAGCATCAGTGCTACAGCGCCATTCCGCAAGCGGAAAGCCTTCACGCCCACCAGGAAGATAAGCAACCAGATAACTGCCAGCACACTCGTGCCTACGGCAGGACGGCAGAAGAGTTGTGTGAGCCAGGCTCCCACATACCGCATCAGGCCGAAGGGCTTCGACAGGAGAGTGTGAAAGAAGGGTGCTCCGTAGAGGAACTCGGAACGGTCATGTGCCGTATAGAACACTTCCTGGTTAAGATATAATATATATAAGGTAAATACAATGAAAACCAGCAGGCTTACATAGAGAACTGCATGTGATACTTTGTTTGTTTTATTCATATTTGTCGTTCTTCTTTTCGCTGCAAAGGTAGTAACAATATTTAGAATTCCACAACTTTTTTCTAAGATTTTAAGAACTAATCTATATTTGATATCAAAAAAAGGAAGGTGTAACTTTTAGTCACACCTTCCTTTGAATTATTCTGATAAGGAATGATTACTCCTCATAGTAAACAGTGTTGACGGTACAGTTACCAGACTTGATCAGGAACTGAAGGTCCTTACCAGCACCACCGTTACCCTTTGCACAGTCCTTAGCAATATCCTCATTGAGCTGGATCTCATTAGGACCGTCTGCAAGAGGTACATTGTCATAATAGGTAGCGCTCCACCAACCGTTATGAACCATCATCGTAGTACCGGGCTCGGTATCAGAGATGTCCATGATAAGAGTCTTGAATCCCCAATATACCTCATCAGACAGATAGGGGAAGTGCTGACCCTCAGAGTCACTGAAACGCATGGCTGCTGCATTCCAAGCACCGGGCTTGAACGGCGGCTGTGCTACAGGATCTCCACCATAGATATAGATCTTCTCAAGCGGGTCGGTGATTTCTACACACAGGATACCAAGCCATGTATTCTCCAGAACGGTACCGTCTGCGCAGAGAGCAGTCAGCGTAACTGCATATTCACCCTTTTTCATCTTCCTCTTAGCGGAAGTTGAAACGAAAGTCTTACCACCGATATCCCATACAGCATTAACTGGTGCCAGGGTCTCACAGGTAATAACGTTACCGGGATTGCCGTTTTCTGCGATGTCAGTCTTGACGGTAGTCTTCGCCAGGAGCTCATCCATAGTGATATGACCGCCGTTACTGATTTTCTCATGAGTGGGATCGCAGGCATAGAGCAGACCTACTGCGGCAAATAACAAAAATATCTTTTTCATATTCATTACTTACTGATTATAAATTAATAAAGCGCTTTATACTGTGTCTTAGGATCAGCAGTGTCCCAACCCGGGTTCTGCTCCAATCCACCGTTATGCAGAGATATCTGGTTCTGAGGCTTCGGAAGGAAACCATTGGTAGCCTTGTAACGCTCACCCCAAGTACATGTCATGTGATGCATAGGAATCTTACTACCCTTCTGGCCGAGGCAGACAATCTGCTTACCATCCTGGGCATTGAGGGCGGTAACAGCGTACTGGCTGACAGAGCAATCCTTACCGGTCCAGCGACGCATATCGTTGAAGCGAAGTCCCTCGAATGCGAACTCCCAACGGCGCTCGTCCTGAACGGCCTTCAGAGAGTATGCTGTCTGAGGAACACCGGCACGCTTCTGAACCTGGTTCATGTAAGAAGCCTCACCGGTAAGCTCGGTCATCATCAGGAGAACGTCGGCATAACGCATCAGGTAGAAGTCCTCGAAATGGTCACCCTGCTGTGAGTTACCAAGTGAACCAGTATACCCTGGGCACTGCTTCCACCATGTCTCGTTGTTGGCACCGTTAGCCCATACGTTTACAGAAGCGTATTTCTTGACAGAATAGCCGGACTCCTCACAGTCGTCCTTCTCGTAGGTGTACTCCTTAACTTCATCTGCATTGTTGAGTTCAATCATAGAGCCCAACTTACGGATGTCCTTATAACCGCCAGCATTCTCAGCAACTGTCCAGTCGTCCCAGATATTACATGAAGGAGTTCCCTGACCCCAGCCCTGGTTCCAGGGATAGGTCTTCTCACGCTGACCGTTCTGGTTGGATGCACCGTTACGGAGACCCCAGAAGCATGACAGGTAGTTAGAGTACATACGTGGGTTAGAATAGTAACCGCCGATGCCCCAGCTTGAAGCATCCATGAACTGGATCTGGAAGAGCTCCTCGGTGTTACCGTTACCCATGCCGGGCTGGTCGAAGCAGTTCTTACGGTCCATATCCTGGATGAACCAATACTCACCCTCGTCATAGAGGTAGGTGTTGGAGTAGTTCCAGAGTGAACGGAAGTCCTCACAGAGTTTGTAACCACCATTGTTGATGATGTCCTTCAGGCCGCTAACAACATCCTCCTTGGAAACGGATGTAACTTTAAGACCCTCCTGAGTGATGGCTTCACCAGCAGCGTTAGTCAGCTCGATGGATGGACCACCGCTTGCCAACTCCTTGGTACCTTTGTAGAAGCCAGCCCAGAACATGTATGCACGGGCCAGGAATGCCTCAGCGCAGTACTTGTCGGCATGACCTGAACCGTTGGCTCTCTGTGCCTTCATCAGGTTCTTTGCAGATGTGAAGTCGGCGATAATCTGCGGATAGACAACCGTCTCGGCATCACGCTGGATATAAGACTCACCGTCAATCAGTGTAGAGGTGAGCACAGGAATGTCACCGTACAACTGGGTAAGCCACATGGTATAGAGACCGCGCATGAAGAAGGCCTCACCGAGGTACTGGTTACGGTCTGCCATCTCCTCGTCAGTCCAGGGCACGTTGTCGATGGTCTCAATCGTGGTGTTGGCACGGGAAATACCACCATAGAGAAGGTTCCAGTCATACTCGTACTGGTTGGCATCAGCCATCGTGAAGTGATGCAGTGACTTAGCAATAAAGTCCTGCAGACCGCCGCTACCGTAGTTGTCGTCCGACATCAGACTCCACCAGTAGAACGGATTATTCAATATCTGACTCTGGTCACCGCCACCCAGCGTATTCAAGATACTGTAGGTAGCCGCATTCAATGCCTCAACATCCGCAGGCTTACCGGGGAATGTCGCAGCGGTCATCTCGGTCGGACGCGGTTCTGTGTCCAGCGCGTCGTTACAAGATATAAACAAGGTTGCTGACAAGACAGCCAACGATGATAAAATATATTTCTTCATAGATTTTAATCGATTTAGAATTTAATACTTGCACCAATCAGGAAAGTACGAGAGGGCGGGTACAGACCGAGGTCGATACCGGACTCCCAGTTCTGACCACCACCTGCATTACCAACCTCAGGATCGAGACCTGTGTAGCTGGTGAAGGTGTAGAGGTTCTGGATCTGGAAATATAAGCGGAGCTGCTGGAACGGGCAAGCCTTCCAGAGATGCTTGAAGTCGTAACCGAGGATGATGCTCTTGATCTTGAAGTAGTCGCCATTCTCCATGTAGCGGGTAGATACCCAAAGCGTGTTGGGGTGACCGTTGTTAGAGATACGTGGCATGTCGTTGGAGGTACCCTCACCGTGCCAACGATTAAAGATGGTGGTATCGTAGTTCTCATCGGGGTCGTCACCGAATGAACGGTAAGAACGCATGATCTGATGACCGAATGCACCTGCACCGTTTACAGAGAAGTCAAGACCCTTCCATGTGCAGCCGAGGTTGATACCGAGGGTTACGTCAGGATTCGGGTCACCGATCATGTGCTTATCGGTACCGGCACCTTCACCCTTACCGACAATCACACCGTCACCGTTCCAGTCGTCCCAGATACAGTCACCGGGCTGTGCGTCAACATACGTCGGTTTGTCAAGCTCAGGATGTAGCTCAAGAGACTTGCGGTTGTATTCATCAATCTGATCCTGGTTCTGGAAGATACCGCTGTAAGACATACCATAGAAGTAACCTACAGGATAGCCTTCCTCAACACGTGATACATAGTCAGTACCCTGTGAGAGCAGGCCACCGTTACCGGAGATATAGTGGTTCTCGTTGTCGATACGGGTTACCTTGTTCTTGTTGTAGGCGAAGTTCACACCGACATTGTAACGGAAGTCCTTACCGATCTTGTCGTTCCAGGTGAGTGCAACCTCAACACCGGTGTTCTTAATATCACCACCGTTGATCATAGCAGGGTTGGTACCCATGATACCTACCATTGCACCGCCTACGAGCCAGTCCTTCGTCTTCTTAACATACCAGTCGAAGTTAATGCCCAAGCGGTTGCTGAGCAAGCGTGCGTCGAAACCTAAGTCCCACTGCTCAGAAGTTTCCCATGTGAGCTCGGGATTCGGAACGATGTTAGCGTAAGCACCTGTTACAGGAGTACCGAAAACAGAAGGTGCATTGGGATCCCTAAAATTGTAACCGGCATTGGTTGACAATGCAATCGTAGCAAGATACTGGTACTTGGCGATACGGTTGTTACCGTTCTGTCCCCAGCTTGCACGGATCTTGAAGAAATCGAGCCAGCTCTTAGTCTTCTCCATGAACTTCTCGTTGGTAACTACCCAACCTGCAGAGAATGAGGGGAATGCACCCCAGCGGTGACCGTCTGCGAAGATACTTGAACCGTCGTAACGGAGAGTTGCAGTAGCCATGTAGGTCTCATTCCAGTCCCAAGAGATACGACCGAACCAAGAAGAAAGATACTCCTCGTCGTTCGGATTACCTGTGATAGATGCATTTGCGTAGTTATCCTCAGTCAGCTCAATGTTGTTCAGGTAGGCAGAATCCCAGCCCTTCAGGGTTGCGAGCTGCTTGCCCCAGTCAACACTCTTGCTTCCACCGATGTTCACACCAAATGCGCTGCTCTGGAAGGACTGACCGACCATTGCAGAGATCTTGTGACCAGAGAATACAGGAAGATCGTAAGTGATGGTGTTCTCAATAGACCAGTTGCTGCCGAACCAAGAGTTCTGGCTGACACTGTATCTGTTAGAGATAGATGCTCCATCACCAGGAGCACGCGGCTCGTTATAGTTACGGTATGCACCTGAGTTCCAGTTGTAGTTGAACTGTGAACGCCATCTCAGACCCTTGATGGGCTGAACAACCATGAAGGCTGTTGCGCCAACACCGAGGCTGCGGCTCTCTGCCATAGAGTTCCAACCACCAGTTGTGAGGTTCTCCCATGGGTTGTAGAACATAGAGGGGTTCCAACCTTCACCGTAGGTAACGTTACCGCGATAGTCCTGATACTTATAGATTTCACCGTTGTCTGCATAGATAGGCATCATAGGATTGGTCTGAAGCAGGCTGTGGATATAGCTCCAGTACATACCATCCTCAGCGAGGTCGTGGTTCTTGCTGTAGCCGATAGACATGTTCTCACCGATGGTGATGACATCAAAGTCCTTGGCCTTCAGCAGCACGTGCTCACTGTTCATACGAATAGTGTGACGCTTGTAGTAAGAAGCCTTGTCGGCACCCATGATACCCTCATTACCTGTATAGGTGTAAGACATCATGAACTTGGAACGGTCTGAACCGCCGGTCAAAGTTACAGAGTGGTTGTGCTGGACGGCATTCTTGTTAACGAATGCATCCCACCAGTCAGTACCTTGCCAACCGTTTAGAACTCTACCGAGGATGTCAATCTTACCTCTTTCCTCAATGTCGGGAATGGTAATGGAGTTAGGAACATAACCTGTCCAATCCAACATCGTACCATTAGAGTTGAAGTTGTACTCGTTGAAGATGGTCATGTATTCCTGGGCGTTGAGCAACTGCGGGCGCTTGTAGACATTGGACCAACCAATGGCACCGTTGTAAGTGATCTCGATCTTACCTTCCTTACCTTGTCTGGTAGTAACCAGGATCACACCGTTAGCAGCACGGGAACCGTAGATGGCTGCAGAAGCAGCGTCCTTCAGGATATCGATGCTCTCGATATCGTTGGGGTTGATACCGTCGAGGTTACCGCCTGCTACACCGTCGATAACGTAGAGAGGTGAGCTGTCACCGATAGTACCCATACCACGGATGTACACCTTGTAACCCTTACCAGGCTGTGAAGAACTCTGGGTAATCTGTACACCAGGAGTGCTTGACTGCATGGCCTCGAGGGCGTTGGTGGTGTTCAGTTTGGCGATGTCGTCACCCTTTACCTGAACGGTGGCACCGGTAACCAGTTTCTTCTTCTGGACACCGTAACCCACAACTACAACCTCATCCAGAAGAGCGTTGTCCTCTTTCAGGGTAACGTTGATGGTGCTCTGTCCGTTGACGGCAATCTCCTGCGTCGTGTAGCCGATGTAAGAGACAACCAGAGTTGCTCCTGACTTCACGTTGAGTGAGAAGTTACCGTCGAAATCGGTCACTGTACCATTAGTGGTACCTTTCTCCACTACGCTGGCTCCGATAATCGGTTCGCCAGAGTCGTCGTTTACTGTTCCTTTAACGGCGCTTTGAGCCATAGCTCCC
>Ga0247609_10007383_pt1 | contig 10476 bp, 16 predicted proteins | sample 172DNAGHGlowgp2_FD_193487 | JGI IMG/M metagenome (GOLD analysis project Ga0247609, IMG submission 193487) | Sheep rumen microbial communities from Palmerston North, Manawatu-Wanganui, New Zealand - 1728 DNA GHGlow gp2 | ecosystem: Host-associated > Mammals > Digestive system > Stomach > Rumen ...
GTTCCTGGCATAATCTCTAAACCATTAATGTCATGTGAAATTGCTTTAGCATATTCCATTAATGCTTGATTATGTTTCTCAAACTTATCATTAATCTTACCAACACTTTCATTAAATTTGGTAGCTTGTTCTTCTAATAGCATGTCATTAGCATCTTTACCATTCACAGTGAAGGATTTACCTGTTCCTTCCATCCCAATTAAATCTTGGGCTAACTTTTCATTTTTATTCATACTCATTTACCATTTATCAATCATACAGTGTTCATCTTCAACTCTTACTTTACTCTCTAAAATACAACCACATTGGTCACAAATATAGTGTCCCATAAACATTATTCTATGTTTACATTTATTACAATATTGTAAACGTTGTGTTGCCAAATCTTGCTTTTTATTGAAAATATTTCTATATGTTCCAATAATTATATGCCATATTTTAATCAATATTTTCTTTACCATTTTCCTGCTGGACATTTTGACTTTGTATTAGTTATCTTCCATTTAAGATGACATCCACATCCTTTTATATAACCTTCTTTTGGAAAAGTAGATACATCGTTTGTTTCTGGATTTACATAAAGATTAGCATTGCACATATCAAGCTCTTTATCATATATAGAGCATTTTCTACAGATAATAGTTCTTTTAGTAACGTGTTCGGGTAACATAATTAATATTCAATTCTTTGACGTTTCTTTTTACTTTCATCTAAAATAGTTTTCTTTTTAAAGTAACCTAACATTAGTCCGACTTCTTTTTTAAGATAAGGCATGTGATATACTGTCATATGACCTTCATGATCAAAATGAACTAGAACCAAATCCTCTATTTCGTATTCAGGATTTAATTGTTGTATCATCCATGCATATGTAGAAAGTTGCATAGCATAGTGCCAATAATTAACATCGTCTAAATTGTTAAGAGGATATTGCATCTTAACAGAAGTCTTTGTCTTAGTATTAAAGAAACTCTTAGTTTCAATTTTTTTATTAGTCTTCCAATCAGCTATAGTAATTTTGTTACCTTTTTTAACTAATAAATCAATTTGTCCGGCTACTGCCATTCTTCCATCCTTAGTTACATAAGAAATAAGATATTCAGGATATACAGCATTCTCTATATCCAAATCAGTATAATCCTTTCGGCATTCAAACTTTCCTCCAATTTCATACTTAGCTAAGTTAATGTCCTTGGGTTTAGCATAAAAAGAGTTTTCTAATTCTGCATGAATCTTAGTTCCTCTTTCGCAAGATACTCTTTTCTCTAAGTCCCAAGCATCTAGTATAGCTTGTTGTTCTCTATTGAAGTCATTATCTGTAATACCGTAAGCATCAAGTAATCCTATGTCAAATTTCTTAGTAGCCAGTAATGCCTTTTTCTCAATTGCCCAATCTTCTTTAGGTAATAGTTTTTCTAATGCCTTATAGGCTGACCAAAACTGCTCATCGAAAGGTTGGGTAAAAGAATGAATCATAGTAGTCACAGAAGTAAATTTTAGAGACGGATTAGTGACATCATAATAAATATGAGCATCCTCCTCAAAAGCTATGTTTCCGTTTTGTTTTGTAATTTTACTTTTATCCATTTGTCATAAATCATTAAATCATTAAACACATTTATCTAGAATTATTTTATACTTTTCAAGTATAAGCATATTATTTGTCGAGAACAAATCAATTATTATAGTTATATGATAAATGTAGGAACTAATCCGATTTTTGGCTTAGAAAATATTCCATCTTTTAAGAAGGGTAGTGGAATCCATATAAAAAAGAAAAATCGAGGAAAATTTACTAAGTCAGCAAAAGCAGCAGGAGAATCTGTTCAAGAACATGCTGCTCATGTATTGTCAGATCCTAATGCTACTCCTCTATAGAAGAAGAGAGCTAATTTTGCTAGAAATGCTGCTAAGTGGAAACACCAGTAGGGTGGTCCAATAGTTACTAAAGAAATGGAAGATGCTAGATATTAGGGTGAAGTAACACCAGGAAAAACATTTGGCGATAAAGTATTAGACATAGGTAATGCTATTGGGCAATTTGTACCTTTTTTAGGTACAGCATTGGATACTAAAGAAAGATAGGCATATGCTGCTACAGCTGGGGCTACTAAAGATGCAGCAATTCCATTATTTATAAAAGGAGCCTCTAAAACAAGACTTGTAGAGAGACCTAGTAATCATCTCAATTATGCTAAATGGAGAAGAGGATATGGGTGGATACCAGCTCATTCTAAAGGTAGATACACTGCTCCGTTAGGAAGTTTCAGAGGATTTAGAGGATTTGCTAAAGGATTGGGTGTAGCTGGTTTAATATTAGATACACCTAATATGGTATCTGATATAGAGAATTTAAAAAGAGCCCTCGGTTTTAATTATAATCATTAGTTATTAATGAAAGAATAACGTGAAAGGTTTAAGTAATTTACATGGATTTATACGTAAAGGATAGAATGGTTTAAAAGCTGGGTAGCATAAAGTTGTGACTGGTGATAATTTATGGAACATAAGCCGCAAATACGGAGTTACCTTATCCGAATTACGTAATCTCAATCCACATATAAAAGGAGATTTAATACGTCCTGGTGATGTGTTAAATACTGTCCCACAATATAAAAATGAAATGGTGGATGTGAGAGCAGAAAGAGCTAGAGAAACAGGTCTTGATAGTTTAGGAGCTATAAGAGGATTCAAACATCAAGGCAATTACGTATTAGTAGATAAGAAAAATAATACATTAAGTGTATTTGATAGAAATAATAATTAGCTATTCTCTACTAAAGATATAAGTACTGGTAAATCAGGTGATGATTATAATACTATTACTTATGTAGATAGTAAAGGTCATATCCGAAATAATGCCGGTAATAATAGTACCCCAGCAGGTATCACTTTTATTACAGGTAAAGGTAAATATCACGGATTTACATCTTTTACTAGAGGTAGACTTGGTAATAATGGAAAAACAGAAGATATTGCTTCTAGTTTCCACTGGGGACCTACTGTTGATAAAAAGGCTAGTAATGGTTGTGTAAGAATAAATGGTAATGTACTTAATCAACTTTCCAAATATATTGATCAAGGTACTCCTGTATATACTCTTCCCGAGAAAGAAGGTTCTAAGTTTACTCTTAGAAATGGTAAACTTAATTTTACTGCAAATAATCCTTACGGAGAAACTAAAGGTTCCAAGAAATATTGGGATGATTACAATGTAAGAATCGATAGAAGTTACTCACCTCTTACTATTTATTATAACGGTAATAATACTGATGCTACATATAATGGTAATGTATTAAGTTTTGTTAATAGTATTTCTGCTAATAAAAAAGCTTTACAAAAACGCTTTAACTTGTCTTCTGATGAGTACAATAGATTAGCAGAATTAGCTGTTGGTATAGGTGAACAAGAAAGTAAATACGGAACATCTAAACGATATAAAGCTAAATCTTATATGCCTGATTGGATGATCTCAATGTTTAGAGGACCAAATGCTGCAAGAAGTAGAGGAATGACTCAAATAAAAGTGAAAGGTGATAACTCAGAAATGAGAGATATATATAGTGAACTAGGAATAAATCCTAATTCTATTAATAGACCTGAAACTTCTGCTATAGCAACTATGGCTAGACTCGCTTACATGTATAACAATGAAGTAAAGGGTAGAAATTTCCAAGGAGCCCAGAATACTTAGGTCGATCCTTATGATGCTTTATTATATAAGTATATGGGAAGAAATGCCGAGTTAGTAAATAGAACAGCTACTCCTCAATAGAATAATTATATTAATAATGTTAAAAATTATTCGAAGAATTTTGAATTCTTAGAAGAAAGAAAAGTAAGAATATGAGAAAAGTAAGAAAAGGACAATATGGATTTCCTGTTATTACTATCAGTCCAAAAGAATATCTTGATAAAGGAGCAGAAATAGTTCTTAAAGCTTTGGAACCTGTAGGTAAAGCTATAACTAAGTTTGCAGTTGCTCCTTAGCATGGAGCTACTTCTTATGCTATTACAGGATAGTATAGGACTAAAGAGAAGGCCAAGGAATAGCGATTAAAAGAAAAAGCATTTGAGGAGCATATAGGGCCTGCTTTATCTCCTTCTAATCATGTAGTCGCTTGGACACAAGGTAGCTGGAATCCAAAAGTCGGACAATAGAAAATAGCGGAATGGGGACCATTAGCATAGCTTGGTAGTTTAGGTGTAGATGCTATAGGATTTAAATATGTCCCTAAAGGTGTTAAAGCTACAGCAAAAGGAACAAAAACCGCTGTTACTAAAGCTGTTAGAAATAGTAAAGCTAAAGAAGTTTCAAAAACTATTGATAAAGTTGTAGATGAAGGATTTAAACCTAGATTAAGTTCAGATAAAAATTTATATAGAACAACTACTGATAAAGAAGTAAGTGCTTTAAAATCAGGACGTTTCGAAGTACATCCTAATGGAGGAAATCATGGTGTATATGGTTGGAGAAGAGGTGAACCATTCTATCAGCCTGGAAGCATGGTAGAATCTAAAATGGTTGGAAAGAGAAATGGTTTATCTGGAGTAAAAGATCCAACATATTTAGTTGCTCCAGTAAAAGAAGATCTGCAAGTAAGAATTGGTAGTGGAGGTAAATATAGTGAGCCTGTCTCAGCTACAGAAGTAGAAAGTGGAACACATGCATATTATCATCCATCTGGAGGATTAGCTTATGATAATTCTTCAATAGGATTCTTACCTGGAGATAAGCTTCCAAGTGGAATAGTAGCTTGGTCTAAGAAGAATGGTAAATGGTAGTTTGAACCAATAGAACAACCTAAACAAATTTATAGAGCCAGAGTATATAAAGGAGGAAATGTGACCGATCCTTATTCTAACTTTGTTACTACTGATAGTCGATATGCTTCTCAATATGGTCCGACTACTTCCTATATATTTGAAAGTAAAAATCCAGCATTTGCTAGAGAACCTATGATGGGATATAGAGATCCAGTTAGTTAGGATATGTTTATATGGAAGAATACTAAAAACAATCCTACTGCTGATGCAATTATAGGACATGATGCTGTTACAGGTGAGTTCCCTTATACTTCTTAGGGAGTAGAAATTTTAAATCTTAATCCTAGGAATTTAACAAGAGCCACTAAACAAGGAAGAGTTATCTCAAAAGGAACTTATCCTTGGTATAGAGGTAAACAATATTCAGTAAAAGAAGTTGTTAATCCTGATGGGACTGTGAATCCAAGATAGGCTATGAGAATATAGCATGAGGTTTCTAAATAGTTCCCAGGTTCTCATAAAATGGAACATAGACTTGAGAATCCCGAGTGGCATAAAACAGATCCTACTACTTATGACCATACTAAGAATGTAGCATAGAGTGCTTGGGGATTAGAAGTTCCTTACGGCTTTACTAAACATGATTAGATGGTAGCAGCTCTTGGACATGATTTCGGAAAAATAGTAGCAGGTGATGGACATGCTCAAATAGGAGCAGATCTCGCTAGACAAGTATTTCCCGATTTAACTGATGCACAATATACAGCTATTGCTGAACATATGGGAACTCCAAAGACTTCTCTTGGTAAAGCTACTAAAGCTGCTGATATTGATAATGGTAGAAGTGTTATAAGACGTTCTGAAGATGCTGGAAACGAAATAAATATTTCTCCACAAGAATTATTTAAGGCTCTTCGAGAATAGGAAGGTTATTATTTTCTTGGGCATGGTACTGGTAGAACTGGAGTTAATCCATAGACTATCTTTGATAATGGATTAAGAGTAAAAGGTGGTGATATTACTAATACTACAATGCCACTTTCTGAATCTAATTTAACTAGCTGGCCACATATGAATTCGGAAGAAATTATTATAATGCCAGGAAAAGCTGCGATGACAAAATATGATTCAGCACATGGTCATATACCTAGTGACTGGTATAGTGATGAGGTATTCCATTGGACTGATAACCCAAGGAAAATTGGAAGTGGTCCATTTGCTGCTTATGAACCTAATGCATCCTTTACAGAACAAACAATAGGAGGAGTACCTGGAGTATATACGAAACCCGAAGCAGTCTTAGGTTCTTATAATACTAAAACACACATTCTAAAATTTAATCCAAGGAGTCAATATAAATTTACTTTTAAACCTTAGGCAGTGGATAAGAAAAAGAAAGGTGGTAAAACACATAAACCTTTTGGACATCGTTCAATATTAGATAATGGATGGCAATCAACTAAATAGTTAAAGAATAAGAAAAATGTATATGGGAAGTAAATATGGTCCATATAACTATAATCCCTTTGATGTACATTTAAGAACTCCTCCGCATTAGAAAATACCTCTCAGAACAATCTTTCAAGCTAAGAGCGGAGGATTTAGTTCTAAACGTATATGTGGAGTTATAGGATGGGCAGTGTTAATGTTTTGTTTTGTATGGTGTGTAATTCAAGGCACTCCTGCTCCTGATTTCTCAGTAGAGTTAGTAGGAGGATGTGTTGCACTATTAGGTGTAGATAAGATATCAGAAGCAATAGGTGGATTAAGAGGACCAAGAGGATTATGATAACATTTGATAAAATACCCGATAAACTTTGGGCAGAAGGTTATAATTGTAAAGTATGGGTAAAGGGTGATTATGTGTATAAAGCCTATACTAAATATAGTATTACTAAAGATACTTTACAAAAACATTTAGATATATTCAATTCTCTTCCTGAATATGAACATGAAGAAATTGTAGGAACTATTCCAAGTAAAAATATGTTTGTAACCAGACAAAGAAAACTCTTAGACTGGCAAGATATATTAGTAAGTAATTATTATAGTAATGGTTGGAGAGAAATTGACTGGGAAAAGATTGTTAGAGAATTTCTAGCTAATAATGGTTATATACAATATAATGGAGGATGGAGAAAGAATGGAATAACTCTGTACGGCCTACGCTTCCATAACTTTGGAATGGATGAAAATAAGAGATTGAAAATTATTGATGCTAGTTTATAGAATAGATGGGGTACTTAAAATTTTTAATTATTGTACTACTTTTAGCAGCATGTAGTTCAGTAAAGACAGTACATACTGACTATTATCAATAGTTAGACTCTATTCTTAAAGCTGAAAGAGTTTTAACTTACGATAGCATAGAATTTCAAGATTACGAAACTAAGGAATATTTTTATGAATATTATTTCATAAGAGATTCTTTAGTTCTTCGTTGGATTAAACGAGGAGACAGCATTACTATAACTAAAAGAATAGACAAATGAACTTTGGTTTACTTGAATCGAAATTAACTGGAGATGAAAAACACTTTTATAGATCACAACCTGTTGGTTATTCTTTCTGTCATAATGTCGGAGAAGTAATTAACTAGTGGGACGATCCTATATGTGCAGCTTGTTCTGTAACAACATTCTTAGAGTGGAGATATCCTGATAAGAGATGGAATCCTAGAGAACTATTTAAAGCTGCTGGTGGAACTGCTAATGGTATCTCCTATAAGAAACTTTTATCTTATTTAAAAGAGTAGGGAATTATTTAGCAATATGCTCTTATACATTCAGAACAACCTTTAAAGACTGCTATTAGAATTAATGGTCCTTGTCTTGGAGCATTAAATGTTTATAACAGTAGTTCTTGTAATTTCTGGGAAGGTGGTAAATATGAAGGAGGTCATGGTATCTCTATTATAGGTTGGAAAGGTGATGATTTTATTATTCGGAATAGTTGGGGTACTGAATGGTGTAAATTAGGTAATACAATATTACCAAGTAATAGGTTTAATCTTTTTAAAGAATTATGGACAGTAATTGCTTGACAGCTGTCTAAAAAAGAAAGCGGGCTCTCTTAATTGAGGGTCCGCTTTTTTATTACACATTCTGTGGTTAGAATGAGAGAAGCCACTGAAGCAGCGTTTTCTAATGCTGTTCGTGCTACTTTGGCAGGGTCTAAAACTCCAACTGCCATTAAGTTTTCATATTGGTCTGTCTTTGCATTATATCCAAATCCTTCTGGAAGTTCTCTAACTTTTGCTATTACAAGGTCTGCTGAGACTTCTCCATTAGCACAGATTTGCCGGAGTGGCGCTTCGATCGCCTTGTAGACAATTTCTACTCCGATGTTTTGTTCTCCTGTTGCGAGTGGACGGGGAGCATGTACATACGTTGAACCTCCTCCTGCGACCACACCTTCATCAATAGCGGCTCTTGTGGCACAGATTGCGTCATCTATTCTATCACGTTTTTCAGCCAATTCTACTTCTGAATTAGCTCCGACATATAATACGGCTACACCTCCAGCTAAGCGAGCAGCCCGTTCCCTGTCCAGATTTTTTGTGTATTCTGTTGTGTCTCCATTACCATTTATAATTGTTACATAATCCTTAGTAATAGTTGCTTTCTCACATCCACCAATACATTTAATTGCAGGAGTATCTTCAGTACAGAACTTACCTCCTGTTACAGCAACTATATCTTCTAACATCTCTTGTCTCTTATAAAAAGGAGATTTTACTACACAGACTTTGAGTCCATTGTTGATTCTATTAATAATAAGAGTCGATAAAAGGTCAGGATCAATGTCATTAACTATAAATAAGATTGAACGGCTTTTCTCCGAACACATCTGGAGAACATATAAGAATTCTTTAATATTATCTATCTTTCTATTGCATACTAAGATTATTGGATTTTCAAGTACACAACTATTATTGTCAGTATTAGTTACAAAATATGGAGAAAGGTAAGAGCTTTCAAATCGGAGACCTTCTACTACTTGAATATAAGTTTCAGTAGATTGAGAATTCTCCATTGTTATAACTCCACTTGTGGTTACTTTTTTAAAGGCATCTGCTATTAATTTTCCAATCTCTGGATCATTATTTGCAGATATTGTGGCAACTGCTTCTATTGAATCATAATCAACAGGTACTGCTATACTTTTTATGTAATCCCTAATTGATTCAACAGCTAAAGATATTCCTTTCTGTATTTCGGATGGACTAGCTCCAGCTGTGACATTTTTAAGTCCTTCATTAACCATTGATTGCGCCAATACGGTAGCTGTAGTAGTTCCATCTCCTGCATCGTTACCTGTTTTACTTGCAACACTTCTAACTAATTCTGCTCCTATGTTTTCATATGGGTCTTCTAGATAAACTGACTTTGCTACTGTAACACCATCTTTAGTAATGTGAGGTGCTCCATAGTCTTGTTCAATTACTACATTTCTTCCCTTTGGCCCAAGGGTTACTTTAACTGCATTTGCTAACTTATTAACACCATCTTTCAGACGTTTTCTAGCTTCTTCATTATAAATCATTTTCTGTCTGGGTCTATTGATAATTTATTAAGAGCATCCATAAAGTCTAGAAACTCTTGTGTATCTAAGAGATTATTATCTATTGCATATTGTCTAAGTTCTTTAATATCTTTGAGAATTATTCCTCCTAATACTTCTATTTTCTGTAGAGGATTTTGTTTACTCATTGGTCTATTCATAGTCTTGATAACCTTTAATATACTTATAATCATTAATATCTTTACTTTTGCCAAAAAGTAGCTAACCTGTTTTCATATTTCGGAATACATATTTAATCTCTTGTTCATTATTCTCAAGTTCTTTTCGGAACTCAGGAAAACAAACATATTTCCAATAAGCAAGTTTATCTGCTACTTCACTATTCTTACAATATTCTAGTACTCTCCTACGATATGCTTTACGCTTTACTAGAATCTAACCATCATCATAAATAATCACTCTCATACTCATTAATAATTAAATAGTTGGGGTAGTAGGATTCGAACCCACACTTACGCCTTCAGAGGGCTACGGATTTAGAGTCCGCTGTGCTACCATTACACCATACCCCATTCTTCGAGAGAGTTGAGAAAAGAAAACCTTCCTACAGAATTAATTGCAAGAAGGTAAGATTGAGTTCAACTCATTAAGTTTACCGCAAATAACCTTTTTAAGGCATTTCTTAAACTTATGAATCCCAGCTCTGACTGATTCTAAATCATCGGAAAAGATACAGTCATTAACTCTTTTTATTTCATCTTCACCCATAAGGTCTAATACTGCCATAAATAAATCATCAGGTAATGTATTTATATACTCTTGGAATTTCTGAGATTCTATTTTTGCGGAATTATCTTCTAATACTTCGATTCTAATATTGATAATGTTCTCACCATTGGTAGAGACAGTTGCTTTTACTTTTTTATTCTCAAGATTAAAATCAGCTCCTACTTTCTTTAAAAGTTCATCAATTTTTGACATAATAATTCTAATTACTTATTTATATTTCTCATCTGGATTATTTCTATACAAGTAATATATTCTAAATTGTTAATTCCAAATAAAATAAATATTAATTTTTGTTAATTAATATAATTATTCAATTTTGTTAATTTTTAGGGAGTTAAGAGATACTGGGTATAGGTACTTATATATTTATCCCCCCCCTATACTATATAGGGGTAC
>Ga0247609_10007386_pt1 | contig 10474 bp, 8 predicted proteins | sample 172DNAGHGlowgp2_FD_193487 | JGI IMG/M metagenome (GOLD analysis project Ga0247609, IMG submission 193487) | Sheep rumen microbial communities from Palmerston North, Manawatu-Wanganui, New Zealand - 1728 DNA GHGlow gp2 | ecosystem: Host-associated > Mammals > Digestive system > Stomach > Rumen ...
AGATGCTAAATCAAAAATATATAGCTCTATTGAAGATAATAAAAATATAAATACAAAGATGGAATTCAAGTTTGGAGCTTTTGATATTTTTGAAGGCGGAATAATGAAATTAGGTACAGTTTTAATATGTATAATATCTACATTGTTATACTTTAATGGTAGTCTACCATTAGCTAATACATTAGTAATTATCCTTACTTCATTCTTAATCTTTAGTGGCTTACAAAGATGCGGATCATTCTCATCTTTAATAAAACTAGTTGATATGACAATTGATAAAGCTAATAAAATATTAGAGAGTGAAACAATGAACACTAAAGGTGTTGATTATGCTATAAGTAAGCCATTAATTGAAGTTAACAATGTAAGCTTTAGTTATGAAAATAAAGAAGTAATTAAAGATATGAGCTTTAAAATTCTACCTAATACTAAAACAGCAATTATAGGTCCATCTGGTGGTGGTAAGACAACTATGGCAAAGCTTATAGCAAGATTCTTTGATGTTGATAAAGGTGAAATAAAGTTAGACGGAAAAAATATAAAAGACTATAGTATTGACTCATTAATGAGAAACTTTAGTTTCGTATTTCAAAATGTATATTTATTTAATGATACTATTAAAAATAATTTAAAGTTTGGAAAAGACGATGCAACAGATGAAGAAATAGTAGAAGCATGCAAAAGAGCATGTTGTCATGACTTTATTATGAGTCTAGAAAATGGTTATGATACAGTTATTACTGAAGGAGGAAACTCCTTACCAGGTGGCGAAAAGCAACGTATTTCTATTGCTCGTGCAATACTAAAAGATGCACCTATAATTATCCTTGATGAAGCAACAGCAAATATAGATGTTGAAAATGAAAGTTTAATTATAAATGCATTTAAAGAATTAACTAAAAACAAAACTATTATTATGATTGCTCATAGGCTAAAGACAGTTAGAGATGCTGATCAAATAATAGTAATTGATAGTGGTAAAATTGTGGATTTAGGAACTCATGAAACTCTAAGTAATAAGGAAGGTATTTATAAGAGATTCATAAATGAAAGAAGTGAAGCAATAGGATTTAAACTATAAAAAAAAGGAAGAGTCGACTCTTCCTTTCTAATATGGTTTTTTAACCTTATCCTTTTCAATTTCTACCATTATTTTTGTTCTTTCTTGACTAACTTTAAAAAAGAAGATTGCCCATAGAAGTACAACAATTACAAATACTACTAAAAGGATATAAACGGCTAATTCTAGCGCTTTAATATTGAAAATAATATCAATTATAAAGCAAGGAATCATAAGCATTGCAGTTATTGCTACAAGAGGTACAAATACTGCAGTAACTGCATCTTCCTTCTTTAAAATTTTATCAATTCTTTCAACTTCTTCAGGACTATATTTTGGGTCATTTCTATAATACCATCTTTCTTGCCTTGCCATAAATATCACCCTCTTGATATAATTATATTATATATTGAGATTTTTTTAAATAAGTGTATAATAATTAGTGTATCGCCCCATGGTCAAGCGGCTAAGACGCAACCCTCTCAAGGTTGAATCCCGAGTTCGATTCTCGGTGGGGTGACCAATAATTATATATACTTAAAATAAAACTATTCTCAATGAATAGTTTTTTTTAAAGTTAATTTTAAGGTAATTATTTATCAATTAGAGACATAAAAAAAGAGAAATGTCTATTATTTATTAATAAATAATGCTATAATTTAAACACTTGATGCTTATTAAGTTTCATAAAATAAGAAAGGAGATTAATTTATGAAAAAAATACTAAAAAGTGCATTTGTTTTCATGCTTGCTTTTGTTTCTATAATTACTATTGCTGCATGTGGTAGCAAAAAAACAAGTACAACAAAGCGTAATACAACAAAAAACAATAATACAACTACTGATAAAATCACAACAAAAGGTGGAGATACACCAACAGGGGATAATTTTACTGTTACACTAGAAGGAGAAAAAGAAGGAGTTACAGTAAATACATCTTATGTTGATATTGTTGATGGTACTCCTACACCAGTAATTGTAGAATATGGTAAGGCTTATCCAAAAGATAAAGTTTTATATGTTCAAGTTATTAATAACACTACTGATCAAATTAGAATTAGTGCTTTCATTGGTAATTCTAAATTAGATAGTTATTTAGTAGAAGGCCTTGATATAGATGATAATCCTGGATATGGTGGGTTATTTGATTTGCCTTTAAAAGGTGATATAAAAATAAAGGTAGAAGTTGCTAATGATGCTATAGCTGATAATTTAAATTTAACAGTTGATGAATCAGGAGATACTACAACTGAAATTAACACAATTCATGTTTATAAACCAGATACATTAGATAAAAACGATTTAGAGAATGGTGCTCAAATCGAAGTAGGACAAGAATTAAAAGTAATCGTTTGGAATGTTGCTACAGATGTACATGTAACTATTTATAACGATGAAGATACAATCGTTGATAAAGTGTTTGCTAAATTAACTGATGAACAAATTGGTCCTGATGGAAGAGGACATGGTGATGAAGGTATTTTTGAATTTACTGTTAAAGGTACTGTTACAGTAGATATGGAAGTTTATAAAGAATCAACCGATGGTGTAGCTATATATTATTCTAACCAAACTTCTGATACTATTGCAGTAACAATTACTGCTAATGATGAGACTATTTCAAGTGGAGATATAGTAGATAAAAATTCCAATGTTACTGTAGCAGGTAATAATACAAATGATAAAAAATATATTATTTGTGCATTAGTTGATGGCGATAAAATTGTTGATTCACTTGTAATTAATGCTAATGATGATTTTACTTTTGCAGTTCCAGCTGAAAAAGAAACATCATTTATCATTGAAGATTATGAAGAATATACTGTTACATATGATGAAGTAGAAGGTTTTTCAATTGGTATTTATGATTATGATACTCTAGTAACATCTGGAAGCAAGGTAGCTAAATATACTTCTTTATTCCCTACTGCAATGAATAATTCTGATAAAGATTATGTAATTGTTGTTTATTATGGTGAAGAATTTGTATTCTCTAAGGTAATTAAATCAAATGATCATTATGCATTTGAAGAAGATTTATACATTCAAGCTGATTTATATGTTAAAGTAGTTGAAGATAAAGTATTTACAGTAACTTTTAATAACTCATATGAAGATATCCAAATTTATGCTTCAGTTCCTGATGATACTACTGAAGAGGGTATTAGAAATCTAGAAAGTGGAGATAGCGTTCATATTTATGATGCATTAATGATTATGGCAGCTAACTTTAATAATATAGATGGTTATGTTATAACAATAACTATTGGAACAGAGGATATAATTAATCATGTTGATATTGAATATCCTGGATTTATGATGGATGATCCAATTATTGTTAAAGGAAATATAGTTATTACAATTGAACAAAAATAATAAGGATTTGATATAAATGAAAAAAATAATTACTTTGATTATGACATTCATATTGTGTTTAACAATTACTGGATGTGGTAATAGTCAAAAACAAGATGTTCAAATAGATGATAATTTTCCAGTTTTAGAAGATACTAGAGGAACTGAAGAAAAACTAAATTCCATTTTGATTTCAAATGGCGATACTGTTACCTACAACATGAATACTAGAAAAATAGTATGCATATTTGGTAGTCAAGATGTTGTCGCATTTGGTATTAAGATTTTAGCTTATGAAAATTCAACAGATATCACTGGATATGAAAAGTATTATGAAGGTGCTAGACAACTTGAAAATGCCAGTCCATATTCATATGAAGAAGTATTTTCATATCATCCTGAATTAATCTTAGTTAATGAGAGAATGAGTAGTGATAATATTAAAAATCTTTCTAAAATATGTCCTACAATTCCACTTTTAACTGATAGTACAGATTTTAATAATAGATTAAAATATATTGGAAAATTATTTGGCTTAGAAGAATCAGCACAGAAGCTAATTGATTATGAAACTAATTTAAAAAGTGAAATGATGACTGCTTTAACTGATTTAAAGCTTGGTAATAAAACATTAACTATTTATACTTATATGGGTGGTATTTCATTAGTGCCTGAAAGAGGATTCTTTATGAATACAATCTTATTTGATTATTTAGGTGTTAATAGATTAGATAATGTAAAAGAATTTATGCAAAATGAATCACAACTAGCATATGAGCCAATCGCAGATTCTAATCTAATAGATTATGAAGGAGATCTAGTTTTCTTTGCAGCTACAGGTGGAAAAACTATTTCTACATTTGTAACTGAAAAACCTGGATGGAAGAGATTAAAATCCGTAAGACAAAATAGAGTAGGTGTAATTAATATGGATACATTTGCTCAAAAAGGTGTAATATTATTATTTGATCAATATTCACAAATATTAGATGCTTTTAAGGTTGCTTTAAAAGCTTAGGGGTTGAATACTTTGAGAGAAAGAAAAGTAAGCAATAAAAAGAAATTTATAATTGTCTTGATAATAGGACTTGTGGCTTTATTAGCCATAAGTCTTTTATCGCTTTTCTTTAATGGTAATCATGTTTATAGCATAAAAGACGTATTTAGCGCCATTTTTCATTATAACGCTGATTCTGACAATCAGTTCTATATTAGAGAATCTAATATGCCTAGAGTTATAGCTGATATAATTGTTGGAGCAAGCTTAGCAATTGCTGGAGCTATAATGCAAGGTACTACTAAAAACCCAATGGCTGATAGTGGTATTATGGGTATAAGTGCTGGATCAACTTTAGGTGTAATAATAGTTGTTGCTTTTATGCCTTGGGCTGGTCGTTATGAAAAAATGGGTATGGCAGCTGCCGGAGCTGCACTTGTTACAGTCTTAATTTATATGATTGCTTTTGTAGGTAAAGGTAAAATAACAGCTGATAGAATGGTCTTATCGGGTATGGCTGTATCAACATTACTTACAAGCTTAACAACAGCGATTATCATTAAAGAAGGGCTTATGACTCAAATGGTAAGATATACAAATGGTTCAAGTGCAAATACCATTTGGAATGATATTTATATTGCCTTACCAATATTCTTGGTAGGTATAGTAATATCATTATTAATATCTAGAAGCCTAACAGTAATGAATTTAGGAGAAGATGTATCAAAAGGTCTAGGTGCTAATGTTGTATTAATTAAAACATTATCAACAATAATAGTTTTAGTCTTATCAGCAGTAGCCGTAGTTATGATAGGTCCTGTTGCTTACATCGGTCTTATGATCCCATATATTTGTAGATACTTAGTTGGAACTGATTATAGATTAGTTTTACCTAGCTGTGGAATTTTAGGTGCAACATTTGTTTTAGTAGTTGATTTAGTTGCTAAAACAATTCATCCTGGATTTGAATTCCCAGTAGGTTTAATAATTACAATCATAGGTGTTCCATTCTTCATTTATGTATCTAGAAGACAGGAAGGTGATTCCTTCTATGATTAAAGATCTTACACAAAGACAAAGAAGTATAAAAAGAATAATTATTATTACTACTTTATTTGTTAGTTTATTTATTGTATTTTTAATAGGCTGTTCTATAGGAAAAGCAGGTATAAGCTTCCCTCATGTAATAATGGCATTATTCCATAAGGGAGATCCAAAAGAAATAGATATAGTTATTAATAGTAGACTTCCTAGATTATTCTTAGCCCTATTAGTAGGTCTTGGAATGGGAGCTGCAGGTGTTATAATGCAAAATCTATTACATAATGATTTAGCATCCCCTGGTACATTAGGTGTAGCTGATGGATCTAGTTTATTTGTAACATTATACTTTGCCTTCCTATCAACAAAAGCAATTGGAGGACCTATTGCCTTACCTATTTTAGCCTTAATAGGTGGTGTTATTTCAGCCTTCATAATATATCTTTTAGGAACTAGAAAGAAGAAACCTATAAGTCCTACAAAGCTTATTATGACTGGTGTTGCGATGAGTGCGTTTTATGGCGCAATATCGACATTTCTTATGTATGTATTAGATGAAAATCAACTAGGAAATCTACAAAGATGGAATGCTGGAGATATATCTAATACAATACCTTGGATGAACGTATTAGTCTTATTTATTTGGATATCTATATTCTTTAGTATAACAATGTCTTATACAAGTACATTAGATGTAATTAACTTAGGATATGATACAGCAACTGGTTTAGGTGTAAATGTTAAAAAAGCATTTATCGTATTATCCTTACTTGCTGTAGGAATGTCTAGTGCATCTGTAGCATTTGGTGGTAATTTCTTCTTCCTAGGTTTAATAGGACCACATATAGCAAGAAGATTAGTTGGTACAAAAACAAAGTATTTGATTCCAGCAAGTGGTGCTGTAAGTAGTATCATCATAATACTTGCAAATATCTTAGTAGAAAATGTTAGTATATTTGCTAATATTCCTACAGGTATATTTGTATCTATTATTGCTGTTCCATATTTCTTATACTTATTGATAAAATCGAGGTGATAATTATGAGTAATGCAATTGAAACTAAAAACTTAAAAGTAGGTTATGATAAAGTAATTATTGTACCTGATTTTAACATAGGCTTTGAAAAAGGAAAGATTACATCCATTATAGGAGCTAATGGTTGTGGAAAATCTACACTACTTAAAGCAATAGGTAGAATCATTCCAAAAGAAGATGGAATCATCATTATAAATGATAATGATATTTCTAATGCTAGAAGCAAAGACATAGCTAAAGAAATGGCTATATTACCACAATCTCCACAAGCTCCAGGCACTCTAACTGTATATGAATTAGTAAGTTATGGAAGATTCCCTTATCAAAAAGGATTTGGACATTTAAAAGAGGAAGATAAGAAAATAATACTTTGGGCTTTAGAAGCTACAAATATGATGGAATTTAAGGATAGAGAAATAGCATTCTTATCAGGTGGACAACGTCAACGTGCTTGGATTGCTATGGCTTTAGCTCAACAAACTGATATTATTCTACTTGATGAACCAACTACATACTTAGATTTATGTCATCAATTAGAAGTATTAGAATTATTAAAGAAATTAAATGAAGAAAATGGTGTTACTATTATAATGGTTTTACATGACTTAAATTTAGCCGCAAGATATTCTGATAAATTGCTTTCTATGAAAAAAGGTGAAATATTTAAATACGGGGATCCTGTTGATGTGCTTACAAGTGAAATGCTAAAAGAATGTTTTAGAATCGATGGAAAGATTGTAATGGATGAAGATAGAAATAAACCGGTATGTTTAACTTATGATTTATTTAGAGAACCTAAGGAGGAAAACTAATGGCTTTAAAAGAAGAAAACAGATTATTTCAAGAAGGAAATAAAGCATTAAGAAAAAAAGAATATGATAAAGCAGTTGAACTCTTTGCTAAATCATCTGATATGGGCAATTATTTTGCGACATTTAATCTAGGATGTATGTATTATTTTGGTGATGGTGTAGAAATGGATCAAGAAAAATCTTTTAATTATTTCATTAAAGCATCTAACCAAGGAGATCCAGAAGCAACAAATAGAGTTGCTGTAATGTATGAACAAGGTATAGGAACAAGAAAGAATATAAATAAAGCTTTCTCATATTATAAAAAATCAGCTGAAATGAATTCTTTATCTGGAATGTGTAATTATGGCATTTGCTATCTTGAAGCTAAAGGAGTAGATAAGAATATTGATTTAGGCTTAAATTGGGTGAAGAAGGCAAGCTCTAAAGGTAATGGAGTCGCTACTACATTACTTGCTAGTTATTACACTAGAGGCTTATATGTAGAACAAGATTATAAGAAAGCAAAAGAATACCTAGAATTAGGTATGGAACAAAAATATGGTCCAGCTGTATTAGAATTATCTAGATTCTATAAAGAAGGCTTAGGAGTAGAAAAAGACTTAGAAAAAGCTAAAGAATTAGAAGAATTGGCTCATAATATTTTCATTGAAGATTAATCTGATATAATATATATAAAGGAGTTGAAGTTATGAGAAAGGCAATAAAGAGCTTAAGCTTATTAGTAATTGCTTGTTTAGCATTATTTGGTATTAGTGCATGTAATTTCAGTAAAAGCACAAGTACAACAAAGAAAACCACAACAAAGAGCACAAGCACAACAAAGAAAACTACAACTAATAGAACAACTACTGAAGAAGCAATAGAACCTAATTCTTTAGTTATAAGAATAGATGATAGTAAAGATACTGATTCATTAAAAAATACGGTTAAAGTAACTAATGTAGATACTAACACTGAAGTGCATAACGATGAAAAACTAACTATTGATTCTAATTTAAATATTAAATTATTCAATAAGGCTAGTGACGTTCATATTAGAGTAACAATGGATGATATGGTTGTATATGACTGGTTCCATTTTGAACAATTAACTAATGATGCTGGTAATGAAGTAATGGATTTAACAGTATCAGGTACTGTAATAATTGAAGTTAATACAGGAGCTATCCCTCTAAAGAACTATAAAGTATATTATTCATCGGATGTCGAAAATGTTGTTATAAAGGCATTTTGGAATGATTTTGATGCAGGATTCTTACCTGAAGAAGTTCCTTTTGATAGTGGTGCAGAATTAGTTGAAGATACACCAATATGTATAGAAGTAACTAATAACAATACTGTTCCAGTTATGTTAGTATTATATATTAATGATCAAGTTGAAGATTATACAAAAATAGAAGCTAATAGTGAAGGACATTTTTATAATAGACAGCTTGATGGTAAGATGGATTTAAAGGTAGAACAATATGAAAATTATACTATAAATTATACAGCTTTAACTAATACAGAAATTAAGGTATATAATAGTGAAAATACATTTGATCTTAAAGAAATAGAAAATGGAAGTAGCAGTATAAAACATACTTCATTATATATAGAGGTTAAAAACAACGGTTCATCAAAAGTAATGTTAACAATAACTTATAATGATAAGTCTTTAGTAAAAATAATAGATACAGATGAAGAATATCAAGCAAGCAACTTAAAACTTGAAGGAAATATGGTTATTGAAACTAAAACTATCACAGGTTATAATTTTACATTAAACATTGATTCAAGTGTTGATACTGAATTAGTAATGGTTAATGCATTCTATGATGATGTAGATGGTGCTGTTTATTTAGATGAAGGTGATATTATTCCTACAGGCGCAAAAGTTCATCTAGTTGTATTTAATGCAACTGAAAGCAACGTAGAAGTAAAACTAACATTTGGTTCAACTACTGAAACAATAACTGTTGGTTATAGTGATAGTGGTTATGAGACTGATAGTTATCTTATAACTGATAATTTAACAATAAACGTAAAACAATAATTAAGCTACCAATTGGTAGCTTTTTTCATTTAATGTAAACTAAAAGAAAACAAATAATAAAAATGCTTTTTATTAAATATTCATATTTATAAATCACATGTTATAATGAAATTGTCAATGACAATTATAATTTAAAAAGGAGTAGTATTATGAATAGTATATTTAAAAAGGTTAGTTTATTATCCTTAGGTTTCTTAGCTGCAATTGCTATTACAGCATGTAATGATAAGAAAACTACAAAAACTAAAACAACAACAAAGACTGATTCTAAAGTAAAAACAACAAGTTCAAGCACAACAAAGAAAGGTCATGTCACTACAAACCCTCATGATCAAGATTCATATTTCATCACTGTTAATAACACATTTAGTGATTTAGAACTTGAAATATCTTATTTAGATTTAGATGCTAATACACATGATATAACTGATTTTTCAAAGGCATATCCTGCAGGAATCTTTGTAAGTGTAGAATTTGATAATATGTATACTACTAAGATGTTTGAAATTTCTGCTATTATGGGTGGTAGAGTTGTTAGATCTGAACAAGTTGATAAAAATGATATTGGCAACTTAACTACATTCCAATTAAGCGGTAATTTAACTATTAAAGTTGAAGAAATATCTGAAATAGTACAAAAAGAATCTGTTTTGATTTTTGATGACAGAGATTTAGATGAAGAATTAAAGAACGTTGTTAAAGTATATGATGCTGATGGAGTAGTATATGGTGATGGTGATCAAGTTTCAGTCGGAAAGACTTTATACCTAGAAGTTTATAACTATAAATCAAATGCTACTTTAAACTTCTATAATGACTCAGAAGAAGATGAAAGTATTCCTAAGACATTTGATATGATTTCTACTGGAAAATATGGTCCATATAGTTTCGTAGTAGCTGGACAAATCTATATTGATTTAGAGGGTTCACCAGACGAATTAAGTTGGACAGTTTTATATGACAATGATAAAGAAGACGTAGTTATAACAGTTACAAGATATGATGCACAATCTGGCCAAAATGTAGAAGTTGAAAATGGTACTAAAGTTGATGATAGTACAAAGATAAATGTTACAATTGTTAATAATTCATCTAGCACATGGACTATTAATATATATCTAAATGGAGAAGTTGA
>Ga0247609_10007387_pt1 | contig 10473 bp, 6 predicted proteins | sample 172DNAGHGlowgp2_FD_193487 | JGI IMG/M metagenome (GOLD analysis project Ga0247609, IMG submission 193487) | Sheep rumen microbial communities from Palmerston North, Manawatu-Wanganui, New Zealand - 1728 DNA GHGlow gp2 | ecosystem: Host-associated > Mammals > Digestive system > Stomach > Rumen ...
TAGAACGTGTATTGGGAATGGTTGACGGTGCATTACTTATTGTTGATGCGGCAGAAGGTCCAATGCCTCAAACAAGATTTGTTTTATCTAAAGCATTAGAGTTAGGATTAAAAATCATTGTTGTTATAAATAAGATAGATAAACCTGCTGCAGATGTTGATTCTACTTTGGATAATGTCTTTGATTTATTTACGGAATTAACCGATAGAGAAGATTTAATTGACTTCCCTTATATTTATGCAAGCAGTTTGAACGGATATGCAATAAATGACATTGATGATGAACCTAAAGATATAACTCCGTTATTAGACTGTATTTTGGAAAATATTAAAGCACCTGCCGGAGATGATAATTTACCGCTCCAATTTCAGGCAACTACTTTAGACTACAACGAATATGTAGGCAGAATTGTAACCGGCAGGATAATTAACGGAACAATAAAAAGTCAACAACAAGTATCCTTATGTAAAGCAGATGGTTCAATAGAAAAAGGAAAAATAGTAAAATTATATGAATTTAAAGATTTGGGCAGAGAAGAATGTGATGAGGCAGAATCAGGTGATATCGTAGGTATTGCAGGTTTTCCCGATATTCAGATAGGAGAAACTATCTGTGAAATCGGAAAAGAAATACCGTTACCAATGATAAAAGTTGATGAACCGACTCTTCAAATGAATTTTTCCGTAAATGACAGTCCGTTTGCAGGTACGGAAGGAAAATTCGTTACTTCAAGACAATTAAGAAAGAGGCTCTATAATGAACTTGAAAAAAATGTCAGTTTAAGAGTTGAAGATACTGAAAGTACCGATTGTTTTAAAGTAAGTGGTCGAGGAGAACTCCATTTAGGTATTTTAATCGAAACAATGCGTAGGGAAGGTTATGAATTTCAGGTATCAAAGCCGGAAGTTATTTATAAGACTATTGACGGAGTACAATATGAACCTTTTGAAAATCTGATTATAGATACTCCCGAAGAAACGGCAGGCAGTTGTATTGATAGATTATCGGGAAGAAAAGCTACCATGCTTGAAATGCATAACGAAAACGGCAGAACTAAAATGAGATTTTCAATACCTGCCAGAGGTTTGATTGGTTTTCGTTCTGAATTTATAAGAATGACAAGAGGTGAAGGTATAATGTATCATACCTTTGATGAATACAAGGAAATGGCAGGCGATATTCCAAAACAACGTTCAGGTTCTATTTTGGCACACGAAACAGGTGAAGCCGTACCTTATGCACTTGCTCAATATGAAGATAGAGGAGTTTTCTTTATTACCCCTCATACAAAAGTGTATAGAGGAATGATAATCGGAGAAGGAAACAAGGCGCAAGATATTGCAGTTAACATCTGTAAAACGAAAAAATTGACAAATATGAGAAGTTCAACGGCTGATGTTATGGTTACACTGCAGGCACATAAAGAATTATCTCTGGAAGATTGCATGGAATATATTGGAGATGATGAGCTTATGGAAGTTACTCCTGAAAATATAAGAATGAGAAAAGTTAATCTTGTTAAATTCGGGAGTATTTAAAACTCGTTATCTTTTGTTATTAAAATTCACTCGGTAGGTCAGAGGTTTTTTCATCTAATATGATTTCTCCATACTTATCGTTTCTGTAATTGACTGTACCAAGAATTTTTCCTGACGGATCCAAATATATATTATGTTCATGATAATCACCGTCTATTGACATTCTTATTCCGTCGGATACATCAAATTTTCCTTTTTCATATACAATAATTTTTGAACTGTCAGGAAAGCTTATTTCAGCTTTTGTATATCCTGAAACACCATTTAAAGCTACTTTTTTCTTATATTCGGTTTCTTTTCTTTGAAATTCGTCGTTATCATAGATTTCCGTTATTTTTTTATCTGTATAATAAGTTGTGTATTTATATTCCGGTTCAGGACAGAAAATCTTTTCTGAAGAAGATGTAGTAGGGTCAACAGGATGAATTTCCAGAGACTTTATTATATTTCCTTTTCCGTCATAACCATTAGAATATATTACTCTGTATGCATTTGCATAGTTTGAATCAAAAGTATCAAGAGTTTTTCTGTTTTTTATTCTTTTGTCTGTCATAAATTTATCTATTTCTTCTGAATAATCTTTTGATGAAGTATTTTTTATAGAGTCCATTATCTCAACAGATGGTTCATTATTTTCAATATTTTTATTATGACCTTCTTTACAGGAAGATAATCCTAACGTTGCAAGTACCATAGATGCTAAAACAAGTTGTTTACTATTATTTTTTTTATGACAATTTTCTTTATAAGAAGATTGTTCATTATTTTGATTTATGGATTTTTTATTTTTATTTCCTGTATAAACTATGTATTTGTTATTAACTCTTATATCCATATTTTCTCCTTTTATATTTTCAAATATTACAAAACCCATAAAAAATATTTATGCTTATATTTTTATAAATTTTTACAATATTTAATATTGAAAATTATGAAAAAAATAATATATTTTTTATGTAAAATATAGAGATAAGAAAAAAGGCAGGTTGTTTGTTACTTGAAACAATATAATGTTTCTGATACTATGATGTCATTCAATCACATAAAAAAAGAGGTATAAAATGGGAAAAAGAGTTTTACTTTGTATAATGGACGGTTGGGGAATATCTGACGGAAATAGTGAGTATGATGCTACAAAACTTTCTCATCCGGTTAATGTTCCAAAACTTATAGAAGAAGAAATTTCAACAAAAATACATGCTGACGGCGAATTTGTCGGGCTTCCTGACGGTCAAATGGGAAATTCTGAAGTCGGTCATTTAAATCTTGGTGCCGGAAGAATTGTATATCAGGATTTATCAAAAATTAATAGAGCTATAAAAGACGGTTCTTTTTTCAAAAATCCAAGATTTTTAGACGCAATAAATCATGCAAAGAAAAATAATTCATCCCTTCATTTGTATGGTCTTGTATCAACAGGTGGTGTTCATTCATCTTTAGAGCATTTGTTAGCTTTGATAAAAATGGCTGCTGAAAACGGACTTACAAAGGTTTATGTTCACGCATTTCTTGATGGTCGTGATACCCCTCCTGCGAGTGCTTGTGAATATTTACAAATAGTTGAAGATGAATTGAAGAAATATAACCTTCCTCAAATAGCTTCTATCTGTGGACGTTATTATATAATGGATAGAGATAACCGTTGGGATAGAGTAGAAAAAGGTTATAACTGTTTACTTTTTGGAGAAGGTGAAAAGGCTTCATCAGCAATTGAAGGTGTTAAGCAATCTTATGCAAAAGATGAAACAGATGAGTTTGTTCTTCCTACAGCTATACTTGGGGAAGAAAGCAGAATACATGATAACGATTCAATAATTTTCTTTAATTACAGACCTGATAGAGCAAGAGAAATTACAAAAGCAATGAATTTTTCTGATTTTGACGGGTTTGAAAGAAAGAAAGTATTGAAGAATATATTATATACAACAATGACAAGTTATGAGGCAACATTTACTTTTCCTGTTGCATTTCCTAAAGAACAGTTAGTTAATATTTTAGGTGATGTACTGGAGAAAAACGGAATAAATCAATACAGAACAGCCGAAACAGAAAAATATGCTCACGTTACATTCTTCTTTAATGGTGGTATTGATGAGCCTCAGCCTCACGAAATACGAAAACTTGTTGCATCTCCAAAAGTACCTACATATGATATGCAGCCGGAAATGAGTGCTTACGAAGTTTGTGAAAACGTATTATCTGCAATAAAAGATGAAAAATATGGTTTTATTCTTGTTAACTTTGCAAATCCTGATATGGTAGGTCATACAGGAGTGATTGAAGCTGCAACAAAAGCTTGTAAAGTGGTTGATGAATGTGTCGGGAAAATTGCCGATGCTTGTAAGGCTAACGGAATAACAATGCTCCTTACTGCAGACCATGGAAATGCTGAAACAATGGTCGATGAGCAAACCGGAAAACCTCAAACTGCTCATACAACTAATGAGGTTCCTTTTGTTATTATTAATGGACCTAAAGATATTTCTTTAAGAGAAGACGGTGCTTTATGTAATGTTGCACCAACCGTTCTTGAGCTTATGGGTATTCCAAAACCAAATGAAATGGATTGCGATTCATTAATAAAACAACCTGCAAGAGTAGGATAAAATTATCGAATTTGTAAGTTATTACGCAACAATAAACATAGATATGTTGTTAAATTACAGGATAATTTATAAATAGTACCTGTATGTTTAACGTGCACAGCTATTATTATAATGATTGTCGATATAAGATATTATTATCTTATTTGAACCGGCATAACCAAATATATGAAATCTTCTTCATTATCAGGCTTAATAACTGTTGCAGATAAATTTGTATTCATACAAATAATCATATTCTCTGATTCAATATTTTTAAAACAGTCTAATAGATATTTATAATTAAAGGCAATAAGAATATCATCACCACTGTATAAAATATCAATTTCGTCCTGTGAATTTCCGGCTTCCGGAGTATCTGCCATTAAACTTAATGAGTTACCGGAAAAACTTAATTTCACACTGTTTTTCTTTTCATCAACCATTGTTGATACTCTCTCAAGAGCAGATATAATTTTTTGAACGTTAACCTTTGCCTCTTTTGGGAAACTTTGAGGTATTAATTGATTATATTGTGGATACTGACCGTTCATAACAGATGAAATCATTGTTATATTGTCTGATTTTATCATTATTTTATTATTTTTTGTATAAATTTTTATAGTATCTTCATCTATAAAATAACTAATTTTTAGAAATTCCTGAAGAACTTTTGCAGGAACAATTAATCTTATTGTTTTATCATCTTTATTTGAAATAATTTTTCTTGCTCTTGCAAGTCTGTTTCCGTCAGTTGATGCTATTTCTAATACATTTTTATTAATATCGCAAACAACACCTGATAATAAGTTGTTATTTGATTCATAAGATGCAGCAGCGAAACCTGCCTCTTTGATACCTATAATTAATGGTTTTAAATCTATTTCAACTTCGTTATCTTCATCTTTTAAAAGTTCAATATTTGGAAATTCATTTGCTGAAATACACAATATTTCAAATTTTGATTTTCCGCTTGTTATAGTCATTGTTGTATTATTTAATTCAAAATTTATTATACCGTCATTTAATCTTGAAACAATATCTATTAATTTTCTGGCAGGTATTGTTATTTTACCAATTGATAAAACTTGAGCTTCTATAGAAGTTATTATTGATAAATCAAAATCTGTAGCATATAAATTAATTTTATTTTTTTCTGTTGCATCTAATAATATATTTGCCAAAACAGGCTGTAAACCTTTTTGTGCAGTAGCTCTTTCTACTATTTTTAAACCGTTCAATAATATTTCTTTCTCAACTTTAAATGATAAATTACCGGTTGATATTTGAGTTGTATTTATTTCCTTTTTCAATTCTTCATTATCTTCATTTATTGAATTGATTTCCTGTTCTTCCATTAATTCTATTTCAGTAGTTTCCATTTTAACCCCCTAGTACATATTATATTTTAATATAGTACCTTAAAAACCCATTTTTGAAAATATTTTGTAAACTTTTATTGATTGAAAAACAAATAAAAGAGATATTTTTTATTATTATGAAATTGTTGTGAATTAGGTTACAAAATGAGGATGTAAGTGGGAAGAGTGCAATTTTTGCACAAAAATAACATAAAACAAATGAGCATGACGAGTGTCCGTATTTAATAGTCTATAATGTTGATATATTTAACTATTTTGATAAAATTCTACCTGTGAGGTTATATGAAAAAATCCGAGTTATATTTATCAAATTTAAAAATAGTTTAAATACTTTAAAAGAATGTTATTCTGATATGGTAAAAGCAGAAGATGAGAAAATAAAGTTATACATTCAGGATTCGTGTATTAAAAGATTTGAGCATACTTATGAAATTGCTAAAAAGATTATGAATAAGTATTTGAAAAAAGAGTATGATAAAGCAGAAAAAGATTTAACTATAAATAATATCTTTAGAGAAATGTACGGATTAAATCTTATAGAAAACTTCGAGAATTGGACAGAATACAGATTAAAAAGAAATATAACTTCTCATGAATATGATTTGGATAAATCAGGTGAAATACTTGCCATAGTTCCTGATTTTATTGCTGATACTAAATATCTTATAGATTCTTTAGAAAAGGTATTGGTTGATGATTAAAGGTGTTACAGAAAAAGAAGAAAGTATTATAAAATCTATTTTAAGTCAGTATCCTTATGATTTTTATTATTATGGTTCCAGAGTAAAAGGTGATTATACAAAATCATCGGATTTGGATATTTTGCTAAAATCAGCAACAGAAGTTTCAGTTTCAGTAATTGACGATATAGAATTAAGATTTAACGAAAGTTTAATCCCTTATATAGTAAATATTTCGCAATCAGCAAATATGGATGAGCATTTTTATAATTTGATAAAAAATGATTTGGTTAAAATATAAGGATAAAGGGGTAATTGTAACATTGTGTTACTAAATAATGTAAGTTATGTAAAAATTGAAAATTATTGTTTGAGGGTTGAAAGCTAGTTATAATCCACGATATGATAGCGGATTTTCGGTAGAGTGAGCAACGAAGTTGCGAAACCCGTAAGAGCAAAAAGCCTGATGAAGTGTAAAAATTTCGACAGAAATTTTAAAACGGAATGAAAGGCTATGCACACCCGAATAATCCAAGATAATATGATGTTAAATAATGTGAATGTGATAAATGTAACAAGTTGTAAAAAGTTTTGGGGATTCTAAAATCTGATGTTTTGTCTCGGTTTTATATTATTAAGGAGAGCATAATGCAATTATTTATGTTTATTTTTCCCGATGTAAATATTAATTCGGCTGGTGGCGTTAATAATCCTACGTCTACTTCTGCAAAATTGAATACTTCTGAAGATATAAAAAAGGAAACAAAACAGATTTCAATTTTTTCCATGTTTGATGACAATAAAAATGCTTCTATGGAATATAGTACTGATAATAATACTAAAATGCATGTTAATGCTTGGAAAAACATAACAGGTTCAATAAATAATTTATTTAGTAATATAACAGTAGTTACGAATGATAAATTACAACAAGTAATAAAAAATTCAAGCAGTAATATGATAAGTAATGTTTCAGTGCAAATAGAAAATATGTGGCAAAATAAAGTTAGTAATTTGACAACAGCTTATAATGTCGAAAAAATAGATGTTGAATATGAAAATGGCAAGATTACTGAAACCGGAATTCAGGCTAAAACAGATATGCAAAATCAAATTAATGTAAGTACAAAGAATCAATTGTTTGATGTAGTTTTTAATATAAATAATGATTTACAGGCAAAGTATAAAGAATTATTATCGAATGAAGTCAAAAAAATAGAAAATAACCCTGAACAACAACCAACAAGTGATGCTAATGACAATTCCAAAATAAAAATTGATGGAAAGGAATATATTCAAAATCCGGATGATCCTGAAATGTATGTATCCGATGGAAAAACATATTTTTATGATGGCAAAAATATGCATTATGTATCAATATCTGTTGATGTTGTCCAAAATACATCAACTCATGATAAAACCGTAACTTTGACTAATAATGATCCACAATTACAAATTGAAAATGTTGAAAAATCAATCCGTTCAATTTCGACCGGTGATTTATACGCTGTATACAATGATGATGGAAGTACTACCGTGCATAAAAATGATGGTTCAGTAATTTATCATCGTGGCAATCTCACAGGAGATAATCTAAAAAAAGATGAGCCAGTAAGTGTTGATTTGTTTAAAGCAAGTTCTCAAACAGATGAGCAAGGTAGAAAATTATCAAATGATAAAACTAAGTTTAATAAAAATAGTGACATAGATTTTGTATTAGATAAAGTGTTGTCAAGAACTGCAAAATTTGATGAAAAAACCCAAGATAAAATTGAAAAATTGGTAGAAAATTATTTAAAAATAAAAGAGGATGTTACAACCTCTGAATTACAATCAATGTTATTAAACCATGGAATAGATTATAGGAAGTTGAATACTGTTCAACGCTGGTATCAGGCAGAATAAGTACATAGCGTGTATTTAAATGTACGAAAAAGGTATAATTTTATTCGAATATAAAATAAATTAGCGGGCATGGATAACATGTTCGTTTCATTATCTGAAACCATGAATTTGACATGGTTTGCGGGATTGTCAACCATTTATTAAGTTTTGTAAATGCTCATGATTCAATAGAATTGCCTACATGTACAAAATAATTAAAAACATGAAATAAAAATAATATTTACCCCTTGCATTTTATTTTTGAGGTAGTAGTATAGATATTGTGGCTGGGGACACAGAGGGACTCGGTAAACGGTTAATAAATTAAGCCAAATATAGATAGCACAAGGCATACCGTTTGCGAGGATGATGATGTCAGAGAGTCACCGACGAACATTAAACAACGCTTGAAATCAGGTCAGGTTAAGAATTGTAAATAAATAAAATTTCTGCTTGACAAAAATTTTTAAAGCGATAAGATAGATAAGCATGCAAAATTTGCGTGAGAAATTAGACACTGGCAAGAGAAATATAAATTAGCATTTTTTATTTTGCTGTGTATAAAAAAGAAGTTCTCGAACATTGAAAATAGAATAGCTGAAAACAAGTGCGAGCAAAGGCACGAGCGAAAGCGAGATGTGAACAATTATAATTCAAAACCACGCTTTTGAATTTAATTGTGAGCGGTGCCGTTTATTGCGAGCACGCACAATAACTATAACTAGTTTATGTGACAATATACTTGTTGATTTCAAAAATGACAGACAACGCGAAAACGGAGTCGGTGTTGATTTATCAACACTACGACGAAGTAATTAAATTAAAGTCGAGCAGTTTATCGAGTTAGCCCTCGATAGACGATGGACATAAACTTTCTGACAATGGAGAGTTTGATCCTGGCTCAGGACGAACGCTGGCGGCATGCTTCATACATGCAAGTCGAACGATAAGGTCTCTTCGGAGATACATAAGTGGCGGACGGGTGAGTAATATGTAGGAAATCTGCCCTAGAGAGGGGGACAACAGAGGGAAACTTCTGCTAATACCCCATATGAGCGTACCTGAAATGGTATTCTTGAAAACTCCGGTGCTCTAGGATGAGCCTGCATCTGATTAGCTAGTTGGCGGTGTAATGGACCACCAAGGCGACGATCAGTAGCTGGTTTGAGAGGATGATCAGCCACAATGGGACTGAGACACGGCCCATACTCCTACGGGAGGCAGCAGTAGGGAATTTTGCGCAATGGGGGAAACCCTGACGCAGCAACGCCGCGTGATTGAATAAGCCCTTCGGGGTGTAAAGATCTGTCAGTGGGGACGAAACTTGACGGTACCCACAGAGGAAGCATCGGCTAACTCCGTGCCAGCAGCCGCGGTAATACGGGGGATGCGAGCGTTGTCCGGAATCATTGGGCGTAAAGAGTTCGTAGGTGGTTTGTTAAGTTAGGTGTTAAAGGCGTGGGCTCAACTCACGTATGGCACTTGATACTGGCAGACTTGAATGCGGTAGAGGTAAAGGGAATTCCTGGTGTAGCGGTGAAATGCGTAGATATCAGGAGGAACATCGGTGGCGTAAGCGCTTTACTGGGCCGTAATTGACACTGAGGAACGAAAGCCGGGGTAGCAAATGGGATTAGATACCCCAGTAGTCCCGGCCGTAAACGATGGATACTAGGTGTTGCGGGTATCGACCCCTGCAGTGCCGCAGCTAACGCGTTAAGTATCCCGCCTGGGGAGTACGCACGCAAGTGTGAAACTCAAAGGAATTGACGGGGACCCGCACAAGCGGTGGAACATGTGGTTTAATTCGAAGCAACGCGAAGAACCTTACCAGGGCTTGACATCTGACGAATATTTATGAAAGTAGATAGTGCTCTTCGGAGAGCGTCAAGACAGGTGGTGCACGGTTGTCGTCAGCTCGTGTCGTGAGATGTTGGGTTAAGTCCCGCAACGAGCGCAACCCTCGTCGTTAGTTGGTATTAATGGTATACTGTTAATAACCTCTCTAGCGAGACTGCCGGTGATAAACCGGAGGAAGGTGAGGACGACGTCAAATCATCATGCCCCTTATGCTCTGGGCTACACACGTGTTACAATGGCCGGTACAACGAGCCGCCAACTCGCGAGAGTGAGCAAATCTCTAAAAGCCGGTCTCAGTTCGGATTGCAGTCTGCAACTCGACTGCATGAAGTCGGAATCGCTAGTAAACGCAGATCAGCACGCTGCGTTGAATACGTTCCCGGGTCTTGTACACACCGCCCGTCACACCATGGAAGTCGACCACGCCCGAAGTACGTGAGCTAACCTTTTGGAAGCAGCGTCCTAAGGCAGGGTTGGTGACTGGGGTGAAGTCGTAACAAGGTAGCCGTACCGGAAGGTGTGGCTGGATCACCTCCTTTCTAGGGAA
>Ga0247609_10007388_pt1 | contig 10472 bp, 7 predicted proteins | sample 172DNAGHGlowgp2_FD_193487 | JGI IMG/M metagenome (GOLD analysis project Ga0247609, IMG submission 193487) | Sheep rumen microbial communities from Palmerston North, Manawatu-Wanganui, New Zealand - 1728 DNA GHGlow gp2 | ecosystem: Host-associated > Mammals > Digestive system > Stomach > Rumen ...
GCTATATCACCCTGAATAGGCTCCGTTTCTATGCCTATCATGGCGTGTTGCCCCAGGAACGTAATGTCGGGGGCGACTATATCCTGTCGCTTCGTCTGGGCTATGACATCAGCCGTGCCATGCAGAGCGATGATGTTAGCGACACGCTGAACTATGCCGAGGTCTATCAGTTGGTGAAGCGCGAAATGGCTGTCCCATCCAAGCTCCTGGAGCATGTGGCCGGCCGTATCGTCAGTGCGATAAAGGAAAACTTCCCAGCCGTCACATCCATCGACTTGACGCTGAACAAGGTGAACCCTCCCATGGGTGCCGACAGCATGGGGGCTGGTGTGGAACTTCATGTCGGTGAGGTATGAGTGGCGAGAAAAGGCGATGGTGTCTTGCTGAACTTAAAACGTAAAAAAGGTTAAGCGACAGCAAAAACTCTAAACGCTACACTTTAAACTCTAAACTTTACAGTACCTTTGCAACGTTTTTACAAGAGATATATGGGCAAAAAGATTCTTTTCCTTCTCTGGATGACACTTGGGTTGGCAGTGGCGGCTACCGCTGCCAACGGGAAATTCGTGCTGGTCATTGATGCTGGTCATGGCGGTCATGACACTGGAGCCCCAGGTGCCGTTGTGAAGGAGAAAACACTGACGCTGCGCTATGCGTTGGCCTTTGGTGCCATGGTCGAGCGCAACTGTCCCGACGTGAAAGTGATCTATACCCGAAAGACCGATGTGTTCCTGGAACTCTGGCAACGTGCGGAGATTGCCAATAAGGCCAAGGCCGACCTCTTTGTCTCTGTCCATATCAACGCTTTGCCTAAGGGACGTTTTGCCCGTGGCTATCAGACCTACACGCTGGGCAAGGGACGCAAGGGAACGGCCATCGATACGAACCTGGACGTCGCCAAGCGTGAGAACGCCGTTATCCTGTTGGAACCTAACTACCAGCAGATATACCAGGGCTACGACCCCAACTCACCTGAGAGCGACATCATGTTCGAGTTTATCCAGGACAAAAACATGGAACGCAGCGTAGAACTGGCCAAACTGATGCAGCGCCATATCTGCCGTGCAACTGGCCGTCAGGATATGGGAGCCCATCAGGAGAATCTTGCCGTGCTACGCCTGACGGCTATGCCTGCCTGTCTGATGGAGCTGGGATTCATTACCACGCCAGACGAGGAGCAGTTCATGAATTCCGACCAGGCGCTGAATCTTTATACGCAGGGATTCTTCGATGCTTTCATGGCGTACAAAAAGCGTTTCAATGAGCATGTGACGGTGCCTTACGAGCCCGACAATACACCCGCTATTGAGGTGCCACAGGTTGTGCCGCCTACCTTGGAAGAAGTGCCGCAGACCGTTCCGCCTACCATGGAAGAGGTGCCGCAGATGGTGCCGCCGACCATAGAAACGGTCCCCGAGCCTGTTCCTGAGGTGAAACCGGTACGCGCTCAGGAGGTGAAACCGGAACCGGTACCTGAGGTAAGGCCCGAACCGGTAAGGACTGAACAGCCAACCGTGGCATCAGGAGTCGCCATCTTCAAAGTACAGGTGACCGCCAACAGCACCAAACTGCCGAAGAATGCTCCCCAGCTGAAAGGTCTCGACCAAGTCGATTACTATCACGATGGCGGCATGTATAAATATACCGTTGGTGCTTCGCCCGACTACAATGAAATCAGCCGGTTGCGCAAACAGCTTCTCGACCGTTTCCCGCAGGCATTCATCGTAGCCTTCAAGGACGGCAAGCGGTGTGACGTGCAGCAGGCCATCCGGGAGTTTAGGAAGGTGAAAAAGTGAAAAAGTGAAAGAGTGAAAAGGTGAAATAGTGAAAGAATAAAGATATGAAGTTTCTGACGAAAGAAGTACAAATAGCATTAGTGGCCATCGTTGGAATTGTTGTCCTCTTCTTCGGACTCTCCTATTTGAAAGGACTGAGCCTGTTTTCCAACGATAACATTTATTACATTAAGTTTAACGACGTCGGCGGCCTGTCGGCTTCCAGTCCAGTCTATGCCCGTGGACTTCGTGTCGGTACGGTCAAGGCACTTGACTTCGACTTCGAAGAGGCTGATGAGATTACCGCCCAGGTAACGCTCGACGAGCGTCTGCACCTGCCGAAGGGTACTGTTGCCAAACTGGAAAGCGACATGCTGGGCAATATCAAGATAAATCTGATTATGCCTGACGTCATGACTGACAAACTGGTACGTGGCGACACCATTCTGGGTGACGTGAATGCCGGTCTGATGGCACAGGCTGCCGACCTGATTCCCTCCATCAAGGAGATGCTGCCGAAGCTGGACTCCATCCTTGTCAGCGTGAATGCGCTGATGGCTGACCCTGCGCTGGCCAACTCCCTGCATAATGTTGACCAGATAACAGGAAACCTCAAGACCTCCACGCGTGAGCTCAATGTTCTCATGGCCCACTTGAACCGTGACGTACCGGGTATGATGACCAAGGCCAACACCGTCCTTGACAATACCGGTGAACTGACTGGCAAGCTCAACGAACTGGACCTCGCCGCAACAATGGCCAAGGTCGATGCCACCATAGAGAATGTCCACCAGATGACCGAGGCCCTCAACAGCAAGAAAGGGTCGTTGGGATTGCTGATGAACGACCCCGCCCTGTATGACAATCTGAACATGACCATGCGCTCGGCCGACTCGCTGCTCATCGATTTGCGCCAGCATCCGAAACGCTATGTTCATTTCTCGGTGTTCGGAAGAAAGTAAAATAGTAATTTTTAATTTGTCTAAATAGGGCTGCTCGTGCGGCCCTTTTTCTTTCAAGTTCTCCAATTGCCTGATATAAGCCACTTTCACGACGCCATCCTTGGTGTTGTAAACACACGCAACGGGTAGTGTGCAGTTTTTGTAAACTATTGATTGATAATGTGTTGGACTTCGGCAAGGGGTGTATTGTAAATAAAAACGCCGGGAGGAATATAAAGTGCCAAAAAATAGTAAGTTACGTCAATAGCGCAAGAAAAACTCAAAAAGCAGGGATTTGTTTGTTTCAGAAAAAAATACGAAATTTGCATTCGAAAATCGAAAAATGCATGGCCGCTCATCCATGAAAAGGTGACCGCAACAAGAACATAATTAAATTATAAATAAGTGTAACGCCAAAATGCAGAAAAGACATGAGGCGCTTTGGGACGACTGCCTTAGCCTAATTAGGAATAACGTCACAGAGCAACAATACAAAACGTGGTTCGCGCCAATCGTCTTCGAGTCGTACTCGGAAGACAGCCAGACGGTGTTGGTGCAGGTTCCAAGCCCGTATGTTTACGAGTACTTGGAGCAGTACTACGTTGGTCTTCTCAGCAAGGTGTTAACCCATTGTTTCGGTGCTGATACCAAGCTGGCCTATCGTATCGTTACGGATAAGGCTCATAAGCTGACACAGGTCGTTGTGGCAGAGCCGCCGGGAACCATTGAGGCTCCGCAGGCCACCAGTCGTGGCAACAAGACACCTACGGTGCTTGATACCGTCACACCGCAGGACCTGAATCCGCAGCTGGACATCCATAAGACATTCTCTACGTTCATTGAGGGCGACAGCAACAAACTTCCGCGTACCGTAGGACTTTCCATTGCTGAGCATCCTGGTAAGACAACCTTCAATCCGTTCTTCATCTATGGTCCTTCGGGCTGTGGTAAGACGCACCTCATTAATGCCATTGGCGTGCGTTGCAAGGAACTGTATCCGCAGCATCGTGTGCTGTACGTCAGCGCCCGTCTGTTCCAGGTGCAGTTCACCGATGCCAGTCGCCAGAACACCGTCAACGACTTCATCAACTTCTACCAGTCCATTGATGTGCTCATCGTGGACGACGTGCAGGAGTGGGCTACTGCCGAGAAGACCGTCGCCACGTTCTTCCACATCTTTGACCACCTGTTCCGTCTGGGTAAGCAGATTATCCTGGCCAGCGACCGCCCGCCCGTCGATCTCAAGTGGTTGCAGGACCGTATGCTGACGCGTTTCTCCTGCGGTCTGATAGCAGAACTGGAGAAGCCCAATCCGCAGCTGTGCATTGACATTCTGAAGTCGAAGTGCCGCCGTGACGGTCTGAAGATACCCGACGAAGTCATCCGTTTCATTGCCGACTCCGCCAATGGTAGCGTGCGTGACCTGGAGGGTGTCATCAATTCGCTGATGGCTTATTCTATCGTCTATAACAGTGCCATCGACATGCGACTGGCAGAGCGTGTCATCAAGCGTGCCGTCAAGGTCGATAATAAGCCGCTTACCGTTGACGACATTCTGGAGAAGGTGTGTGGCCATTTCAATGTCAGCCAGCAGCAGGTGTTCAGCCGTTCCCGTAAGCGTGACTACGTCACCGTTCGTCAGGTGTCGATGTACCTGGCTCAGAAATACACCAAGATGCCGGCTTCGCGCATTGGTCAGCTCATCGGCAACCGCGACCACTCCACCGTCATCCATAGCTGCACCGCCGTTGAGCAGCGTCTGAAGGTTGACAAGGCCTTCATGGAGGAGATCAATAGCATTGAGACATCGTTCAGACTGAAATAAACGCTATTTCATCGTCTCCTGTCATAAGGAGAGAAACACAGGACTAAAGGGAATTCCCCGCCTGTGTCAAGATTTTGCCGCGCCCGTGTCATGATCGTGACACGGGCGCGGCATTTGTTTGACACGGCCGCTTGTTTACCAGACTCCCCCTGGGTTTCTCCCTGACAGTCCGGCAGTTTCTCCCCGTTTCCCCAGGGGTTTCTCCCAGAGAGACGGCACATTCGTAGTGCTGTGAGCCGTAAAGAAACAAAAGGTCCTGCATGTTGCTTTATATTTTATGGTTAAAGGCAGGTATGTATCATTATCTTGAAAAACTTTTGTACCTTTGCACTCGATGAAGAGATTAAGATACATAATATATACCTTTTATGGGCTACTACTATTGATAGCCTGCGGACAGCGGTATGAGCTGTCGCATGCAGAGCAATTGCTGGACACACAGCCTGACAGTGCCCTTGCTTTATTGAATGGCATGAGCGCTGAAACAGACGACTTCTCAAAGTCTCTACGCATGCGTTATCATCTACTTTTTGCACAGGCCATGAACAAAACCTACCAATCGTTGGCTGACAGGGATTCAGAACTGCAGGAAGTAGTTGACTATTACGAATGGTGGGGCAATGCCAATGAGCGTATGTCGGCCAATTATATGCTTGGCTGTGTCTATCGTGATGAAGGCAATGCTTCCTTGGCATTGAAATATTACCGTAATGCTACAGAAAAAGCAGATACGACATCTGCCAATTGTGACTTCCGCACACTCAGTCGTATTTATGGACAAATAGCAAATGTGTTTAAGATGCAACGTGCACCAAAGCTGGAGCTTGAAGCACAACGCAAGGCAGTTGACTATGCATGGCAGGCCAAAGACACTGTGGCCGCAATAATCTTTTATGGGAATTTATATGCTCCATACCACATGATGAACATGATGGACTCTGCGCTGTTTTATAGCGAAGAAGCAGCAACAAAATTCAAATCAATAGGCCGGCAGGATTTAGCAGCTGGGACATTAGGACTGAATATAGATATTTACATACGTCAAAAGAGGTATGCAAAAGCTAAGCAGGCGATGGATGAATATGAGCAATACAGCCAGTTTTTTGACCAATATGGAAATATCGAACAAGGAAGATACCTGTATTATTACTACAAAGGGGCGTATTATGAAGGGGTAAGACGATTAGATTCTGCTGAATATTACTATCGGAAACTATTATCTGTTCCTTCTACAATTGAAGACAGAGAAGCTGTGTATAAGGGGTTAATGTCTTTGTATCAAAAATTGGGGAAATCAGACTCCATTGCCAAGTATTCCGAATTGTATTGCCAGATTAACGATTCTGCCAGCTTTACACACTCTGCCGATGAGATTACTCGCATGCAGTCAATATATAATTATGACGCAAGCGAGCGAAAGGCCATACAACAAGAAAAGAAAGCTAATACCTATCAAGTAGCTCTATCTCTCACAATTCTGATAATTTTTATGGCAAGCTACTGGATTTATCGGTTCTTCAAACGCCAGAAGCAATTAAGGGTTCAAGAACTGATTGAGGCGAATACGACCTATACAACACTTCTCAAACAGTATGTGCAAATGCGGGAAGACCTTAATAGTGCAAAGCTTGGGTTTGACAAGTATCGGGCAGATAAAGAAAAAGCTATTCATGAACTCCAAAAGGCATTGTCGTCTTACCAGGAAGAAAGTAATCAGCAGAATAGATGGGACTCCTCACAAGCGATGTTACACGATGCCATTGTCATCCGCTTGCATAAAATGGCAAGTACCGCATGCAAGGCATCTGTCGAAGAATGGCAAAGCCTTAATAAATTTGCCTTATACAACATGGGGACTTTCCTTGACAGAATATGTGACGAGAAAGCAAACCTTACCGAAAAAGAAATACAAGTATGTATTCTTTCACGCCTCCAGTTTATCTCGTCTGAGATAGCCGTCTTGTTAGATTTGAGCAAACAGCGCATAACAAACATCAAAGCCAATGCCAATAAAAAACTTTTCAATATGGCAGGAGCTCATACATTCAACACAAACATCAACCGCCTACCTTAAGACGAATAAAACACATTATACACTGTATATAAAAGACTTACAATAAACTGTGTACTAAGTGTACTCATATTATTTGCTGAAATAACGCCTTTTTCATACTTTTGCGTCACTAACATTTAAAGCATATAAATATGAAAAAGATTATTTCTATTATTGCTTGCTTGTTTGTCATCACATTAGCAAGTCAGGCACAAAATGAACCAGGTTTATTAATTGATTTGCATGCAGGGTATATTGACCCTACAGAAACAACTAATCATAATCCAAGGTCTCCTGTTAATCCCCCTACAGTCTATTTGGAGAACTACACCCTGACGTTCGCAACCAACCATCCTGAGTATGTCCTATATATAAAGGATGAGAATGAGACGGTGGTTTATTCTACGGTTGTCGCTTCTGCCGCGACGGAAGTAGTGCTACCCTCTACCCTATCTGGTTATTACGAGATTGACCTTGTCATGAATGAGTGGTACTTCTGGGGATATATAGAATTGTAGAAACTGTTAGTATGATGAAAAACAGCTTTTTCATTGTTACTATTACACTGCTATTCTTGACGACGACGGTCTATGGTCTAGCGGTATTGATACAAAACATCTTACACCCTTTGTGATTTTTGTGATTTTTTTTTCTTTTTTGGAGGGGAAAAGAAATAAAAATACTATCTTTGCAGGACAAAAATGCTCATGGACCCCCCGTGATTTAAGAAGAAACAATTATAGAAACAATTATGAACAAACCCAAAGTGCTTATCGCTACCCTGGCAGGACTATTGCTTGCCTGTAATGGCGTTTTTGCCCAAACATGGGAAGAACGCATTGTGAACGGTGATTTTGAAGGCTCAGACTTCAGCAGCTTTGCCGTTTCTGTTAATAACGAAGGTTCTCGCGATATCGATGCCAACGATATTGTCGTTGATGACGATGACGCGAACAATCATTGTGCCAGGATTACATTTACTGCAAATCCTACGAGTACTGAGTTCATTATCAGATTGACTGAGCCCTTCTCGAAGGGTGACATGATTCAATTTTCCATGCGATCAAAAACTAGTTCAAGTAGAGATGCGAACTTGACTTCAGAGGAATTGGGTCGATTTACAGTAAAAGGAGGAGGAGAATGGAATACGTGTACTTACAGCGGAACTGTCGGTGCAGAAAAAAACGGCTGCCAGACAATAACTCTACGCTTCAATAGAACAAGTAGTAAATCAGATATCTTCCATTTCGACGATATTAGTTTAAAGGTTTTGAAGGATGCTCCTATCGAGTTTGCCGATGCTAAAGTAAAAGAAATCTGCGTCAATTTCTGGGATACCAATAGAGATGGTGAACTAAGTTTGTATGAGGCTGCGGCAGTGAAAGAACTATACCACTTTGCTTTTAGTTGGAATACGGAGATTACCAGTTTCGACGAGCTTCAATATTTTGTGGGTTTGGAAAATGTTCGTGGATTTTGGGGTTGTAGTAACCTGACCTCCATCGTACTGCCTAATTCAGTTAAGACTATCGAATCTGAGGCTTTCTCTGGTTGCACCAGCCTGAAATCCGTAGTAATTCCTAACTCAGTAGAATACATTAATAGTGAAGCATTCAAAGATTGCTCAAGCCTAACATCTATTGAGCTTCCTAACTCTTTGCTCGAATTATATAACAGTCCTTTTGGTGGTTGTAGCAGCCTTACTTCTTTGACTATTCCTAAATCTGTCAACCGGATTAATAGTAATCCTGTAGCGGGATGCAGCAGCCTGATGTCATTGACGGTAGAAGAAGGTAACAAGCACTATGACTCCCGTGAGAATTGTAATGCTATTATCGAATCATATTCCAACACATTGGTTGGAGGATGTAAAAACACTATCATTCCCAACTCGGTGACAAACATTGGTGCAGGCGCTTTCTCTGGCAGTGGCCTGACAGCCATTACCATTCCTAATTCAGTGACAAAAATTGGTGAAGGTGCTTTCGGGAATTGCAGCGGCCTGACAGTCATTACCATTCCCAACTCAGTGACAGACATTGACAGGTCGGCTTTCACAGGCTGTAGTGGCCTGACTTCCATCACCATTCCTAACTCGGTGACAAGTATTGGATATGATGTGTTCGCAAATTGCAGTAATCTGGAAAGCATTGAGGTTGAGAGCAACAATACGGTCTATGACTCTCGTAATCATTGCAACGCTATTATCAAGACAACTGAAAACAAACTGGTAGTCGGCTGTAAGAACACCATCATTCCCAGTTCGGTCACTTGTATCGGAGATGCTGCCTTCCATGGTTGCTCTGACATGACTTCCATAATCATACCTGATGGTGTTGCGAGTATAGAAGGTGGTGCCTTCATGTGGTGTACAGGTCTGACTTCCGTCAGCATCCCCCATTCTGTAACAAGTATTGGAACAGGAGCTTTCTGTGGATGCGATGGTTTGAAAGAAGTGATTTCATATATTGAGACCCCCTTTGAGATAAGTAAAGACGTCTTTGGAGAATATGGGACAGACGATGGCTGGGTTGAGTTCACCACTGCGACCCTTTATGTTCCTTTTGGTACAAAGGCCAAGTACGAAGAAACACCTGTTTGGAATCTGTTCCAGAATATTGTCGAAATGGATCCAACTTCTATAGAAGAGACGCTACAAGAGACGTTCTGCGCCTCAACTCCAATCATCTATAGTATCTCTGGTCAGAAACTGGCAACGCTGAAAAAAGGCATCAATATCATCAATGGCAAGAAGGTAGTAATTAAGTGAGATGAATCACAGTTACAATGTTTGCAAAAGGAGCCGAGGACTATTCTGTGCTCACCGAAGTCCCCATAACCTGCTCGGCGGAACCCTTGTCGTACAGGAGGGTACCACGAAGAAACTGCTCTTCGACGGAGGATATGCCAAGGCAGAGAGAACCAGTCCTACCTCCACAACCTACGGCTACACGCTGTCCTACTACAACAAGGACCACCTGGGCAACAACCGTACCGTGGTAAGCCAGAATGGCGCCATCGAGCAGATTACGCATTACTATCCCTTCGGCGGCATCATTGCAGACCTCAGCAGCGGGCAGGATGTCCAACCCTACAAGTACAACGGCAAGGAGCTGGACCTGGTGCACGGACTGGACACCTACGACTACGGCGCACGCCAGTATTACTCCATCCTCGTGAGATGGGACAGGATGGACCCGCTGTGCGAGAAGTACTACAGCCTGAGTCCGTATAACTATTGCGGGAATAATCCTGTAAGGTTTATAGATAAAGATGGAAGAATAATAAGAGACAGTAAGGGCAATATTGTATACGTCTCTTCTGGTGAATATATACATGTCAAACATGCCTTTGGTATTGATGGAATTTTAGAAAAAGGGTATATTTTTACTGATAATGGTCAACCTATTGTCGTCTATAACAATAATAGGGGTGCATATAAAGGCTGGGATACGGATTGCCATGGATATACATTTGCTGATGGTAAATATTGGATAAACAATGATCAGATAGAGCACCTTTTGAAAGGTGACAATTACAGCAATATTAATCTTGAACAAGCTAAAAGTGGAGACATTGTTGTTTACTATGAAAATAATGAGGTTGAACATTCTGTAAAGATAGTCAATAGTGATGGAACACAATATGGTACAATTGTATATGGACTAGGTGGCCTCGAAACTGAAGCGCATTGCAATACTTTACCCGAAGGTTGGAATTCTAATGGGGAAGTATTATTTGGAATATACCGTAAAGAGCAGGAAGATAGAGTGGCCTCTGAAGAAGAAATCGAAGAACTTCAAGATAGAATTTATTAATATGAAAATAATTAGTAAAATAACATCAATATCATTTCTTTTATTAATCTGGAGTTGTGC
>Ga0247609_10007393_pt1 | contig 10468 bp, 14 predicted proteins | sample 172DNAGHGlowgp2_FD_193487 | JGI IMG/M metagenome (GOLD analysis project Ga0247609, IMG submission 193487) | Sheep rumen microbial communities from Palmerston North, Manawatu-Wanganui, New Zealand - 1728 DNA GHGlow gp2 | ecosystem: Host-associated > Mammals > Digestive system > Stomach > Rumen ...
CTTTTCTTCTCTTTTCAAATTCAAGTTTTTCTCTTAAAGGTTTATTTCCTTGTTGCTTAGCTTGACTAATTTTTTCATCTAATTTTTCAATTTCTAGATATAAAGTATCGACTCTAGATTTGTACTCAGCAATTATCTCTCTTAAATTTAATGTTCTACTTTGTACATATAGTTGAATTGGATATCTTAATGTATTTAGGAACTGAACAAAACCTTCTTCAACAGATATTTTTTCTTGCTCACTCATCAAATCATAATTTACACCATTACATTGTAATATCATTATATATTGAGTTGCATTCTTTCTTACAATCATATTATCAACAATTTCATCGAATTCCATAAAATCTAGAATTGATTCTTTTGTTAGATTTCCTGTAAATTTTCCATAATCTTGTCTATTAGCTTTCTTTTCATCTTCCTGTGAATCTAATAAATCATCTGGTTCTTTCTCTTTTTTTACTTTTTTAGGGCTTCTCATTAAATAGGCATATAATGCTATTAATAATACCATTATAAATACTATTAACCACATACCAATTTGAAGAAGTGGAATGATTTCGCTATTCATTTGTAGATTCCTCCTTTTGTTTCTTTTCAGACTTTATATAAATATACATTTTTCTGTTTTGTCTAAATTTAAAATATCTTAAGATTATTTCACCAATTGGCTCTCCACCAATTTTTTTCGTGATTGGAAACGCTACTACAGTTGGAATCTTTAATGCACCAACGACAAATCCCACTAATGCAAAAAAAGCCATAATAACTACACCTACCATCTTCATTTTCATTGCTTGAAAAATAAGCAAGAAAATTGAGCCAAACATAGCACCGACAGCGGTTGTAATCAATGACTTTACTGTAAAGATATATAATATTCTTGATTCACCTCTATAATTACGAGGTATATAATATGTTCCCATATTTCCTCCTTTGTTTATCGCTTACGTTAAAATTTCTCTGCAACTTGAACAACTGTTTTCCAAATAAAGTATGCTCCAAAAATAACCATTCCAGAGACAACAACACCAATTAATTGTATCTTTAGTTTTGCTTGTGCTTCAGGACCAGAAGTTAAATACTTAATACCCATATAAGCAGTTACAGCAACTAATACACCAGCTCCAACCATTGTTAAAATTTGACCTAAGCCTACAAAAGGATCTGTAACTTTTGAATACTTAATCTTACTTGCATTATCTTGTCCCAATTTAAGGAAGCCACTTGCTTGTGTTTCCATTGATTTTATTAATCCTGCTCCTGTTGTTCCAGCGGCATTAACCACACTATCCCATGAAAAAATCGCTGTAATTATAGTGATTAAAAATAAAGTAACTAAAAGCTTAATAAATATCTTGTTTTTTAGTATTTTCATATATACCTCCTAATTCCAATAAGCCTATTTACACTATTATATTTATTATACTTAAAGGCTCATTCATTTTCAATATTTTATACAAAGATTTGTTATTTTTAATCAAATTGTAACATAACAAAAAGGAAGTGAATCAATTCACTTCCTTTCTATATTCTATTTGATCTTACCATTATTAATTATTTGGTAACGTGGTTGTAGCAAAATTCTCTATAATTGCAGCTAAATTTGCTGCGCCAAACAAAAGAACACATCCAATTATTACAGGCATAATCATCTTCTTTGTATCGGCTTTTTCACTAGGAGCAGCTAACATATACTTTATTCCCATCAATGCAATAACAATTAAAGCAATTCCAGAACCAGCAGCTTGTATTAATCCAATAATATTGTTAATGACTTCAGCTGTATGGCTACTCGTTCCACCACTCGCACCATTATTTGCAGCTTTCATTCCTGTTATTATAGAATTTGGAATATCCACACCTGCATATGAATTTGTATTAATAATCGAAGCTATTGTAATAATAGTCACTAAGATTACCATAATTCTAATTAATCTTCTTTTCATATTCTTTTCTCCTAACCAGCAGTAGTTTTATCTACAAAATCTTTTATTATTACAAGAATATTAGTTGACGCAAATAATACCACTGCACCAATAATATAATTAAGTGCATATTTTTTGATGTCAGCTCTTTCTCCAGCAGAAGCAACCATATATTTTATAGAAATAACTAATAATATTCCTAATGAAATCGCTGTACCAACAAGTCTAATTGTTCCAAGCACAGCATTAATTATTTTTTTAGTTGCGCTTTTTGCTGGTGTGATCAAATTTCCTTTACCTTTAAAACTTGCTGTAACCCCTGCTTCGCAAATATTTGTAATAAAAGCGCTCAATATAACTGCTATTAAGAGGATCACACTGAGTTTTTTTATATATTTTTTCATTATATTCACCTCATAAAATTATAATTCTCATTACTGTTATGGTTATTTTTTAATTTCTTTTGAGAAATTATAAATAATTGATATTACTGACGTTGCGCCAAAAAACAATGTTGCTGCAATTACATAGTTAATTGCATATTTTTTTAAATCAGCTTTTTCACCTGGAGCAGCTATCATGTACTTCATACCAATAATAAGTAATAATGCAACTGCCACAGAAGTTCCAACAATTCTAATTACATAAATTACAGTTTGTGAAAATTTATTTGTCATTTTTTCAACTTTTGAAGGCGCCTCATCTTTAAAAGATGTAGGATTTATATATTGACCAGTAGCTAGAGCGTCAAAAGAAAAAAACATATAAATCAACAAAACTAAAAGTATTAATATACTAATTTTCTTTAAATAATTTTTCATGTTAATTTCCTCATTAAATTATTTTTTAACTTTGTTTAACAGCTTTAGAGAAGTTAGCAATTATTGTTAATACTCCAGTTGCTCCAAATAATAAAGTAGCTCCTAGAACATAAACAACAGCACTCTTCTTAATATCAGCTTTTTCACTTGGAGCAGCTGTCATGTATTTCATACCTAATACTATTAACATACCAACAGCAAGAGAAACGGCAATAATTCTTGCTACAACAACTATAGTTTGAACAATTTTATTAACTTTACTTGTTGCACCAGCTACAGATTTTTCTTGTTTTCCCATAGTACTAAGTAAAGCCTTATCTGAATCTGCTGCCAATGCAAAGCCAGTGAACACTTGATAAATTACAAGTATAATTAATGCTAAAATAATTGACTTTTTTAATATATTTTTCATTTCTTATTTTCTCCTTCTTAATTAATCTTACGTATTTAATTCTAATTATTAAGATTGTTAGCAAAGTTTTGAATAATTCCTAATATACCTGCTGCTGCAAATACAACTATTGCACCAATAACATACATGATTGAAGACTTTTTGATTGATGCTCTTTCACTTGGAGCTGCAGACATATATTTCATTGCTAGAACAATTAGCATTAATACTGCTACACCAACAGCAACAACTCTAATAATTGTTACTACTGCTTGACCAATATTTTTAATTGGATTAGCAACTGTAGTATCAGCCTTAGCTCCTGATTTAATTGATTTTACCTTTGCTGCATAATCAATATCTGCATTAACCTTATAGCTCACAACGATACATAAGATCATTGTAATAATGCATAGTGATATAATCACCTTCTTAAATAATTTCATAATAAAATCCCTCCTAATTATTTTTTTCTATACGTACTTTTTAATATTATACCATTTTTTGGGGTTTTTTTCAATATAATATCTTGAGACTATATTATCTTAAGTCTTTTTATTTGTAAACAATAGTGTTGATTTTTTAATCTAAATGTAAAATATGTAATAATACTATCAAAAAAATTAAGATATATGTATTATCTTTTAGGGTTGGTACAAACAAAAAAAGAATGCTCGAAAGCATTCTTTTTTATTTTTAACTTTATAGTTACAAGAACTATTCTGTTGCAGTAACGTTCTTTGCGAAATTCTTTACAATTCCTAAGATACCACTTGCAGCGAATAATACAACTGCACCTACAACATACACAACAGCATGTTTCTTGATATCAGCTTTATCACCAGGAGCTGCAGAAATGTATTTGATTGCTAATACGATTAACATGATAATAGCAACACCTACACCAACAACTTGAACAACTGTGATTGCTGCACCAATAAGTGCATTTAAACTTGAAGCTGCACCTGTTGTATCTTTAGCACTCTTAGTAACTGTTGAAACTTGAATTTGTGAGAATGTAACTTCTGATGCGTTTACATTAATTCCTAAGATTGCTACTACAAGAACTAATACTAATGCAATAGCTAAAACTTTCTTTGTCATAATAAAATCCTCCTTTTATCATACTCATGTATATTATACAACATTTTTCAATTTTTTTCAAGATATCCAAATAGTTGTACTCATTAAATTATTTTTATCTTAGCACAAAGATTATTTTTTGTAAATAGTTTTACTTCTCGTTTTATATACATTTCTGTTACATGTGTGTTAAATTTTTATTTAAAAATCGAATTTATTTATGTATAATGTTAATATATAGTTAGACTATTTTTAAGGAGAAATTATGAATAAATCAAAATTTACCTTGCTGAATTGTTTTATCGTTTTTGAAATTCTATTGCTTGTTCTCTCTTTAATTTTTATCGTTAGGATTAAAGCAACTGACGAGTTATGGAATTATCAGAATATTAATAAGCTATATAATCACTTTCAAATATACAAAGATACAAATAACATTACTACCCCATTGTTCTTCTATTTTGGATATTTGCTAATTATACTTAGCTTCTCAAACTATTATTTTGTATACAGGATCTATGGATTAATCATATTTGCGTTAATTTTTTATTTAATATTTATTATAGCTAAAAAGCTAAAAATGAATATGAATCTAATCCATGTGTATTTATCCTTATTACTATTAGTTTTATTCCAAATAATTACTACTAGTGCTAATTATAATTATCTAGCAATATTATTTTACTTAATAGGTCTGTACTTATACATTTCAAATAGTAGTTCTAACTTAAAACAAGCAATTCTTTTCTTGTGTATTTTCTTTACAAAGCAAAACATTGGTATATATTACTTAATATGTATCTTAGTCACCGAATTATACACAAATAAAGGCCTTAAAAAATACTTTTGGGATCAGCTAACTAAAATAATATTTATCGTAGTCCCTTGTGTTTTATTTTATGGACTATATAACTATTTAGGCATCTGGAACTCTTTTATTGATTATTGTTTTGGAGGTATTTCTGAATTTAGTAGCAAGAACATAGCATTTTCTGCGGAGCCTTTTACTTATGTAGTTCCATTAAGTTTTATACTATTAACAATATTTATTAACGCAACAAGAAAAAAATATTTTTCATCTGTTGATGAAACATTTTTCTCTAATTTAAATGTGATATTAATATTTTTGGTAACACTTCTTTTAATTACATATCCAATATTTAACTCATCACACTTTATGATGACATTTCCTGTTGCTATATTAGGTTTATTTTATATATTTGATAAACTTCTACTGTCAGAACTATTTGTCGAACAAAAATATTCAACCTATTCTAAAATACTATGTGTAATTATTTTATTAATTGTTATAGCAAGAATTGGTTTTTATTATAAAACCGGCATAAACGATAGCATAACTATCATGGATTGTAATTCACATTATTACCTATTATCGATGGATAAAAAACTTTATGAAGTAAGAAATGAATTAGGAAAATACATCCAAGAAGAAAACAAAAAAGGAAATGATGTAATTATTGTTTCATACGAATCTGCAATTGTTATGGTCGAATTAAATCAGTCACATGGACTATATGACTTATTATTTAAAGGAAACATTGGATCAAATACAGTAAGTGACATCGAAGAAGATATCATTTCAAGGAAAAACACTAAGTTTTTAGTTGTAAATGATGAATCTCTATTGTTTGAACAAGAATTTCCTGAAATATGGAGTTTTATTAAGACTAATTTAGAATATCAAGGAGACATAGGTTACTATTCAATATATGAAAACAAATAAAAAAGAGAATTTTTTGAAGTGAACCCCATTTAGTTCACTTCATTTAATTCTCTTTTTTTATTAAACCTTTCCATTCAGTTTCTTTAAATCCAATTAAAATCATCTTTTCAGAAATCAAAATAGGTCTTCTAATTAGCATTCCATTACTTGATAATAATTTTATTTTTTCTTCATACGATAGTTCTTTAAGTTTTTCTTTTAAATTCATGCTCCTATATAATATTCCACTAGTATTAAAAAACTTGTTGATATCTATATTGCTTAATTCAATTATTTTCTTTAATTCCTCATATGAAGGTGTATCTGTTACGATATGTCTTTCAACATAATCAATTTTGTTAGAATCTAAAAATTTTTTTGCTTTTTGACATGTTGAACATTTTGGATAACAAATAAAAATATTCTCTGCCATTTTTCTCCCCTCCTTCAAAAACGCAACTACATTATACCACGATTTCACCAGTCTTACTAGTTTATATTATCATATTCCATTTTTCCTTAGTTTTATGATATAATTTTCTTAATAATTTATTCGAAGGGAAAAAAATGAAAGAGAAAAAGGAAAAAAGAATAAGTATACCATTATTGATTTTTAGATTAATCTCCCTAGCTATTATTATTGTGTGTTCAGTCATTCTTATAAGATGGCAAATACAAAATAACGAAAACAAAGATATTCAATCAAGTCTTTCGTCAACAGTAACATATGATAACACTTCGGCTTCATCAGGAGATTCACCTATAAAGCAAGAATTTGATGCAATCAACGTTGATTTTAATAGTTTACTTGAACAAAATCCAGATACTGTGGCCTGGGTAAAGATCAAAAATACTAATATTGAATTCCCAGTTGTTCAAACTACAGATAATGATTTTTATTTAAAGCATAACTTTAGTAAAAAATATAATGGTGCCGGATGGATTTTTGCAGATTACAATTGTAAATTTGATAATTTATCACAAAATACAATTGTATATGGTCACAACAGAAGAAATGGCACTATGTTTAGTAACCTTGGTCATTTACTTGATGAATCGTGGTCATTTGATGGAGATAATTCATATTTCTATTTCTTCACACCAAATGCTAAATATAAAGCTACGATATTTTCAATATATATGATTAAAGCAGATGGATTAACTATAACATCAGTTTTCTCAAGTGATACCGATTTTCTAGATTATATTAAAACAATAAAAGAACGTTCTGAAAGAGAATTCAAAGAAACAATTATTAATGGTGATTCTAGAATAATTACACTTTGTACATGTGATAACACAAGTAAGAACAGAATATTAGTTCATGCATTATTAGAAGAAGTAAAATAAGCAAAATAAAAGTGGCCTTATGGCCACTTTTTATTATTTATAATTTAATTAAGAAATATCCTAATAATGCTCCTAAACACAAAATGTGAGCTATACTTGTTATTACTAAATACTTCTTTCCTTCAACTTCTGCAAATTTATATATTGATATATTCAATAAATATAAAATAACTAAGATGATTGTTGAAAATTCTGCAACTTTAGATGCATATTCACTAATATCTTTAGTGAAAAAACTGCTTTCTGTATTTCCTGCAGTATACACATAATTAAATCCTACAAAGTAGCATCCAACTGTAAATAAGATTGGAATTATAATTCCACAAATAATTAATAAACTTAAATCTTTCTTATTCATAACTACCTCCATTTTTCATAGACATTATATATATAATATTATTTAAATGCAATTTGTTTTTTAATGTTCTAGAAAATCTTTTTTGTCATCAAAGAATTTTCCTTTAAGTTTTAGCATTTCTTTATAATTAATTCCTTCATTCCATAAAGTTGTTTTTAAAGTATTTTCAAAAATAGTCTTTTTTTGGACTTCATTTACTTTTTTTCTAAAACTTTCAATTATTTTAAGTAAATCTTTTGCATTTACGTTAAATTCAAACGCTTTTTTATCACCATAAAGAATAGTATCATAATCATAAAAATGATATTCTATATCTCCCAAATCACCTGTTGTTAACCCTTTAGAATAATCAATCGTATATCTTCCATGACTAATACTATTTCTTAGATGCCTAAATAAATTTGAAGAGTCAGCAAATGTTTCATTCTCTTTTTCTATTTTTTCTTTTAAAGCTATAGTCTTTGGATCAAATAGAGAAATTGGAAGTTTTCCTTCTTGGAACTCGCTTCTCAACTGTTCAAAATTGTCTAATACATCTTTTTCAAATGGTATCAATCTACTTTTCTCATAAGGACTTTCAAAATATTTATGTAGCACATCACTTACCATTTGTGGTGAAATATCACCATTATTTTTACTCATTCTTTGAGCAATAATATTTGAAAAAACTGAATAAACCTTCCTTTTCTCTATTTCATTTTTTAAGGCTTCTCTATTTCTTTTCTTTTTTCTTGAATTTCTCTTTTTAGAGTTTTCTCTATTATTATCTGTGATTCTGTTTCCTATCGCTCCTATAACGCTTGTATATCTTTGATTAATTGCATCTAATTCATTTATATAAGATTGCATTGTATTTCTAGGTCTTATTAAGTCTTCGAATTCTGATGTCGCTCCTGAAATATATTCAATATCTCTATACATATAAGGTATACTACTTGCTCCAGCCCTTGAGTCTCTCATCATCATTTCTCTAACGTAACCAAAACAATAGTTAGATAAACCTAGTACCATATTTGCATATACCATTGGTGTCTCGAATGGTAGTGCAATTTCACTTGATTCAAGTAAACTACTTACACTTTCATCTAACCTACTATCGTACTTTTGTCTTTTCTTTAAAGAATTGATCTTATATTTTGTATAAATCATTTGCATAAATGATGGGCCTAAGCCAACTGATATTTGATCACTTATTACGGCTTCAATTACATTTGATAGGAAGTTTTCATATGCCTCTTTATGCTTTTCAGAATTATCATCTATCAATTCTCGTTTAAAAGAATCAAAATCAACATATTGGAAATAATCCCTTAAAAACTCTGTCTGTCTTTCCTTTTCTGTATTTTGTATTACAAAAAAGTTGTGTCCATAGTTATTCCTAATTGATTCTAATAATTGCTTAATTCTATCTCCGTCAATATTATACTCGGCTGAAAACTCATCTACGACTCTATCAATGTTGCTTGGAGAAGTAGTTTTCCTTCCTATAAATGAAATATAATTCATTCCTGTAATATAATCTTCCATTGTTTCTTGTTCTCTACCATGAACGATTACATTTAATATATTTGGTGGAAATCTATTTTTTAACTCCAAATAGAAATATGTTAATTTAATTAAATCAAATACACTAATGTTGCCTTCGATTTCTTTATTGCTTATATGAAGATATACATCTTGAAGATCTATGTAGCCATCACTATCTTGCTTTGTATCATCAATTAAGATATCGTAGTTTGCATGTTCTAGGCAATTTCTAATTTGAGATTTTATTCTCTCTGGTGTAAGTGGTACTTTTTGTTTAAATTTCTTAACACTTTCTATTTGACTAAGCATCATTTCAACTAATCTCTCGTCATTATACTTAGTGTTTTCATCCATCTGTCCAATTGCTAAGGAAAGGTCTGAACACAATGCTCTAACATACGCAAAAGTATAGCAATCATTATAACCTGCTTTTTCAAATATCTCAGGATCGTCTATCCTAAAATCTTTAATGCTTTCGGCCATTGCTATACATTTGTAATAATATTCAATTACTTCATCAAATCTACCTGATTTAGTAAGTTTTTGCACTTGGTTCTCTTCTCCTACTTATTCTGTTATTTTCTTTCTTTTGTCATTTAATTTCAAAATATCTTCTATCTTATTTTTTTCACTAGCAGTTGCAATATAATCTAAATATAATCGCAAATAAAGCACATATGTCTTTCTCATTATTGCTTGATCTTGCAATTCTTTATTAGGATCTATTGCAAAGTTATATGTTTTATCTTTGTTTGTATTAAAATACTCAATTATTTCTTTTGGTATTTTTTTGTACTTCTTTTCTGGTAAATAATTCAAAAGTTCTAAAAGTTCAGTGTACTCTTTGTTCTTCATCATTACCTCCCAATTATAATTTTACTCTTTTATTATAACAATATTTATTTTTCATTTCAAACATTTATTAATAATTCTTTAAGTATTGATTTTTCTTGTAAAATGCCTTGTTTTGTGATAAAATATATATTTAGTAAGGAGAAAAATATGATACATACAGTTAGAAATGATGTACAAACAATCATCTGTCCTTTTTATGGTACAGAAGATAAATTCAATTTAATAGTTGCCATTGTTTCTTTAGTAATGGATTGCATCTATACAATTTATTCCCTTCTAGATGGAATGTTTGTATGGTTCTATTTCTATTTCTTTTTACTAGCTTTTGCATTATTCTTAAGCCTTCATTTTTACATAAGGCATCAAACCAGGAAACCTCAAATCATCTTAAAAAATGGAATTTTAAATTACAGAGATGAATTATATATAAAC
>Ga0247609_10007396_pt1 | contig 10467 bp, 8 predicted proteins | sample 172DNAGHGlowgp2_FD_193487 | JGI IMG/M metagenome (GOLD analysis project Ga0247609, IMG submission 193487) | Sheep rumen microbial communities from Palmerston North, Manawatu-Wanganui, New Zealand - 1728 DNA GHGlow gp2 | ecosystem: Host-associated > Mammals > Digestive system > Stomach > Rumen ...
TCCGCAAGGCAGGCTCAGAGGTGCTGCTCGTGGTAGCCAATTTCAGCGAATTGCCCGCCACGATGGATGTCACTATCCCAGCCCATGCCTTTGACTATCTGAAACTCAAGGAGAAGAAGGGGGCTGCCTTTACCGACCTGCTCAGTGGCCGTGAGTTCAAGCGTCCTCTCCTGCGCGATGGGGCTGTTACCGTCGACCTCGATCCTCTGGGGGCTGTAGTTCTGAAATTCAAAGCTTAGGAGTGATGGCTGATTATATCTTAAACGAGCACAATAAGGAAGAGTTTCCTCCTGCACATACGGCGGAGCATTTGCTCAATCAGACAATGATCCGGCTCTTCGGTTGTGAGCGTTCATACAATGCCCATATCGAGCGTAAAAAGAGCAAGATGAGCTTCCACCTCGATCACAAACCCTCGCGCCAGGAAGAAAAGGAGATCGAACGCCGCATGCAGGAACTGATTGATGAGGATTTGCCTGTCACCTTCGAGTTTGTGTTGCGTGACGAACTGCCCGAGGAGGTTGATCCTAGTCGTTTGCCTGAAGATGCTTCCGACACCATCCGCCTTGTGCGGATCGGCGATTACGACGTCTGTCCATGTATAGGCCGTCATGTCCGCAGCACTTCCCAGATAGGGCGCTTCGAAATGCTCGGTACCAACTGGGATGAGCATGAACGCTCCTTCAGGGTTCGTTTCAAGATAGTCTGAGATGGTTTGAATCAACAAGAAATCCCGCCAATCGGCGGGATTTCTTATTCTTGTTTGTTGAGGGCGATCTTCATGAAAACTGGGTAGTGGTCTGAGTAGCTTAGCTCGCGCTTGTAGTAGCTAAGTCCCTCCATGCCCTTGTCATGGAAGATATAGTCGATACGGACTGCCTTCTTCCCTCGGAAGGTGTACATGAAACCGCTGCCGCACTCCGTGAAGCCATCGACCTTGTCGCCCAGCATGGTATTATAAACATACGAGTAGGGTACATCGTTGAAGTCACCGCATACAATAATCGGTGCCTCACTCTCACGCATGTCCATCGCAAGGACATTGGCCTGTCCTGAACGGGCAATCATGCCGAGGGTGTAGTTGCCATAAAAAGCCCGGATAAGGGCATTGCCCTCTACCTCCACTCCGCGTGCCTCAACCTTGGCAGCCTTGTGGAGGGTACTGTTGATACCAGTCGTCTCAAGGTGGGCATTGTACACACGAATAATCTGGCCGTTCACATCGATTTCAGCCCACATGGCACTGTTGTTGGTCATCTCAAAATTGAGATTCTTGAAGTTCTTGATGGGGAAACGGCTATAGATGACCATGTCGCTCTCACCGACGGCCATATAAGGGAAATAGTCTTTGTACGAATCAGAGTTCTTCTTATCGCCACTATGGTCATTATACTCCTGGAAGCATACGATATCAACCTTCTGCTTCTTCATCTCTGAGAGGATGTCCTGGGCGATGAAGCCTGATGTCTCACGACTGAACATGGCCACGTTGTAAGAGGCAATTTTGATACCTGGCTTCTTGTCTGCGTCTTCATCGAGCGATCCGAACTGATAGAGGGTGCCGATGTAAGGGATACAGCAGAGCAAAGTGATGAAGGGGATGAGGGCCCAGTGCCAACGCCTCATAATGAGCCAATAGATGAGGAAGATGACATTGCCTATGATGAGTACTGGCAGTGCATAGACAAGCATGGCGCGGGCTGTATTGCCTGCAGGTTGAACTTCACCACCGAAGATACCTGTGAACGTAAAGATCATTAGGAGCACGGTGATAATAAGGATGGTGAACGAGAAGTATTTCTGTACAGCAAGTTTACCCATAATTCGTAAGTATTTATAAAGGGGAATTGTTGATTATTCATCAAGATATTTCCGCACCATTTCGATGAGGTTCTCCACCTTGAATGGTTTGGCCATAAACTGATCACAGCCTGCATTCTTGGCATCACGGATATTCTCTTCGAAAGCATAGGCGCTGAGAGCCACTACAGGCGTGTCGCACACCTCCTTGATGATGCGCGTAGCGTCGAGACCGTTCATCTCAGGCATACGGATATCCATCAGGATGAGGTCGGGTTTCTCTTCTTCATTGATGGTGACTGCCTCAATACCGTTGTGGGCACGCAACAGACGGTAGCGTTTCTGCAGCACAATCTTTACCAACTCATAGTTGCTGTCCTCATCTTCGGCTACGAGGATGGTCTTCTTATTGGCCACATCAGGACGCCCGCTGACACGGATAGTGCGCACATTGGTAGTGGTGGTCTTGTTCTGGTCACGACCACCTATAGAACCTTCGAAGGGGAAGGTAAAGGTAAAGGTGGAACCCTGTCCGAGAGTCGATTCTACAGCAATCTTTCCTCCGAGCTTCTCAACGATGATCTTACAGAGGGGGAGTCCCAGTCCATACCCATTGTTGGAGGTCTCTGCATCGCGTGACACATAGGTCTCGAATATGTGCTCGAGATCGTTAGGAGCAATACCAGAGCCTGTGTCAGAGACGAAGAACTCGATATTGGCGCCGTCGTCTGTCAGACGGTATCCGTAGGTGATGCTGCCACTGGGCGTATGCTTGAGTGAATTGCTGATCAGATTAGAGAATACCTGTGTCAGACGGTTGGCATCTGTATTGAAGGCAACAGCCATCGTAGGCTTGTTCCAGATGAGTTTCAAGGTGTCCGGACAGCGGAACTTGAAAATGTTCTTGATACCGTCACAGAGCTCGTTGAGGTCGGTATTGCTCTTTTTCATTACAATCTCACCCGACTCTACACGTGAGAGGTCGAGAATCTCATTGACCAAACTCATCAGGCGGTTGTTATTGCTCTCGATAATTTCGAAGAACTTCATGCGGTCTTCCTGAGAGTCAGTTTCTACAATGACACGTGAAAAGCCCTCGATGGCATTGAGTGGCGTGCGTATTTCATGGCTCATGTTGGCAAGGAAGAGCGACTTCATCTTGCTGGCTTTCTCAGCATTCTTAGCCTTCTCCTCGTATTCCTTCAGCTTTTTATTGGCAATGGCCAACTGCTCTTGCGCAAGCATCAGGCGCCGGTTGGCATCTGCATATTTCTGAAGTAATATTTCTTTCTCGTCTTTCTCCATTATTATTCGTCAAAAACGCATATTCGGCGCAAAGATACAAATAAAAAATAGAACAAAAGAATTTTTTAATGATTTTTTAACTTCTTCTTGCTTTTTCCCATGCACCGCTCTTACCATGGGTACGCAAATAGGCCATTCCACGGAACACGTTGATGTTCATGAACACGAAGTAATAGGCGGTGTAGAGCAACTTGTTCTTGTGTCCTTGGTAATCGAGCCACCACCCAGCAAAGGCCATCAGATAAAACAGCAGCTGCAATAAGAGCGTGACAATGTAGAATATACCTGCATTGTTAAAAACTAATAATATGTTGACAATCAACAAGATAACCAGCGCTATTGGGGTGACGCTCCATCGGAGTACACGATGGCTGATATACTGGAAAGCCACGAGCGGCTGATGCAGGGGATTGAGCATGCTCCTCAACCACCAGATGCTCTGCAGACCACCTGCAGCGATGCGGCGCTTACGCTTTGACTCCTCGAAAATGTTGGCTGAGCCGTATTCGAGGGCATAAGCATCGGGCGTATAGGCGATGCGCTTGCCGGCCTGTACAATATACATTGACATCATGAAATCGTCGAGCAGTGCCTCGTCGGGTACTTCCTGCACGAGGTTGGGGTCAATGGCATAGAGCTCCCCGGCAGCACCCATGGCAGAATAGAGCTCGCTGTCCCATTTTTTCAAAGTACTCTCATAGCGCCAGTAGAGGCCTTCGCCCTCAGCAGCCATCTCACCTTCCTTACGGGCTGCCACGCGCTTCTCACCTGACACACAACCCACGGTGGGATCCATGAACAGACGTGCAATCTCACGCATGGCGCCAGGATTGATCATCGTGTTGGCATCAGTAAAGGCCACATAACGGGTCTTCAACTCCTGCAGACCGTGCTTGAGAGCTGCAGTCTTACCTCTCCGCTCGGGCGAGAAGACAATGTCAACCTCAGGATAAGCCTTCAGCAACTCGTTGGTACGGTCGTTGCTGCCATCTGTGACCCACATGATGCGGAACTTGTTGCGGGGATAATCAAGAGCCAACGTGTTTTCCATCTTATCAGCGACCACGTCTTCCTCATTATAGGCACAGATCATCAGGGTGAGGGTAGGAAGATCATCGTCAGCCGGGAGAGCGGTCTTCAGGGGTTTCCCCTTGAAGAGCCGTTTCAGCCGGATGATGAAGTATAACAGTATTCCGTAACCGATGTAGGTGTAGAACACGATGAGCAACATGGCCCAGAACAGGATTTTCAGTGTAAGCATCGTCTTTTTCTGAGAGGTTACTTCGTTTCAATCTCTTCCTGCATGTCGATAAACTGCCTGTTGGCATCATAGAATTCATATTGCAGGAAGGCTAATTTCTGCGAGGAGATGATACGCACACCGAGACCGTACTTCATCTGCCACTGGAGCTTCAGGCTGAAGATTCCCTGGTTGATGTAGGCAGCGACATAGGGGTGTACGTGCAGGTAGAACTTGCGGATTCCGATCTTGTTGACGAGGGTGTCAATCTTACTCTCTAAAGTATCCGTAAAGAGGATACTCGACTTAATGGTTCCTTTACCGAAACAGGTGGGGCAGGTCTCTTCGACATTGACGCTCATAGCCGGTCTGACACGCTGACGGGTGATCTGCATGAGTCCGAACTTCGACAGCGGCAGGATATTGTGCTTGGCGCGGTCCTTCTGCATGTTCTTACACATGCGCTCATAGAGCATCTGACGGTCTTCGGGCAACTTCATATCAATAAAGTCTACGATGATGATGCCTCCCATGTCGCGTAGTCGCAACTGTCGTGCCAGCTCGTCGGCTGCTCCGAGGTTGGTTTCCAAGGCATTGGCTTCCTGACCGTTTTCCTTCTTGATTCGCGTACCGCTGTTTACGTCTACCACATGCATGGCCTCTGTCGTCTCGATAATGAGATAAGCCCCGTGCTTGTAGTTGACGGTCTTGCCAAAGCCCGATTTCAGCTGTTTGGTCACATCGTAGTTGTCGAAGATAGGCACCGTACCGGTATAGAGTTTCACGATGTCCTTCTTCTCTGGTGCAATCAGCCCGAGGTAGTTCCTGATGTCCTCATAGATACCGCTGTCATTGACGTGAATGCCGTCATAGGTAGGATTGAACAGATCGCGAAGCAAAGCGACGGTTCGGCTTTCCTCCTCAAAGCACATCTGCGGGCGCTCGGTAGTTTTCTGTACCTTCGTGATACAATCCTCCCAGCGCTTCAAAAGAATCTTCATCTCGGCATCAAGCTCTGCTGCACGCTTGCCTTCAGCCACCGTACGCACGATGACACCGAAGTTCTTGGGCTTGATGCTCTGAATGAGCTGTTTCAGTCGGCTGCGCTCTTCACTGCGTTTGATTTTCGTGGAAACGGAAACGCTATCCTCGAAGGGTATCAGCACCAAGTATCGGCCTGCGAAACTGAGTTCGCATGTCAGGCGCGGACCTTTAGTGTTGATTGGCTCCTTGATAATCTGTACGAGCACTTCCTGTCCCACCTTGAGGGTGTTGGCGATGCTGCCGTCTTTCTTGAGTTCGGGCTGGATGTGAGCTTTCTGAATAGGGTAGAGCTTCTTGCGGTCGCTCATGACCTGTTTCAGGTATTTATCGTAAGAGTTGAATTGAGTCCCCAGGTCGAGATAATGCAGAAAGGCCACGCGTTCAGCTCCGACATCAACGAAACAAGCGTTGAGGCCAGGCATCAGCTTTTTCACTTTCGCCACATAGATGTTTCCTACCGAGAACGATGCCGTGCGCTGCTCCTGCTGGTATTCCACCAGTTGCTTGTCTTCGAGCAGGGCAATGGAGATGTCCTTCGGCTGCACATCAATGATAACTTCACTTGTCATTGTCTTTTTGCTTACTTTGACGGGGGTCGTCGTTAAAACTCGAAAGGGTGTGCTGCTATCCTTGAGGGGATTAGCGAACACACTCCTTTCATTTCTTTCTCTAAGTCACAGAGGGGCAAGGCTTACTTGCTCTTATGACGATTCTTGCGCAGTCTCTTCTTACGCTTGTGAGTAGCCATCTTGTGGCCCTTCTTCTTCTTTCCGTTTGGCATAATTCTAGAATTTTATTAAAATGTTAATTACTTCATTTTCTCGATAAAGCTCTTTGCCGGCTTAAATGCAGGGAAGTCGTGCGCATCGATAACCAGCGTCACATTCTTTGAGATATTGCGAGCGGTCTTCTTGGCGCGGTGCTTGACAACGAACGTGCCGAAGCCACGAAGATACACATTCTCCTTATTCTCAGCAAGACTCACGCGGATTTCCTCCATGAATGCCTCTACAGTCATAGCAACATCTTTCTTTGCTACACCTGTCTGCTCGGCAATTTTGTTGATGATTTCTGCTTTTGTCATTTCTCTTTTGCTTATATATTAATAATGTGAAAACTCGAATTTCTTCGATTTCGGGTTGCAAAGTTACTAATTTTCAACAGATTACCGAAATATTTCCCGATTTTTTTTCAAAAAAAGATGATTTTCGCCTCACTTTGCCTCCTTTTTTGTATCTTTGCACCATAAAAAGAAGAATTAATGACCCTTAACAACCCAAAATTATGGCAACAGTTGACGACAAAAAAGTGATCTTCTCGATGGTGGGAGTGAGCAAGACCATTCAGCAGAACCAGAAGCAGGTGCTCAAAAACATCTATCTCAGTTTCTTCTATGGTGCAAAAATAGGTATCATCGGTTTGAATGGTGCGGGTAAGTCTACCCTGATGAAAATTATCGCCGGACTCGACCAGCAGTATCAGGGCAACGTCGTTTGGAGCCCTGGCTACACCGTAGGCTATCTGCCTCAGGATCCCCCCCTCAATGAGGAGAAAACGGTGAAGGAGAATGTGATGGAGGGCGTGCAGCATGTCTACGATGCTTTAGCTGAATATGATGACATCAACGTGAAGTTCGGTCTGCCCGAGTATTATGAGGATCCCGACAAGATGGATAAGCTGATGGCACGACAGGCAGAACTGCAGGATGTCATTGATTCCACTGATGCCTGGAATATGGACTCAAAGCTTGATCGTGCGATGGCAGCACTCAACTGTCCCCCGGGTGACTGGAGTGTCAAGAATCTCTCTGGTGGAGAGCGTCGCCGAGTGGCTTTATGCCGCCTGCTGCTTCAAAAACCTGACGTGCTGTTGCTCGATGAGCCTACCAACCACCTTGATGCAGAGTCGATCGACTGGCTCGAGCAGCATCTGCAGCAATATGAGGGAACGGTGATTGCCGTCACCCACGACCGATATTTCCTCGACGATGTTGCCGAGTGGATCCTTGAACTCGATCGTGGTGAGGGTATCCCCTGGAAGGGTAACTATTCATCATGGCTTGAGCAGAAGTCTCAGCGCCTGGCTCTGGAGGAGAAGACTGCCTCTAAGCGTCGCAAGACCCTCGAACGCGAGTTGGAGTGGGTACGTATGGCCCCCAAGGCTCGACATGCCAAGGGAAAGGCGCGTCTGAACTCCTACGATAAGATGCTTAATGAGGAACAGAAGCAAAAGGAGGAGAAACTTGAGATATTCATCCCCAACGGTCCTCGTCTGGGTAATAAGGTCATTGTGGCCGAGCATGTAGCTAAGTCCTATCCGGAGAAGGAATTGTTTAAGGATCTGAACTTTATCCTGCCGCCTAATGGTATCGTGGGTGTGATAGGCCCCAATGGTGCAGGTAAGACTACCTTGTTCCGCCTGATTATGGGCTTGGAACAGGCTGATGCTGGCTCGTTCGATGTGGGTGAGACCGTGAAACTCTCATACGTCGATCAGCAGCATAAGGACATTGATCCCGAAAAGACAGTCTATCAAGTGGTATCTCAAGGCAATGAGACCATCCGCATGGGGGGCAAGGATGTCAATGTTCGTGCCTATCTCTCACGTTTCAACTTCAGCGGTGCCGATCAGGAGAAGAAGTGCGGTGTGCTCTCAGGTGGTGAGCGCAATCGTCTCCATCTGGCCATCGCCCTGAAGCAGGAGGGTAATGTGCTGTTGCTCGACGAACCGACGAATGACATCGATGTCAACACCCTGCGCGCCTTGGAAGAGGGTCTCGAGGCTTTTGCCGGCTGTGCCGTAATCATAAGCCACGACCGCTGGTTCCTCGATCGTATCTGTACCCATATCCTGGCTTTCGAGGGCGAGGGCAACGTCTTCTACTTCGAAGGCAACTATTCAGAATATGAGTCCAACAAGGCCCAGCGACTGGGATTAGATGAGCCCAAACGAGCCCGTTACCGCAAACTGATGGAGGAGTAGGGTGATGAACAGGCATGCGGTACTTCTTGCAGGAGGACTCATCCTCACGTCCTGCCTCGGTGGCAGACAGGAACCGACGGAGGCTGAGTTGTCTGCTTTTGGTCCCTATGTCAATAGTCTCGACTCTACCCTGCAGGGCAAGTGGTTCACGCGGATGGGGGTCTCTTCCGATGCTGATTCCATGCTCTCGTATCTGCGTCACGAACTGCCCCGCAATGGTCTTGACTCTACTGCATTCTTCATTCCCCAGATAGCCGAGGATCTACATGTCATTCATACGCTTGCCTTCGACTCGTTGGGACAAAATATCAACGAGGTGCTGACACGCCTCGATCATAATCTCTCGAAAGCCTACGTGGAATATTCCACCGGACAGCGTTATGGCTTCATGCGCCCTGATAAAGTGCTAAATCGTCTGCAGACAAAGCCCGATGGCAGCTATGTGCAGCTGTTCGACCATGAGGTGAAGAAACCCGACTTCGCGACGGCAGAACAGCAGATGGCTTCTGACAGCCGCATGAGTTATCTCCTGGAGTCACAGCCTGTCAGCGATATCTACAGGAAACTGCAGCAAAGGTTGGAACAGACCACCGATACAACAGAACGAAAGAAACTGGCCATCAATATGGAGCGATGCCGCTGGCAACTGACACAGCCCGACGGCAGCAACAGCCATCGTCAGGTGCTGGTCAACATCCCAGCCCAACAGCTCTGGGCTGTCGGAGGCGACTCTGTGCTAAACATGCGTATCTGCTGTGGTGCCTATACCACCAGGACCCCACTGCTCAGCAGCACCATCAGCTATCTGCAGGTCAACCCCGACTGGATAATCCCCCAGAAGATTGTCGAGACCGATATCACACGCCATGCCGGCGACTCGTCTTATTTCGCGCGCAATCATTATTATATTGTAGAGCGTAGTACGGGTGACACCCTTCGAGCGGCCAGTGTCAGTGCCGCTCAGTTGCGTACAGGTCGGCTTCGTGTTGGTCAGAAGGGTGGGGCAGGCAACTCCCTCGGGCGTATTGTATTCCGCTTCCCCAACAACTTTGCAGTCTACCTCCATGATACCAATAATCGTGGAGCCTTCCAGCGCGAGCGCCGCACCCTCTCACATGGTTGTGTCCGTGTGCAGAAACCCTTTGACTTGGCTTGTTTCCTGCTGCCTGAGGCCGACGAATGGCTAAAGGACCGCCTGCGCATCTCCATGGATATCCACCCTGAATCCGAACGCGGCAAGGACTGGCTGAAGGAACATCAGGATGATCCTCGCCCATTCCGGTTGCTGACCTATTCCGATGTCACACCGAAGGTGCCAGTTTATATCCTCTATTTCACTGCTTTCCCTAATCCTGCGACGGGAATTGTGGAGTTCTGGCCCGATCTCTACGACTATGACTGCGCCATCAGTCGTGAAATCCAAGCCTTCCTTCTGAAAAGATAACCCTTTTATGACAATAACCAATATGAAGAAACTGATGTTTTTCGCCTTGTTGCTCCTGAGTGTTGGAACACAGGCACAGACTGCGAGACAATTCACGCTGGACCTGACTGCCGACGGCAAGGCTCAGATGGTATGCTACCTGCCTGAGACGCCTTCCGGCAAAGCTATTGTGGGTGTACCCGGTGGCGGCTACTCCATGTTATCGAATACCCATGAGGGTACGTTAGCCTCTGGATGGATGAACCAGCAGGGAATCGCCTATTTCGTGGTTAACTATCGGTTGCCTCAGGGTGACCGCACGAAGCCGATGGGTGATGTGATGCAGGGCATCCGCATTGTTCGCGACTCTGCTCAGGTGTGGGGCATCAATCCTCACGATGTGGGTATCATGGGATTCTCAGCTGGCGGTCACCTGGCCTCTGTCATCTCTACCCATGCTGACTTTGATGTACGTCCCGATTTCTCGATTCTCTTCTATCCCGTCATCTCGATGGTGCCTGAGGTGTCGCACAAATGGTCGTGCCTTAACTTCCTGGGCGAGGAGGGACTGAAGAATCCAGAACTTGTGCGCGACTTCTCGACGATGAATGCCGTGCGCAGTCATCTCACGCCGCCAGCACTGATCATTTCAGCTAATGATGACCGACTGGTG
>Ga0247609_10007398_pt1 | contig 10467 bp, 6 predicted proteins | sample 172DNAGHGlowgp2_FD_193487 | JGI IMG/M metagenome (GOLD analysis project Ga0247609, IMG submission 193487) | Sheep rumen microbial communities from Palmerston North, Manawatu-Wanganui, New Zealand - 1728 DNA GHGlow gp2 | ecosystem: Host-associated > Mammals > Digestive system > Stomach > Rumen ...
AATTTTGAAATAGTTTGATATATTAAGGATATACGTCGTGCAAAGAAAAAATGATTTTTTATTACAATAGAGGATATTTCCGATAGTTTTGATATATTCTTATCAGAAACATATGGATTATCAAAGTTTGATCTAGTTATTGTATCATGATGGAAGAAAAACAGAATTCAGATCTCTAAAATTGTAAAAACTTCACGTGAAAAATTAAAAGAATTAGCTTGATGATCTTTCGATGAAAATGATACAGTTTCAGCTGTTAAAAAAGCCAGGGCAGGAGAGCAACAACAACTTAATATAGAGCGTATAAAAGCTGAAATTGTGGCAGAAAACACAAAAATGGCAGAAGAAAATAAAGTGAATCAGAATAAAAGTACTTTCAATAATGAAGAAACGGTTCTAGAAGATTTAGAACTTGAAGATATAGAAATGGACGAAGATTTAACCGAAGAAGAAAAAGTGGATGAAAACAATACGGAAGATGTTATAGAAGATATATCAGATCCAGATACGCAAGAAAATGATATAGTAATAGGGGAAGATGAAAATATAGAAATTTCAGAAGATGACAAAGAAAAAGAGGAAGAAATTAAAGAAGAAAAACAAGAGCCTGAAACAAAAGATGATTATAATTTGGATGATAAAGAGATTTTTATTATTACAGCAGAAAATCTACCGTTCTCAAAAATGAAATCATTAATGACTATTGTAGCTTGAAATCCTTGAGATATCACGATTCAAGTTTTATGAAATGAGATGAAAGTTTCAGAGAAATGATTAGGAGAACTTAAAAAAATAATTCAAGAATAATTTATAATTAATACTAAAATAATGCAGGGGGGAGAATTAAAAAAAAGATTGGAACAAGCACAAAATATCGCAATTTTTGGGCATCAATCGGTTGATGGAGATGCGATAGGATCAATGTACGGACTTTGATTGCAATTAGGAAAACTCTGAAAAAATATTTCATATTTTACTCCAGACGCTCCTAGCGAGACTTTTTCATTTTTAAATATTCAAAATTTACAAACAGAATTCGATTATTTAAATTATGATCTTTTAGTATTTGTTGATTTTTCTACATATAATATGATAAAAAAGTTTACACATTGACATGAAGCATATTTTGATAAACAGCAAAAGGTTATTATAGATCATCATATTTTTTCAAAGGAACTACCAAATTCAGTTGAATTTCGTGATGATAGTTCTATTAGTGCTGCTCAATTAGTTTTTGAACTTACTCAGCAATGGCGACCAGATTTGATAGATTCTCAAATAGCTACATTCATATTGACATGAATAATGACAGATAGTGGAAATTTCCGTTTTGATGAAGGAGAAGAATCAATTCGTGTGTCAAGAAATAATTTATCATTACTAGAAAAATGAGCCCATAAAAAATTGATTATTGATAATGTTTTTCGTAGCAAAAGTTTTGAAGATTTAGAGTTTATGCAAATAATTCTTGGTAGAATGAAAAGGGATGAAGATATAATTTATTCCCGATATTCACAGGAAGAATTGGAACAATACGGATTACACCCAGATAGTGCAGATTATGCTTTATATTTGATTTGAGACATCAAAGATCAGGAATTAGTTATTCTGTGAAAGGAAAAAGAAGATCATATAAAGTTTAGTCTCCGTGCAAAGGGAAAATATAATTGTAGAGATATTGCAAAACATTTTTTATGATGATGACATGCAAATGCAGCATGATGTTCCATCGAAAAATCATGAGATTTAGAAAAAGATGTAAAAGATTTTGTGCATCAAGTAAAAGTCTTAATAAATTGATAATCTATAAACTTTATATCTTATGAAAAAAGCAGCTCAGAAAGAGCTGCTTTTTTTGTCTCCCATCTTTATTAAGGATTATTAATTTAATTCTAGTGCAATTACTTGACTTCATCCACTTACACTGCTCATTAATAAGTTTTGAACCATAGATGAAATCTCATTTTCTCATCACTTTTTATATCACAAATAGAGATTCACATATGTCGTTAAGACTGTTCTTTCCTCCTGTGTTAATTCTTTAGCAATTCATTCAATAGATTTTCAACTTGTATATGCATTTATAAAAGAAGTAGCAACATTAGCAACTTTATTACCATCAATTTCTAATCAATAAATATTAGCAATATCTTCAACTCACGCTTTTGTATCATTCATAATTCTTGATATAAAGATTCCGGCAATAGATCAGAATATAGAATTCGCATCATTAAAATATTGTAAAACAGCCATTTTCGATCTAGTAAGGATTAGTTCATCATCTGTTAGATTTTCTCCAAAATAATTTCTAATAGTATCATCATCAACAGTTAAAGCATATTTAGATCATAAATTATTTGTGCTAAGTAACTTTAAATAACCTTCCTTGGCTAATCTTACCAGAGTTGTTATAGTCCCATCTTTTTCAATTTTAGTTTTGTCTCCATTTAGTTTAGCAAAGAATCTGTAGAATAAAGTCTCATTTCATTCTCACATAGTTACAGTTCAGATATTAGGATCAATAATTAAATAACGAGTATTATCATTTTTTAATCTTCGATATGTTTTACACAAATCTCAATCCGAAGAGTTTTTATAGAATCCTCCAAGCATTCAATCTCATTTTATATTCCATTGATTTCATAAGAAATATTGGATATACGTTCAGGCAATAATTATTCAATCTTTATTATCACGGTCAGCTAACGCATTAATGATTGGATTATATTGAGGGAACTGTAGATTGAATATGTTCTTCGCTGTGTATCAGTACTTAGTTTTATTACTAGCTTGCAAATTATCATCAAAAACTTGCATAGTTCCCACATTTCACTTATACCACACAAATACCGAATTAGCTCACTGAGAAGCTATCCTTAAGAAGTTAAACACAATCTGAATTCAGAATAAGATTCAAACAAGTATAATCAAAATTTGTGGAATAATCTTTGGATTCTCTTTACCATTCTTTTGCAAAATTTTATCCCAGAATAGGGCAACAGTAATCATAGTCCAAGATATTAAAGCAGTTCAGTACCAAAGTATAGATGATCATATAATCCACCAAATTCACCAACCAATAAGGGTAGTTAAAGCAATTGATGTTAAAACTTTATCTTTCTTTACGATAGCATATATTAGAGCAACTAATAAGAATACATATACAAAAATCCAGAAAAATCCAATATCTGTATAATAACTACTCAAATTCTGTAATGACCAGTTGAACGAAATATTTAATGGTACCAGATATCTATAAGGAATATTTATAGAATTTTCTGAGGATGAAATACTATGGGATTGGTAGTACTGTTTTAGATTAACTATTTCATCATGGAATATCGCAACATTAGAAGATCAGAATCAAAGTGTTCATTCAGATTTTGCTTTGTCATAAGCATCTATTGCAGATTTTAATAGTTGTCAGGCTTCTCAATTTTTATTTTTTATTCAATTCTCATATATTCCACGCAAATCATCAATCCTAAAATTATCTATAACATTTGCATTATTACACAACACTTTAGCATCATGATTAAATCAATAACAAGTATCACTTGTTGGCCATACTAATTTCATAATTCAATATGTTAAATTCTTTTCACAAATAATATTATTTGCATCCGAAGATTCGCCACATTCACCACTTTTTGGCCACATAGCTTTAAAGAATTTAAACCATTTCTTATTTGCAGTATCTTCATCAATACTAAACAAATTTGAACTCTTAAATTCCTTCCATCAATATCATATATATCTTCAGAAATCCTCTCATCACTGTCAACCATTAAGCTCTTGCAAATTTTCATTTAACTCTTCATCTGAATAAATGTTACCAGCAGATGAACATTGCTGAAATGTTTTATTATTTTTTGAAGATAATACAGTAGAATCCACAGAATCCTGAACTTCAATTGAATCCATATCATCGGAATCTGAAGTTGCATCTACATCAGCAATATCCTCATTCTCTGTATTTTGAGCCAAGAATTTATTATTTATTTCATTTTTCTTTTCTGTATCCATACTCAAGAAAACACTTTTTATGGAATTTGAAAAGGAATAATTGTCCGTCATTATCTGATTAATTGTAGTCCAAGGTAATTTAAGAACGACAAGAGGAAGTAAAAATCAGATTCATAAGACAATCAAATCTCTAAAATTCTTTCAAAAATCTTTTCTGTTAGAACGTCTTAATAAGTGTAGTATAAGTCATATAACTGTGATAATTCATCAGATAATAATAAACCACGAAGCATCCGAATCAATTAGCATAACAGAAGAAGTCAAAACATTGAATTTCCTTACAAGTCACATAACCATTATTCATAGTCCAAGACCTGTTAATGAAGAGAATCGTAAGCATACAAGCAATAATCAGAACAAAACTAAATCAACAAATGCTGTAATTTTTGTCAACGCAGCAAATCCAAAAAATAGTCACGCAATCAAGACATATTTAAATAAATCTTTTTTATTTTTAGAGTTTTGTCTATTTTGAAGAAAAATTAATCCAGCTAACAAAGCCAACAAGCATAATGCCATCACTCATAAATCAGTTTTGTTATCCACAATTACCAAAAAAGCTCACATTCAACCAGTCAACCATAGTAGTAATATATACCACCCCATTCTAATTCAGTTTCAATTTTCCATCTTTATTTCGACGATATTTTTACTTCATTTTCTTAATTCAGATTTTTCTTCTTCACTTTTTTCTTCTTCACTACTAATAAGTGAAAATAGTTGGAAGATGATTGCAATTCAGAATATAAGCACGAAAAAAGCGCTAATATTGTTCATAGAAATGGCAATATTGTCAGGGGATAATCCAAACCATCAGTTAGTACAGCCAGTCAAAGAAAATATGAAAGTCAAGAACTGATGCCAAAATCCTGGCATAGTATTGGCAACAGTGTTTCACCGATAAATTCAAGCATTCTCAGCTAAAATTTTAGGAATATACATATATTCATGATTAGCATCCCAAGCTGTTGAATATGGAGTGAATGCATTTTGTATTCACATGTATAAATACGCACATGAAAGGAGAATAAGCAATAATAATGCTAAAAATCATATTTTTCTTCAATTCCAAAAATTCTTAGAATTAAAGTTCAAACCTCACGAACTAATTCATGCCTTAAATTTATCCAATATATCTCAAATCATTTCTCATCGTCTTCAAAGGTTCTTTTTTTCATATCGAATCATAAACCCTAATCAAAGGAAGAGAATCCAGCTTACAATTCAGTATAATATTCAGATTCACAAAAGAATCTGTACAATAATGACAAAACTAGTAAATCATATTCAGAAAGTCAAAAATATCTCTTGCCAACGAAATTGACTGAACTTTATCCGCTTCCTTTCAATCCAACTTCATAAAGCAGAGAATCAAAGAATTAAATAAACTCATAAACATACAAGTAATATAGTATTAAATATGGTGATAATATTTCAAAATCACAAAGGATCTCACTTAATATTACTGTGGATCAGCCCAAAAATTCACGATCAAATTATAAACCACATAATTAGCTTCCAAATCTTGAGCTTGGAGGTTATAAACAAGTATAGGATAGGAAACAATCACGCACACAATAATGCTGATATAAATATTCATCGATTTTGTCCTGATGATAATATTCAAAAATAATACGGGTGTTCCGCTAAATAGGCAAAAAGAGCCTGATATCCTACCCAGCCGATGATTAGAACAAGAGCAGTAATACCAATTAAAGATAAATACTTTTTCATAACCGCAAAAAATAAAATAAAAAACCCGAGTCCAGTTTATTTTTTAGATACCTTTTTTCAAACAAAAAAAGTCTCCAAAAATTTGACATTTTTTGAATTTATAGATATAATAGAAATACAGAATTTATTTATACAAAAATAAAAATGGTACAACGATCTGGTTATGAGCAGGCATATCAAAGATTTAATATAGCTCTCTGAAGGAGAATAATTTCTCATCACCATAGATGAAGAAGGGTAGAAAAGTTCTATAATGTTGCATCAAAATGTTCTCATTGGCGAGTGTATGCATGAGAAGCTGTTTTAGCTTTTTTATTTATCTGATGGGCAACTATGCGATGATCATGAGATAACCTAAAAAATAATACCAGCCTTGTTTACCCATTATTCCAAGTTTCTACACTTGAATGTAGAACATTAGAACGAGATGCTATGCCAGATTCTTGTAAAATTAAATTACCAATTATCAATAATGCAGATTATACTACATATGTAAATGAAAAAGTCTATACGGATATTTATACGACTCTCTGGTGAGGATCATATCAAGAAGAACGGAATCAAGCAGCGTGAGCTCACTACGGAGTAGATATCGCATCAGCAAAATGAACTCCGCTTTATGCAATTGCAGATTGAGAGGTCTATTCAGCTTGATATAATTCTGCATATGGAAATGTAGTTAAAATCAAATTTAAGTTTAATGGAGAAATTCTATTCGCTACATATGCACATATGAATATTATTTCTGTAAAAGCATGAGATACTGTAACAAAATGACAACAAATCTGAGAAGTTTGAAATACATGAAACACATTCTGAGCTTTAGGATGATATCACGTCCACTTTGAAATTGATAAAAATAGTGGATGAAGACCAGCATATGCATTTGCATGATGCCCAGATCTTTCAAAATGACATTCAGAAATTATCGCAAAGTGATTATGTAGAATGCAATTATTCCAAAACACAAAAGATCCAATTGCGTTGCTCGAATCAGTAGATGCTATATATCCAAATCAAGTCGTAGAAAAAACAGAAATTAAACCTGAAGTTAAACCAGAAGTAAATAATAAAGAAGAAAATCATTGAACATCAATATGAGAAATAGCTTTATCATGAGAGTCTAAAGAGTCGACATGAGAAAGCGTAAAAATAGAGCTTCCAGAGGTTAAACCTGTTGAACAAAAACCATTAGCACAAAATGAAAAGAAAAATTTGATTGAATTAAATTTTGATTGACTTGATGTGAAATGAAAAGAATTCGTGAATAAGTGGAATATTGAAATTGAAAAATGATTTGATGATTCAGTAATGATAGAAAGATCTACACAAATTACTATTCGTGTGACAAATAAAGTTTCATGAGCTAAATATAATGGAGCATTAAATATTCCATTTACAGCAATTGCAAGTAATACAAATATTTCACTAAATCCAGTATCTGTAATGTTGGTTCAAGATGGAGAAGCTAAAATTACAATCACTCCAATAAAAAAATGAAACACATATATTGCACTTAATTTTGGTAATGCAAAGATTTGATGAACAACGATTTCAGTTAAATAATATATATAATACCATATAATAAGAAATCTGATTCTAAAATGAGTCAGATTTTTTTTATTTAATCTTGCAATATTATAAATTTAGGGTATTGTAAGCATAGTTTTACTATTTTCTTGCTACATAAATGAAATACTTTCCAAAAATATCACGAGGTAAAATTTACCTTTCACCAATAGATATAGAAGATAGCGAAACTTTTGTTAAACGAAGTAATGATTTCAGAATTACAGATTGAACTCATTGAACTCCAAGAATGGTATCCCTTCAATCTGGTAAATCATATTTAGAATGAATATCGAAAAACGGAGAATATGAATTTGCGATTGTAAGAAAAAGTGACGATAAATTTATTTGAGTGACATGATTATATCATATAAAACATATAAATCAGACCGCAGAACTATGAATAATGATATGAGAAATTGATGAGCATAATAAATGATATGGGACTGATGCAGTTAATGCATTACTGTCATTCGCATTCAACACACTAAATTTGTATAATATATCGTTATGGGTTAAAACATTTAACAAAAAAGGAATATGATGCTATAAAAAAGTCTGATTTCAAGAAGTTTGAAAGAAACATCATTGTGAATACTGTAATTGAGAATGGTATGATTTAATTCTTATGGAAATATTAAGACCCGATTGGCAAGAAAAGAATAAATAGTTAACTATATTTTTTCAACTTTTCCCTGATAGTATCAGAAATTTGACGTCTATTCCGCTCTTTATTTTCAAAATCCTGAATAGCATTTTTCAATGTTGATATACTTTTTTTATCAATCAAAATTCCACTATTTTCATCCACTAATTCTTTGCTTCATCACTGAGCGAATCAAATTACAGGAACTCACAAAAGCAATGCTTCCGCAGTTCACATTCAGAATGATTCTTTAGTCAGATTTATTAATCATTTTGCATTTCTGATAATTTTCAAACTTTCCTCCTGTGGAAGCCATCAGAGAAAGATTATAGTATCTCATGCTAGAGCTTTAAGCTGAACTTCATCAGGACCAGAACCGATAATCAAAAGGTTAGTTTTCGTTTCATTACAAGCCTTAATTATCAATCCAACTTCACGCACAAAATTTACCACTCTACCTACGCAAACAAAATAATTCTGAACTTCTTTCGTAGGAGTGGAAAGATAAAAGCAATCTTTGATTTTTGGATATTTTACTTTTCACTTCATTCAGTAGATTTCCTCAGCTAATCAAGCTGTATAATTGCTATTAAAGATTACTTCATCAAATTTAGTAAACTGTTTATCCCATCTTTGTAAACGAGGAATAATTGAAGTAAATAGCTTTTTCTTCCATCATTTGAACTTTCAAATATATTCTTCTCTATGCGACCAAATGTATTGCATAGGGGAGTGTAAGTACAATTTCGTATGTTTACAAGTCTGTGGAATTTTTACATTTTTAGCAATAGCATAGCTGGAAATAACCATTCTTTCAGGTCAGAATTTTTTGATTTTTCTGGATAAAATGCCCATAATTTCAGGGTAGCAGACTATAAAATTACGGTAATCAAAAATGGACGAAAGGATAGGAATGTGCTTTTTTCAACAGAAAAGAAAAGATCTGCTCAACCATTTTGGTAAAGATTCAACCACTTGGATTTTCTTGAATTTCTCGGTTCCAGGAATCTGAATCTCTAAAGACTTTAAGTTTTCATCAGCTATCATCGTAAAAATTTTGATCTCGGCTTTAGGATCATTTCTAAGTTCCTGTTGAAGTAAATCTTTGAAGACTTCCAAAGCTCCACCAGGGAATAATCGACAATGTACAGCTGCAATTTTCATAACTCCAAAATTATAAAATATAATATTAAAATAAATTTATGGGATATTATTGCAAGAAATATTATTCGTTGACTTTTTATAGTTAAATGTTATACTTGTTTAAGTTAAAACAAAATGTCAAATTAACAAAAAGAAAGGGTAAAATTATGAAAAAAATTGATTGGACAGAGTATCCAGAAAAAGTTCTCATTTGCTTTTTATCTTCTTCCGATGACGAGGACCGTGATGGTCATAAGCTTACTATCAAGATTTCTTTCAAGACGGATGTGCATGAATATCCCAAGATTGCTCCTTGTACTGATCGTTTGATTGAAATAACAAGAGTTGAGAAATTTGAAGTAGTACCAGATGAAACGGATGAAGAGTATAAGAAATACTTTGATATTAATCATGACACCGATACATTTCCAAACGAAATGAATTTGTATGTTTCGGTAGATAATGAAGATGATATTTTGTATATGTCTCTTCCAAAAACGGTTGAATAGCAACAAATTTCTTACAGGTGACCAGATTTCTGGCACCTTTTTTTGAAAATTATACATTTTTTACAGCTTCTGCAACCACGTCAGCTACTCACTCATCAAAAGCAGAAGGAATAATATGTTCACGGTCAGGATTTTTTACAAAATTTGCTAAAGCTTTGGCAGCAGCAATTTTATGCTCATCTGTAATCTGAGGAATTCTAGCATCCAAAGCTCCACGGAAAATTCCAGGAAAGGCTAAAACATTATTTACTTGATTTGGAAAGTCGCTTCTTCATGTGGCTACGATAAATGCTCCAGCTTCTCTTGCTTCATCTGGCATTATTTCAGGAGTTGGGTTAGCAAGCGCGAAAATGATTGGGTCTGGATTCATTGATTGGATATGTCATTTATGTAATAGTCCAGGTTTACTTACTCAAATGAAAATATCAGCTCATTTGATAGCATCATCTAAAGTTCATGAAATCTGATCTTTATTCCAAGCAGAGACTTCTTGTTTATATTTATTTAAATCTGATCTTCATCCATGGATAACTCATTTGGAATCGAGGAAAATTATATTTTCAGCTCAGGCTTTTTTCAAAAGTTTACCGATTGCTATCGCAGCAGCTCATGCTCCAGAAATTACGATTTTTTGTGATGAAAAATCTGAATTTTTTAATTTTAGAGCATTGATTAATCATGCCAAAACAACAACTGCAGTCCCATGCTGATCATCATGAAATACAGGAATATTCAATCTCTTTTTTAGTTCTTCTTCGATGTAAAAACAATTTGGAGCAGCGATATCTTCCAAATTTATTCATCCAAAAGTTGGAGCGATAGCCTCTACTACTTTGATAA
>Ga0247609_10007401_pt1 | contig 10464 bp, 9 predicted proteins | sample 172DNAGHGlowgp2_FD_193487 | JGI IMG/M metagenome (GOLD analysis project Ga0247609, IMG submission 193487) | Sheep rumen microbial communities from Palmerston North, Manawatu-Wanganui, New Zealand - 1728 DNA GHGlow gp2 | ecosystem: Host-associated > Mammals > Digestive system > Stomach > Rumen ...
GAGATGATGGCTCGACACGCCCAAGTCGGCCAGCAGGCCGTCGATCTCTTCCACGCCATAGTAGCGCATCCAGTTCTTCAGGTATCTGAAGTTGCTCCTGACGAAGGTAAATCGATCATCGCCCATGATGTTCTTTTCTGCGTCGGCATCCTGGTCAAAGCTGAACAGCCTGCCTTCCGGCCCCAGCCTGCGCAGGATTTCGCGCGAGTGACCGCCGCCGCCGAAGGTCACATCTACATAGACGCCACCGGGCTGGATGTCCAGCCCGTCGACGCTTTCCTGTAAGAGTACAGGCTTATGATATGTTCCCGCAGTGGTAATCATCGTCATTGTTCTTGGGGCTTTTTCATGATGGCTTGTAGCCGGGTCGCGAATTCTGCCTGAGGCAGGAACGGTTTCTCCGTCTTTTCCTGCGCCCATATCTCGATGGTGTCTCCCATTCCGATGAAGCGCACCGCCTGTTTGATGTCTGCCGCCTGCATAAGCCGTTTGGAAATCAGGAAGCGGCCGTTGCCGTCGAGCTCGCAGTTCTCAGCCTCGGCCAGGAACTCGCGAAGCACCATCTGCTCGTCCTCGACCCATTCCGATACGTGAGCCGAGATCTCGTCGATGCGCTTCAGCCACGCGCTTAACGGATAGAGCTTCAGACACTTGCCGTGTACGTCGGTGCGCAGCACCAACTGCTCCTCACCGGCCATTTGCAACTGCTTGCGAAACATGGCTGGTAGGAAAACACGACCTTTGGCATCGGTCTTAGCCTCTATATTACCTAAAAAGCGCATACGTTCCTTATCAATATAAAAATGATACTTCGGTGCAAAGATAGTCATTTTCCCCCACTTCACACCACAATTCCCCACATTTTTTCACTTCTCCCCCGATTTTTTTACGTTCCGTCAAGGGAAGTACCACACTTTTACACAAAAGCATAAATATGTGCAATGCATACACGTTGCAATTCGTACTGAATTAGCTTCTAATTCGGCCTGAATTATCGCCTAATTCGTACTGAATTGCAAGCTAATTCAGCACGAATTGCAACACCCCCTTCGACGAAGGGGCCGAAAAAACTGCAAAAATGGGGTCTTTTAGCAGATTTTACAACAAAATTGTAGCGTATTTAAAAGATTTGTCGTAATTTTGCATCCGAATAGCAGCAAGCGAAAGCATGGAAGCAATAACGGAGAAAACCATCGACATTGACAAGATTCTGAAAGGGAAAATGGGTGCCAAGGCAAAGTGGGTACCAGGTTTTGTCGTCGCTTGGCTGAAGCATATTGTCCATGAGGACTGGGTCAACAAGTTCCTTTGGGAGGCCAGAGACCTGAAAGGAACCCCCTGGCTGGAGTCCTGCCTGCGCTACCAGCGTGTGAACATTGAGGTGAAGGGCATAGAGAACCTGCCGGCAAAAGACGACCCGCATCACTATACCTTCGTGTCGAACCACCCCCTGGGGGGCATCGACGGCATTGCCATCGGCTCCGTCATCGGCCGGCACTACGACGACCGCTTCCGCTATCTGGTCAACGACCTGCTCATGAACCTGCCCGGTCTGGCTCCGCTCTGCATCCCCATCAACACCACGACCAAGAAGAGCCGGTCCTTTCCGCAGTTGATTGAAGAAGGATTCCGTGGCGACTACCACGTGCTCATGTTCCCCGCAGGGCTGTGCTCACGCCGGCGAAACGGCGAGATACGCGACCTCCCGTGGAAGAAAACCTTCATCAGCAAGAGCATTGAGACCCAACGCGACGTGGTGCCCATCTATTTCGAAGGCCGCAACAGCAACTTCTTCTATCGGCTGTCGAACATCAGCGACCGACTGGTGAAGAAAATCAACATTGCCATGCTCTTCCTGGCCGACGAAATGTACAAGAACAATGGCAAGACATTCCGCATCATCATCGGAAAACCCATTCCCTACCAGACCTTCGACAAGTCGAAATCACCGGCAGAATGGGCAGAAATTGTCAAGCAACAAGTATATCAACTCGCCTCATAAACAAGAATGGAACAACCGATTATCCAACCCATCGCCAAAGAGATACTCAAGAGAGAGCTTACTCCTGAGCGCCAATTGCGCATGACCAACAAGAGCCACAACGAGGTCTACGTCATCACGGCACACAACGCACCCAACGTGATGCGCGAAATAGGCCGGCTGCGCGAACAAGCCTTCCGCGAAGCTGGCGGCGGAACGGGCAAGGATTGCGACATCGACGAGTTTGACACCTGCGAGAACTGCTACAAACAGCTGATCGTCTGGAACCCTGAACAGCTTGAAATCATCGGCGGCTACCGCTATCTGGAGGGTACAAAATGGGAGATGGACGAGCAGGGACAGCCCCGCCTGGCCACCAGCCACATGTTCCATTTCTCGGAAAAGTTCCTGCGCGACTACATGCCTTACACCATCGAGCTGGGCCGTTCGTTCGTTTCACTGCCCTATCAAAGCTCCAGAATGGGAGCGAAGAGCCTCTTTGCACTCGACAACCTGTGGGACGGCCTCGGTGCGCTCACGGTCATCATGCCCAACGTCAGGTATTTCTTCGGCAAGATGACCATGTACCCCAGCTACATCCGCGAAGGACGCGACATGATTCTCTACTTCCTCCGCAAGCATTTTGACGATAAGGAGAAACTGGTGATACCGATGAAACCGCTCAAAATAGAGGCTGACGAAACTGAGCTGGCCGCACTGTTCTGCCAAGACGACTTCAAGGAAGACTACAAGATTCTGAATCGTGAGGTGCGCCGGTTAGGATATAACATCCCGCCGCTGGTCAATGCCTACATGAGCCTGTCGCCCACCATGAAGCTTTTCGGCACAGCTATCAACTACGGTTTCGGCGATGTGGAGGAGACAGGCATCCTGATTGCCATGGACGAGATTCTGGAAGAGAAGCGCGTTCGCCATATCGACTCGTTCATCAAGGAGCATCCCGAGGCGCTGAAGATTACCAGTGGAGCCAACAAGGTAATCTATCGCGAAAAATATTAGCACAAACCCTTACGCATTTCAGTCCCGATTGTAAAGCGACATGACGTTGGCCGGAGCACGGCCAGCGACTATCTCCTGCGCCATGAAGTCCATAGTGGGTGTCACATGACGGAAGAAAAAGCGATAGCCCTCGCACAGATAATTCTCACCTCCGGGCAGAATACGGTTCTTCGGGCACTCTCCGTGACAAGCGAACAAATACGGGCAATCCTTGCATTTCTCTGCGATTCCATCGAGTTTATTCCTTCCAAAACGCAGTTGTCGTTCACCGTACATCAGTTCCGTGATGGTCTGCTCACGGATATTGCCCAACCGGTATTCGGGAAAAACGAAATGGTCGCACGAATAGAGTGAACCGTCGGGCTGAAGGGCTGCCGAATGGCCGCACAGCGCACCCATGCTGCACACCCCCGGCGGCTGCCCCACCCAATTGGCAAGTGTAGCATCGAACAACTGCACAAACACCCTTCCCACATCCTCACGAATCCATAAGTCATAAAGACGCGTCAGAAAGGTGCCCCACTGCTGGGGTGTCACCGACTCAGGCGTCAGCTGTCCGCCAGTCTGTTCCACAATGGGGGTGAACTGCAGGTATTCGCAACCGATATTCTTAAAAAACTGATAAAAAGCCTCGGGTTCATCGGCATTCGCCTGATGGATGGTAGCCATCGCATTCCACATCACCCCGTGGCGTTTCAGTAGCTCAATGCCGTGCAGAACGCGGTCGAACTGCTGCCGGTAGCGACTGTGCATCGAGGCCGGACCATCGATGCTGATACCGACCAGAAAGTTGTTTTGGCGGAAAAAGCGGCACCATTCATCAGTAAGCAGCGTACCATTGGTCTGCAGGCAGTTGTCAACATGCCGCCCATGGGCATACTTCTGTTGCAGCTGCAAAGCCCGTTCATAATAAGAGATGGGTAGTAACAGAGGTTCACCGCCATGCCAGGTGAAGAGCACCTCTGCTGAGGTCTGGGCTTCCGTATACTGCCGGATGAAAGTTTCTAACAGCGATTCGTCCATCATTCCCGCCCCTTTCTGAAGATAATAGCAGTAGCTGCAGCGAAGGTTACAGCGGCTGCCCACCGGCTTTGCCATCACATAAATGGGATGCCCGTGGGGCATGAATGCGTCAGTTTTCGTCGGTTTCATCAGATGTCAGTACGTCACGTAGGGTCGAAGACGGTCGATTGCCTCTTGCGGGAAGTCACGCAGGAGGCGGAGATCGTCCAAACTCTCCAGTCGTCCGTGTACTCTCCGGTAGTCAATGATGGCCTTGGCCTGATAATAATTAATGTAGGGATGGCGCTTCAGTTCAGCAAGGGAGAGGCGGTTCAGGTTCAGCAGCACGGGCGAAGGGTGCTCAATGACGAAGTACTGCTTTGATTCCGCAGGAAAATAGTCGATTTCATCGAGCTGGTCGACACTGACATAGCCTCCAAGCCGCTGGCCGTATTTCACAATTTCACTGGCAAAATGGACACCGATACCGGGCACGGTACGCAACATAGCGGTATCGGCCAGATTGAGCACGACGTGCTCGCCCGCCTGGATTTTCTCCGGATAATGCACAGAATCTGTCCCGAATGGCTGGTCTTTGAACAGCGTCGAGGCTGGCAGATAGTCAGGACTGATACGGATATAAGGCTCCAGTTCCCGATACTGCTTCACCGTCAGGCCATAAAGGCGGGCAAAGTCTTCCTTTCTTCGATAAATACCTCCCTTCGCCCGGTACTTATAGATGTTGCGCACCTGCCACGGTTGCAGGCCAAGACGCAGCAGCTGCGTGGAATCGGCAGTATTGGGGTCGAACGGAAAGCGCTCCACCTTTTGCGCAACGGGCTGTCCGTCATAGAAAACAGGACGTCTGTCATTGGCTGCTGTGCGGAAAGGGACGGAAGAAAGGCTGTCAACTGCCAAGGAATCAGCGGCATCAGGACTCGCAGTTGCCTCTTCGCGCCCCGTCAGCCAGATCAGGAAAAAGACTGAAACAGCGACAAGAAGCAGGGCGACAATGACCTGACGGTCGGACTTATGAAGGCGGAAAAACTGCGAAAACAGCATAACCAATGAATCAGATGACCCCAAACTGATGGAGGAAAATGAGCAAAATGCAGAACGGAACGATGAATCGCACAGCGAACTGGTAAGCACGGAAGAAAGATACCGACACTGTTCCCTGGTTTGTAAACTCGTCAAATAACAGTTTCTGGTCTACAAACCATCCCACAAACAAGCTGGTCAGGAAAGCACCTAAGGGCAACATGACCTGAGCCGTGATGTAATCGCAGAAATCCATCAGCGAAAGGCCGAAAAGGCTGATTCCATCGACGGCGCCCATACTGAGCGAGCAGAACACAGCAATGACCGAACAGACCAGCGTCAGCACCCAAGCTGCACGACGGCGGGGCTGCCGAAGCTCCTCCGTGAAGAATGCGGTGCCTATCTCATGCATGGAAATGGTTGACGTGAGAGCCGCGAAGACGAGCAAGGCATAGAACAAAATACCGATGACATAGCCCACAACAGGCATGGCGCCGAATGCCTGTTGGAACACGTTTGGCAGCGTGATGAAGATGAGCGACGGCCCGCTGTCGGGCTTTACGCCTACGGAGAAGGCGGCAGGGAAGATCATCAGGCCAGCCAGGATGGCGATGCCCGTATCAATCAATGCAATCTGTGTGGCCGACTTCAGCAGATTGGTGTCACGAGAAAAGTAACTGGCATAAGTGCAAAGGCAGCAAGTGCCCAGGGAAAGGGAGAAGAAAGCCTGGCCAAGTGCCTCGAGAAGGGTACTATGGTTCAGCTTCGTAAAATCCGGCTTCAGCAAAAACTCGATTCCATCGATAGCTCCAGGCAGTAGACACGAGGCCACAACGATGGTGACTAACAGCACGAAAAGGAGTGGCATGAGCAGCTTTGAGGCCCGCTCAATGCCCTTTTGTACACCACGGACAATGACAAAATGGGTAATCAAGACGAATAAGACGGCCCAGACACAGGGCTTCCACGGGTGGGAAGAGAACGAAATGAAGTAGTCATGGACGTAGGCTACATCGCCATTGAGACTTCCCATGAGCGAGGCGAGGAGATATTGCAGGCACCATCCAGCTACCACGGCATAGAATCCGAGTATCACTGTCGAGGTGAGAATGCCCAACATGCCTACCAGACGCCACAACCTCTTTCCACCGGCCATATGACCATATGCCCGTGCGGCGTTGGCCTGCGAGTGGCGGCCTATGATGAACTCGCTCAGCATGCCAGGAATGCCCAGCAACAAGACGAAAAGCAGATAGACCAAGATAAAGGATGCGCCGCCGTTCTGCCCTGTCATGAACGGAAAACGCCACACGTTGCCCAGTCCTACGGCCGAGCCCGCCGTGGCCAGGATGATGCCTAATCGCGTTCCGAAACTGCCCCTTTTCTCCATAACGACTAAATCAAGTTCAACTGACGAAGGAAAATGACGACAATACAGATAGGACAGACATACTTCACGAGGAAGATGTAGACATGGAAGAAGCGGTCGCGAGTGGTGCCCCAGTTGCTATACTCGTCGTGAACGATACGATGCGGAACGAACCACCCGATGAAGATACAGGTAAGGAAGCCCACGATGGGCAGGAATATCTGTCCGGTCACGAAGTCAAAGAGCTCGAACAGTGTCATGCTGAACGTCTGGGCATCGTGAAGCGGACCGAACGACAAGGCGCAGAACGCTCCGATGACCGATGTGGAGCCGGCTACGATGAAGGTGGCCGACTTGCGCGTCACCTTCAGTTCTTCCTCGAAGAAGGCCGTACTCACCTCGAACAGCGAGATGAGCGACGTGAGGGCGGCCAGCGCCAGAAGTGCATAGAACAGCACACTGATGACATAACCCACCAAGGGAATGCCCGAGAAAGCCTGCTGGAAGACGTTCGGCAGGGTGATAAAGATGAGCGACGGGCCGCTGTCGGGACTCACTCCGACGGAGAAGGCGGCGGGGAAGATCATCAGTCCGGCCAAGACTGCCACGATACTGTCGATGACACCGATCTGTGTGGCGGTAGAAGCCAGCTTCGTATGCTTCGTGAAATAACTGGCATAGGTGCAGATGCAGCCCATAGCGATGGAAAGTGAATAGAATGCCTGCCCCAGAGCAGAAAGGAACACGTCGCTGTTGATCATGCTCAGGTCGGGCTTGAACATGAAGGCGATGCCTTTCTCGGCTCCCGGCAACATGCAGGAGGCCACGACAATGATGAGCAGCAGGACGAAAAGCGCCGGCATGAATAGCTTCGATGCGCGCTCAATACCGTTGCGGACGCCCTTTTCCACAATCAGACAGGTGAAAACCATGACGACGACCAGCCACAGGATCGGCTTCACGGGGTGCGACGTGAAAGCAGAGAAATAGCCGGCAATATGGGCGGGACTGCCCTGTACGTGGCCGATGAGCGAGGCCCACAGGTACTGCAGCGTCCAACCGGCCACCACGGCGTAGTAGCCCGTGATGAGGAATCCGGTGAGCACACTCAGGATGCCGATGAAAGTCCACGCACGTCCGGCCGACATGCGGCTATAGGCCCGCGCCGTGTTGCTGCGGCCATGACGGCCGATGATGAATTCGCTAATCAGACAAGGGATGCCCAGAAGGAGTACACAGCCTACATAAATGATGATAAACACCGCGCCTCCGTTCTCACCAGCCATGTAAGGGAAGCGCCACACGTTGCCCAACCCCACGGCCGAACCTGCCGTTGCCAGCACAATGCCCAGCTTGGTGGCAAAGTTTGCTCTTTCCGTTCCGTCCTTCATATCAAACAGTTTCTATGCAAATCGCTTGCAAAAGTACAAAAAAAACCTTACTTTTGCAGCAAATTTCAAGTAAAGATGAAAAAAATCTCTCAAATTGCAAGGAAATATCCTCTCTCGGTGGCCTGCATCATCCTCATCTGGCTGCTGTGTGTCTTCATCGAGATACCCAGGACATCGCTCAACAACGTGAAGTTCATCGACAAATGGACCCACTTCGCCATGTATGGCGGCACCTGTTCCATCATCTGGCTCGAGTATCTCAGAGCCCACAAACGGCTGAACCCCACCCGACTGCTTGTCTGGGCCTTCGTTGCCCCCATCCTGATGAGCGGCATCATCGAGCTGGTTCAGGCCTATTTCACCACCAACCGGCAGGGCGAATGGCTCGACCTGGCGGCCAACAGCGTGGGCGTCGTGCTCGGCAACTGTATCGGTCTCATGCTCAACTGGTTCGCTTTCCGCAGAAAATAGGGGTTTTCCTGGAAATGCGGAAAAGTGGAAAGGTGGAATTCTCGCGTTTCCGCAGTAAAATAGGGGATTGCGCGTGATTCTTGCCTTTTTTCATACGGAAAAGGTGGACTCACACACCTGAGGAAAGTTGCCTACTACCGTTCAGGCTGAATGCACATCGTATTCTGCCTGAATACGCATCGCATCCTGCCTGAATACGCTACGCGCTCTGTCGGTAGAGAAGGCCCCTAAGGGTGGCTGTTCACGAAAGGTTAAAATCTGCAAAAACATTTGTCCCCGCGCTATGTTTATTATAACTTTGCATTGTTTTTCCGGAGGAACATGCAGCTTTAGTCGCAGTAATACAAGTAAAATCCGTGCAATAGAGATCACTTCTACCCAAGCAGCCAGAGCGCAAAGAACTTGTCGTAAACTTCATAGGTGCCGAGGGCGCTCGTCACGAAATTCTTTTCCAATAGTCCCTTGATGGCCGACTGTACGCTGCTGCTACTTGTCAGATGATATTTCTGGATAAAGCCGGACGAGGTCAGATTCCGCGCTTTTCCTTCCTTACAGATGGCTATCAATAGTTCTTTCTGCTTGACCGGTAACTGAAAAAGCATCGACTGGTAGGTGAACTCACTGGCCCGAAGAATGTTCCGGATGGCGGGCGACAGGAACTCAGGGCCACAGACCGACCCCTGGGGCGTCATGGAGAAAAGCTCATTCATGATTCGCTGAACATACCAGGTGATGCCTTCAAACTGCTCGTATGTACAGGCTACCGCATTGGCCAACAGCGTTTTCCCTGCCTCCTCAAAATGCTTCTGGGCAAAGGGCGTGTATTTGTCGAGGGGGATGCAGTCGATGTTCATCATCGAAGTGCTCTGATAGAACGGACGTGAGGGACTGAGGAAGACTTCCCCCATCATGGTGCGTTGCGAACCTGAGAATATAAAACGGGCATTACGGCAGTGCTGGATATAGGTGCGCAATACGGCCTCGACATTGTCATCGCGATAGCCTGCGACGGTTTGAAACTCATCAATCGCAACGATGCAGGGCTTGTCGGCCTCGTTTATGTAGTGGAAGATTTCGTCGAGAGTAGTCCGGGGCAGGCGTATGTCGCCCATCTCCACATTCCAGGTGGGATTGCCCAGGGCATCAAAGCTAATGCCCGTACGCAGGGACGACAAGAAGCTGACAAAACGCTGCATCACCTTTGTACCCCTGGGACGCAATGAGGAGAGCATGGACGATCCCATCACCATGACCATCTCTTCGAGATTCTTGGTAGAATAGATATCGATGAGAAAAGTATAGTACTGCCGTTCGATGTCTCTCTGGTGAAACAGATGCTCAATCAGTCCGGTCTTTCCGACACGCCGGGGAGCCATCAGCGCAACATTGTTGCCGTTTACCAGCAGACGTTTCAGCTCTGCCGTCTCTTCTTTCCGGTCGCAGAAATATCTCTCCGACTCGTAACCATACAGTATAAAGGGATTGCTTATCATACGCTCTTCCGTTTTTTCCCCACAAAGATAATTATTATACTTCAATTATCATACTATAATAATTAAAATATAATAATCTTTAACGGTTTTCATACTTTCCTCTTCCATCACGGCTCGCACGGCTTGCATACAAAAAAGGCAACCCCCAGGAACGGAAATACGCTCCAGGGGGCTGCTATGAGATGTGAGTAAAAACGATGCTTACTCGTCGAGTACCGACTCTTCCACGAAGTCGAGCACGTTCTTGCGGTTGGCCTGCATGCGCTCGTACTCTTCCTTCGAGCCGACGATGAGCTTGTCGAACTCGCGCAGACCTGTACCAGCGGGAATGAGGTGTCCGCAGATCACGTTCTCCTTCATGCCCTCGAGGAAGTCCTGCTTGCCACGGATGGCAGCTTCGTTAAGCACCTTCGTGGTCTCCTGGAACGATGCGGCCGACATGAAGCTCTTCGTCTGCAATGCTGCACGGGTGATGCCCTGCAGAATCTGGGTAGAGGTTGCGGGAACGGCATCACGCACCTGAACGAGACGGAGGTCGCGGCGCTTCAGCGAGGAGTTCTCGTCGCGCAGACGACGGGCGGTCACAATCTGACCGGCCTTCAGCTCGGTAGAGTCACCGGCGTCGGTGACCACCTTCTTACCCCAGATGCGGTCGTTCTCCTCAGCAAAGTCGAGCTTGTCGACAATCTCCTGCTC
>Ga0247609_10007402_pt1 | contig 10462 bp, 8 predicted proteins | sample 172DNAGHGlowgp2_FD_193487 | JGI IMG/M metagenome (GOLD analysis project Ga0247609, IMG submission 193487) | Sheep rumen microbial communities from Palmerston North, Manawatu-Wanganui, New Zealand - 1728 DNA GHGlow gp2 | ecosystem: Host-associated > Mammals > Digestive system > Stomach > Rumen ...
CCTGCTCACGACCCAAAAAGCCGTGAAAGAACGGCGCACAGACCAAAAAAGGAATTCGACCCACCAATAAATCCATGGAAAAAAATTAACTTTTGGCGGTGGCATTTTGTAGGCCGCAAAACAATTAACCGAAAAATAAAAGATATTGGCTAAGGAATAATGGCTGTATTTCACGTGAAAAAGACGTCCCTGGGCGAAGACAAGACCAGTCTCGTTTTCAAGGGCAAGATTATCGAAGGGCCCATCAGCAAGGGCATGACCATGGAAATCCCCGTGACGGGCGAAGCCGTGATCAAGATGAAGATTTACGATGTGGTCCAGTTCGACAAGCAGAAGGACGAAGACAAGAAGGTGGGACTGGTGGTTGACTTTTACAACCTGCCCGACGACATGGAAGTGGTCCAGGACCTGAACATCGCCGACGAAGACCTGAACATCGTCAACGAATAACTTTACGCCGTCAATTCCGGCGGCATAACCAACAGAGCAAAAGATGAAAAAAGAAAGGCTACGGGGAGTGAATTTGGGTGGCTGGTTCAGTCAGGTTGACTGTATCGAAGAAAAGGACCCTGTAGGTTTTCCGGGGCTCGTGCCCCACATCAAGACTTTCCTCGGGGTGGAAGACTTCAAGCGCATCCGCGAGGCGGGGTTCAACCACGTGCGCCTGCCCGTGGACTACTTCAACCTTTTCAAGACCGACGATGCCAGCAAGCCGAACGAAGAAGTGTTCGGCCTTCTGGACAAGGCCCTCAAAGAAATCCAGGCCGCAGACCTGGACGTGATTTTGGACCTGCACAAGTGCCCCGGTCATGACTTTCACCTGGGATGCTCTACGGAACAGGCATTCTTTGCAGACCCAGCCGCCCGTAAAAAGACCTGCGACATCTGGGCCTACATGGCCGAACGCTACAGTGGCGAGTCCCGCGTGATGATGGAACTTTTGAACGAACCCGCCGGAAGCGATTCCAAGGTATGGGACAAGGTGAAGGATGAAATCTTCTGGGCTATCCGCAAGCACGCTCCCAAGAACACCATCGTGGTGGGCAGCAACAAGTGGAACAGCGCCAAGGAATTCGAGTTCCTGACCCCCATGGACGACGACAACGCTATCTACAGTTTCCACACCTACACTCCGGTGACGTTCACCCACCAGGGTGCCGCCTGGATCCAGGACCCGTTCTTCCACATTGAACGCCCCTGGCCCGGTGACTACGCCGCTCCGCAGGGAGATGCAGAAACACGACTGAACGTGGAATACGGCAAGTGGGACAAGGCCCGCCTGCAGGCGAGCATCCAGAACGCTCTGGATTTCCGTGCCAAGTACGACCTGCCGGTCAGCTGCAACGAATTTGGCGTGTACGTTCAGGTGCCCCGTCAATACCAGCTGGCCTGGATGCGGGATTTCCTTGACATTCTGCGTGAAGCCGACGTGGGCTTTAGCTACTGGAACTACAAGAACCTTGACTTTGGCCTGGTATCGAAGGGCGAGTCACTGCACAATAGCCTTGCGCAGTACAACAACCCGGAACGCCTGGACAAGGAACTGATGGAGATGCTTGCCCGCGGGTAGCTTAACTTTTTAAGAGAACGGCCAACAAGTTTTCAAAGCGATTGACGGAGAGCACGGCGGACTTGCCGTTTGTGGTGCCGACAGCGGAGAGGGAATGAAGCCGCAGAGTGAAGACAGAGTTGCGCTGAACCTTGTGAAGACTGGGTATCGGGAGCGCGAGTCGCTGAAGCTGAGCGAGCCAGACATGTGGCCTGCGGTCTTGAGGCTGTTCCTACTTCCGAAAGAACTTGGGCGCAGCGAGAGTTTCTGGTTTCGGGTGGCGTGTTTCGTGGCACTAGTTAGTTTGTCTGTACCCATCTTTTTCAAGGAAGACAAGGCGTGGATTGTGCAGTTTCTGCACAGCATCAATTTGCTGGTACACGAGGCGGGGCACGTGGTGTTTCGGATTTTCGGGAACGACGTGATTACATCGCTGGGCGGTTCGCTTTTCCAGTGCCTGGTGCCGCTGATATTTTGCTTTGCGCTGTGGATCAAGCCGAGAGATTTGTTCGGAGCCTCTATTGGACTGTGGTGGTCCTTTGAGAACGTGATGGACGTGGTGCCCTACGTTGCGGATGCCTTGCCCATGAGCCTGCCCCTGATAAACGGCGTGACCGGAGCGGAATCGCCCTACGGATTCCACGACTGGAATTTTATACTTGGTGAAACGGGACACCTGGTGCATTACCTGCAAATCGCCCACACCTTGTCGATAGTGGGCAGGGTGGGAATCGCCGTCGCCATTTTGTGGGCGGCGTGGAGCCTGTGGTATTTCTGGTTCGTACAGAGATTAACGATTAAGAATAAGATCTACTACTAGGTAGATGGCAAGGGCGATGCTACAGACGCTGATGAAGTTCTCGATGAACTTGTTGCCTTTTTTGCGCTGCAAAAAACTGCCGCAATAACCGCCGAACCAGGCCCCTACCGCCATGATGATGGCGATGGGCCAGTCGATCTTGCCCGCGAGTCCGAGAGCGAGGGTGCTCATGCAGAGGAACACGGTGGTGAGGGCGTTCTTGAGGGCGTTCACGTGGATAGGGTCGAGGCCGGTGTACCGCGTGAGGCTGAAAATCTGGACAAAGCCAACTCCCACCTGGACGATGCAGCCATAGATGGCCACACAGCAAAAACCCAGGGCTCCTTTCCAGGTGAGTTTTTCGGGAGGGGTTGCGGGGGGCTTGCCGAAGATGTCTTTGCGGAGGCGGCTCATGACCACCACGAGGCAGATGACTGCGGCGAGGATGGCCTGGAAAGCCTTGTCGCCGATGCGAACCAGGAAGAGAATGCCGATGCAGGCCCCGACGATGGTGGGAATCAACAACTGGAAGAAAATTTTCTTGTTGAGGTAGCCGTGACGGGCGAGGTTTGCCACGGAACTGATGTTGCCGATGATGAGACCGATGCGGTTGGTGCCGTTTGCCACCGTGGCGGGCATGCCAAGGAATATCATAATGGGCAAACTCAGGGTGCTTCCACCCCCTGCGATGCTGTTGATGAGGCTAACGATTGCGCCGAGCACGAAAAAGACGGGATACTGGCCGTATTCCCACCAGGTGGCATCCATCATTTGGCAAGTTCCTTTTTCAGAAATTCCATGTTGTCGAGAACCTTCTGCTTTTGGCTATAGTCGGGGTATTCCACCAGGCAGTTGTCCAGGGAATCGATGGCATCCTTGAGCAGGGACTTTTTGTTCTGTTCATCTTTTTGCTTTTGGGACTTGGTGAACAGCTGGCTTGTCACCTTGCGCTGCTTGTTGCAGTAAGCGTCGGCCAGGGCGTTGTATTTTTCGAGGGCCTGCTGACGCAAGTTGCTGAACATTAACTTGTTCAAAAGTTCCTTGGCCTGGGGAAATTTTTCTTGACGGGTCAGGGTGTCGGCCTGGGCGAGGGCCTGGGCGGGGTCGTGCTTTGCCCAGTAATCCTTGGCCACGGAATCGGCGACGGCGGCAAGTTCTGCGATTCTTGCGGCGAGGGCTACGGTCTGCAGGGAATCTTCGAAGTCCCGATAGCGCAACTGGAACTCTTTCAGCTTTGCCTGTGCCGCATTGAATTCGGCATGGCCTTCGGCAAGAACCCTGATTTCGGAAAGTTCGCGGCGGGCCTTTTGCAGAGTGTTGGTGTAGGCGATATTCTTTTGACCGTTCGCCCAGTTCACGAGGGAATCACCAGGAGCGAGGGCAATGAGGCTGTCGGCGGTTTCGGCCACAAGGCTGTAGGCGGACTGGGCCCGGTTCATGTTCTGGATTTTAAGGACCATGGGGTCGAACTGCTTGGACTTTTCGGCGCGGGTCTTGCCGAACTCGTTGAGCAGGGAATCGGCGCGACGCTCCCACTGGAGCCAGAGGGGCTTGATGACGCGGAAGCGTTCCAGGTAGGCGGTGGCGGAATCGGTGTAGCCTGCACGGTACAGGGAGTCGGCGAAGGCGAAGACCTCATCGACCAGGGCAGGGAACGCCATGTAGGGGTCGATGGGCTGAGACACAGATGGTTGGGACATGCTCGGAACGCCGGCTTGATCTGCGCCGAACTGGGCTGACTCTGTCGCTGCCGCGGGGATGTTCTCGGGCGTGGAAAGACGGTAGTTGTCCAGCTGCTGGGAGTTGAACATGACTGCGGACTGCTGAGCCGCCTGTTGTCCAGAAGGCCTCGATTTTGCGGAGGAAGGTGTGACCGACTCGGACGAAGGTTGCTCCGTCGCAGCGGCCGGTGCGGACGCTTCCGAAGCAGGTGCGGCCTTTTCTGAAGCTTGCGAGGAAGGCCCATTCTCAGGCGAGGAAGTTGCCGGGGCCGTTCCTGCGCAGGCGGCAAGGAGAGAGAGGAAAAGTGCAGATGCAACCAATCGTTTCATAGTCAAATTTCTCGGTTTTTATTCCCCGGCTTCCAGCGGGACGAAGGCGTTGTTTCCGTCCAGGTCGGCAGGCAAGTCCCAGTCGTCGTCCTTGGGCATGGCGGCAGGAGCGGTAGCTACCGGAGGTTGCTCCGTCAGAGCGGCAGGAGCGGGGGGTGCCGAAGGTTGCTCCGTCGCAGCGGCTGGAGCTTGAACGCTGCCAGGCTGTTCTGCGACCGCCCCGGATTGCGCAGGTGCGGCCGAAGCTTCGGTCTGTGCAGCCTCGCCGTTTTCGACGGGGACGATGGAAAGTTCGGGCACGGGTGCAGCCTCTACAGAGGCAGCGCTATCTGTGGCGGCTTCGGCAACGGCGGCCCTGAAACCGGGAACCTCCAGCCACGGGAGGGTGCGGCCTGCAGAAGCTTCGGATTCCGGAAGGACAAAGCCCGTCATGGGGTCCACCTTCAGTTCGCCACGCTCGTTAGGCAGCACCAGCGGGACTTCGCCCGTGGCCAGCATGGAAATGTCGAAGAAGTCGATGTGCTCGGGAATGCCCTGAATGTCGATTTCTTCTTTGGCGAAGGCCGCCCATTGCGGCAGGCCACCCGATGCACCTGCGATGCGGGTGCGTCCCGACTTTAGCGGTTTGTTGTCGTCAAAGCCCACGTAGCTTCCGATAGCCACTACGGAATCCAGCGCCACGCCGTTCTGTTCTGCCACGTAAGTGGGGAGCGCTCCCATGAAGGCCACGTTGCGGTAATCGTTGGTAGTACCCGTCTTGCCCATCACGGGGTAGCGAAGCGTAGTGGAACGGTCTTCGCTTGAAACAGAAAGGTTTGCCACCTGGCTCCTGGCCGTACCGTTGGTGAACACGGAACGAAGCATCACCGCCATCTGGGAAGTAACAGTATCAGAAAGCACCTGCTTGGTCTCTACCTCGTTCTTGAAAATCACGCGACCATCACGGTTCTTGATTTCCTTGATAAAGCATGGGTCGGCCCAGTCGGCATCCAGGCACTTGTAAACCTTCCCGGTGAGCAAGGTCTGGTAGGCCGTGGTGATTTCGCCAAGGGTAATCTCGTTTACGCCCAGGGGCATGCTGAACACTTTTTGCAGTTTCTGGTGGATACCGATTTCGTTTGCAAAGCGGGCGTATTCTGCCATGGAGAGCGCCCTGCGGAAATCAGGCCAGTAGCGGAGCTGACTCAATTCCAGGTAATCCTTTTCGGAATCGACAGGCTCCATCATGGTGGTGAGCCGCTTGAAATCGGCCAGGCTGAAATTGGGGAACAGTTCCACCGATTCCATAGGCGGAAGCGTGGCCTCTACATCGGGGTCCAAGCTCTTGGCTTCGCGGGCACGCAAAATTTCAGCGTAGTTCTTGTAGTTGTGGTTCAGGTACCTGATGAGAGTCTCGTCTTTCTTGGCCTGCTTGACGCCTATATCCGTAAAGGTTCCGTAGCGCAAGTTCAGCACCGCACGGGCGCGGGCGGACTTACCCTCTAGCCTGTAGCGCTCCGCAAGGGCATCGCGGGCGCGGGTGAACTCGATTTCCCGCTTGGATTCTTCTTTCAGGGTGAGGCCGAATTTGTCACGAAGCCGCTCGAAATATTCCTTGCGTTCTTCGTCGGCATCTTGGGCAAAGCCGTTCTGGGCGGCCACTTCGGCAAACTCGTTACTGTCCAACTTGTCTAACAAGTGTTCCAACAGCCAAATACTGGCGATATTTTCGGAACGGGTAGTGGCCCAGGCGATGGTCACCACGTCGCCCTTGTTCTTGTGGTCGGGCCGGGGGAAATAGAACTGGTTCACGTACTGGAACACGTTGAACTCGTTTTCCAGCTCGTCCATGTAGTTCCAGTGGTGTTGCAGGGCCAACGCATAGAGCAGGGGTTTCCAGCTGGAGCCCAACTGACGCACCGCCTTGAAGCTACGGTCATAACCCGTGTTGTGGAAACCGCCCTGGCTTGCAAGCACCATGCCGTTCTGGATAGCCACGAGACCGCCCTGCAGCACGGGTTCTGTTTCGATCTTGCAGGGGGCGTAGCCCTCGATCATTTTTTCGTCCAGCACACTCACCAGAAGGATTGCTCCCGGTTTCAGCTGGGAGGCGAGAATCTTGTTCACATCGCCGCCTACCTGGGCTGCAAATTCCTTGACCGCGGCCTCCGTGACGACACCCTTCAGCTGACCAAAGTCCAGCTTCAGGGATTTCAGCTTGCCCTTGTCGTCGTAGAAAACGCTATCTACGGCACCGTAAAGGTAATCGCCCTTGCGAGCACTCTGGGCCCGGTTTGCAAACTGGGCCTTGGGGAGCACGAATCCGCCCAACTGCATCTGGAGGTTGCTGATATTGTTTTGCAGGGCACGCTTGGCGGCATCCTGACTTTTGGCGTCTAGGGTCGTGACGATTTCCAGCTGGGCCTTGCGCCAGTCGTCGATTCCTTCGCCCTCGAAAAGCTCCTTGAAATATTCGCTGTCCAGGCGTTCTTCCAGCCGCTCCAGCGTGGTGCTCATGCTGAAGCGGAAATTCCCGTGGTTGAATTCCAGCGGACTCGCGAGGGCCTTGTCCATGTCCTCTTGCTCGATGTAGCCTTCTTCTACCATGCGAGAAAGCACATACTGCAGGCGTTCTGCACCCCGGGCGATAGCCCGGTCACGGCGTTCCTTGTTGCGCTGGATAAAGGGGTCGTAGTTGAAGGGGCCCTTCACAGAACCTGCGATAAAGGCGCATTCGGCCAGGGTCAGGTCCTTCAGTTCCTTGTTGAAGAAATACTGGGCGGCAATAGCCACACCCTTGCCCGTGCCCGAAACGTGGAACTGGTTCAGGTAGAACTCCAGGATTTCTTCCTTGGAAAAATGCTTTTCCATGCGGAGCGCGTTGATCAGCTCCTTGCCCTTTTCCTTGACAGAACGTTCCTCGCGGCCAAAGATGTTCTTGACCGCCTGCTGGGTGAGGGTGGAGCCGCCCTGCCGCATGTGTCCGCTTTTCAGGTTCGAAACCATAGCGCGGGTAAAGCCGTACAGGCTGAACCCGTCGTGGTTCCAGTAGCCCGCGTCTTCGGCGGCCACCAGGGCGTTCACGATGTTCACGGGAATGTCGCCGTAGGGCACATACACGCGGTGATTGGCATCGAAAAATGCACCCAGGAGATTGTCACCGTCGCGGTAGAATACGCGGGTCTCGCCGGAGAGCACCTGCAGGATAGTCTTGCGGTTGAACTGGTTGTCGGGGTCCTTTTCGGGCAGAATCTTGAAAACGACAATGTAGAGGGGGATGCAGCAGATGAGGCCCACCAGGGCAAATGCCGCCATAATCTTGAGTAATTTTATTAGAAGCCGCATCATTATAGCCGCAATTTAGCTTTTTTGGCGGGCTTTTTTGGGCAATTTTGAGCATTCACCCTTGAAAAACTGCGGATTTTTATGTAAAATTGGAGTCCCCAAGATGGGAAGGTGGCCGAGCTGGCCGAAGGCGCGTCCCTGCTAAGGACGTATAGGACTTAATCCTATCGCGAGTTCGAATCTCGCCCTTCCCGCTGAAAGCCCCGGACTTGAGAAATCAGGTCCGGGGTTTTCTTTTTGAGAGCGAATGCGCTGGTTTTTTCGCGAACTTTCCTATATTTTGGGCATGAGTCTAAAGCAAATTATCGCTCCCAGCGTATTGAACGCGAACTTTTTGGAACTGGGCAAGGGCCTGAACGCCATCGAGAACGGCGGCGCGGGCCTTGTGCACCTGGACATCATGGACGGACACTTTGTGCCCAACATCAGCTTTGGTCCGGGCATTTCGGCCTGCGTGGGTAAGGGTACCAAGCTCCCGCTGGATTGCCACCTGATGATCGAGAATCCCGAAAAGTACGTGGGCGAATTTGCGAAGGCGGGGGCAAGCATCATCAGCGTGCACGCCGAGACCACCAACCACCTGGACCGTCTGCTGCACCAGATAAAGGAACTTGGCGTAAAGCCCGCCGTGGCCATCAACCCGGCAACTCCCCTGGAAAACATCAAATGGGTGCTGGACATCGTGGATATGGTGCTCATCATGTCGGTGAACCCCGGCTTTGGCGGCCAGAGCCTGATTCCCTATTGCCTGGACAAGATCCGCGAACTTCGCCAGCTGAAACCCGAACTGGATATCCAGATTGACGGCGGCGTGAAGCTGGACAACATTCTCGCCTGCAAGGAAGCGGGCGCCAACGTGTTCGTGGTGGGTAGCGCCATCTTCGGCACCGCCGACCCCGAGGCCACCTGCCGGGAATTCGTGAAGAAAGTTTCTGTGTAAGAGCAACCCACTGCCCTTAAAAAGCATCTAAAGGTCATGAATATCACGAAAGCCTCCTTGTTTGGGATTCTAGCGGCAGCGACATTTTTGCATGCCGGTACGTCTTGGACTTTGGAAGCCTGCCTCAAGCAGGCGGCCGAAAAGAGCCTTTCGCTGGAGACTGCCAAGCTTCGGGAGCAGCAGGCTCAGGTAAATGTCAAGCAGGCAAAAATCGGGCATTACCCCACGGTTTCGGCCAGTATCCAGAATACCCTTTACGACCACCCCTTTGTAGATCAAGAAGACCATTACCGCCTGAACCTGGGCCTGAACGGCTCCGTGACCCTGTGGGACGGCGGCGCTACCAGCCTGAACGTAGAGGCCAAGGAATTGAGCCGGGAGGCGGCGGAACTTTCTACCCTGCAGACCAAACGCACCGTACAAGAAAACGTGCTGAACGCCTACATGAGCCTGCTTCTGGCCAAGGAAAACCTGCATACGGCGGATTACGCGGTAGAAGTGGCCCAGGCGGAATTCGAATACTTTACGAACCTCTACGGGGTAGGTTCCGTGACCAAGAAGGACCTGACCCAGTCTGAGGCCAGTGTGCTCCAGAAACAGGCGGCAAAGATTACGGCCGAACTGAAGGTCTCTACCGCAAGGACCACGCTCCGGCAGCTGCTGGAACTGCCCGAGACCGAAGAGTTCGACGTGACCGCTCCCGAAATCAACATGAATAATCCGGATTCCTTGTCGCCCCTGCCGGAATACGGCGAGCTGCAGGCCCGCATCAGGGCTGCACATCCGGGACTCAAGTCCGACAGCATTTCTGTGAAAGCCGCCCAGAAGAACACCAAGGTGGCAGGCAAGAACAGCTCTATCTCCGTGACCCTGGGGGCAAATTCCAGCACAGGCTTGCAGGCCTGGGAATCCAAGGGCTACAAGGACCAGCTCAAGTACGGCTGGCAGAACTCCTTGACTCTCGGGATCAGCATTCCCATCATCGATGCGGGCGCTACCGCCAACAAGGTGCTGCTGGCCCAGGTGAACGAGGCGGAGACCCAGGTGGGCCTGCAGGAGACGGCAAAGAATTTGGAAAACAGCATCGAGAAGCTCTACCTGAATGCCCTCAGTGCCGATTTGCAGTGGAAGGCTGCCGTCTTGCAGGTGGCCGCCGAGCAGGAGGCCCTGAAGGTGGCCGAAGAGCAGCGCAGGCTGGGGGCGCTGACCTACACCGATTACCTGAACCAGAAAAACAGCCTGGAATCGGCTCAGGTCGCCCTGAACAACGCCAAGTACACGAGCCTCCTTTCCCGCAAGCTTCTGGACCTGTACCAGGGCCTGCTGGACTAATACAACGCTTAAAAACAAAACGTCCCCCTGTTTCTTACCTGAAACAGGGGCGTTTCTTATTGAAAGAGATGTCCGCTTTGTCGTCCCCGCGAAGGCGGGGATCTCCCATTTTTACCCCAAAAACGCCATTTTTTTGCCGTTTCATGGCCATTTTTTCCGAATGGGTGCCGTCCTCTACAAAAATTGGCACGGCCTTTGCATATAGGAGTGTGAAAACAAAAAAACGGGTCCCCGGCCAAGGCAAACCGCCAAGGCCAGGGACCCACAACCAGTGAGGTTAAAATTATGCTCAATACTCAGATTCTTCCTTCTGCTTTCTATGGTCTCCAGAACTTCCTCGACAACTTTAACGCCTGCAACGCTCAGGGCGAATGTGCCTACACCCCCAAGGCCGACTACTACGAAGTAGACAACGGCTTTGTGCTAGAGGTGGAGCTGCCGGGCGTCAAGAAAGAAGACCTGGACGT
>Ga0247609_10007403_pt1 | contig 10460 bp, 6 predicted proteins | sample 172DNAGHGlowgp2_FD_193487 | JGI IMG/M metagenome (GOLD analysis project Ga0247609, IMG submission 193487) | Sheep rumen microbial communities from Palmerston North, Manawatu-Wanganui, New Zealand - 1728 DNA GHGlow gp2 | ecosystem: Host-associated > Mammals > Digestive system > Stomach > Rumen ...
AAGAGCGGATTCAGACAGTCCATTAACCTTAAAGGTCAGGCAAGGACTACTGTCGGCATTCCCGGTACGGGGATCTATTACACAAAGACCAACAATGTCAAGAATCTGGTAGGCGGTCTGACCGGAAACAAGGATACTTCCTCCAAAGGCAAAAAGACCACAGGTAAAGCCGCATCCAAGAGCACTTCGGGAAAGTCTGCACCCGTTAAGGCAGCCAAGGCAGCACCTGCCTCAAAGCAGGTGGATGAGGAACTCATTGCAAGATCCAGAGCAAGAGTTGAGGAATTTGCAGCCGGAATAGATGCTCTTAAATCCGTTCATAAGCAGTCTGACGGTTATATTGACTGGGAAGCTGTTGCGAATGGCACGGTATCCGGCCAGATAAAAGAGCTTCAGCCCTTTGCCCAAAGCGTGATCGCAGGCGACATAGATGCGTATTTCAAGGTAATTGAGCAGGCAGGACCTTTCGATGACCTTCTGGAATACGGCAGCTGCTTTGAAGTCGGAACTGATGATCCGAAGATCATGGAGATCGAATTTCAGGTAAGATCTGATGAGATCATACCTGAGGAATACCCCGATATGAAGGCTAATGGCGAGATCGTCATGAAGGCGTTCAGCAAGTCAGCCTACTATGAACTCGTTCAGGACTATGTTTCGAGCACTGTGCTCAGAGTTGCAAGAGATACATTTGCCCTTCTTCCTGTTCAGCAGGTGATAGTCCATGCAGTGGATAAAGTCTTAAATCCCGCCACGGGAAATGATGAAGAGGTGACGATCCTCTCTGTCAGGATCAAAAGGGATGCTATGGCAGTCCTGAATTTTGAGCGCATCGACCCTTCAGACTGTGTCGAGAACTTCGAATGCAACGTTAAATTCAGAAAGACTGCAGGATATGCTCCTGTTGACAGGATCCTGGCGTAACCAGTCCCCCGGAAAGAGCGTTTATTGACAGAATGTAAACTTTCAGTCTGTATCATGAGAACAAAAACACGGCTTTATTGCTTTTCATATTACTGACGATTAGACTAACTTCATAAGAATCTGGATTTGACGGTGAGGACATTTGGATGGCTGACCGAAAGAGAATAGCTTTACTTGTAGCCCAGGCTGATGAATACTATCAGGCCCGGTTTATCGAGGGCTTCGTAAGCAAGGCTTTTGAGCATAACAGCGATGTGCTGGTCTTCGGAAGCTATCTCAAGTATCAGAATAATATGGGAAGAGAAGTAGGCGAGACGTCGATCTTCTCTCTTGTCCCTTACGAACAGTTTGACGCTATTGCCGTTATGGCTGATACTCTGCAGTCTCCGGGTCTTGCTGAAAGCATCGAAGAGATCATTCATCTGCGCTGCAAATGCCCTGTTGTATTTATCGACAAGGAGAGCAAGTATTTTCCTTCCATCTATCCGAATCATTACGGAGCCGTAAAGCAGCTCATAAATCATCTTATTGAGGACCACGGATATACGGATATCGCTTATCTTACCGGAAAAGCGTGGCATCACTATTCCAAGCAGAGGCTTCAGGCCTTTATGGATGCCATGAGTGAGCACGGGCTTACGGTAGGCAGGGACAGGGTCTTTTATGGCGACTTCTGGTATACGAGCGGCGAAAGCCTTGGTGACCGTCTGCTCAAGAAGGGCGGGAAACTGCCTCAGGCTATAGCCTGTGCCAATGACTGCATGGCCATTGGTCTTTGCAAGGCTCTCGAAGAGGGCGGACTGAGGATCCCTGATGATATCGCTGTTGCAGGTTACGATTCCACAGAGGAAGGAAGATATTCCCCCAAACCTGTTACTTCCGTTAAGATCCCTGCAAAGTCGATGGGCGCATATGCCGCCGAAAAACTGTTCAATTACATGGACGGCAAAGAGACAGCTCCTTTCGCGGATTACGGCGAATTCTTCTGCGGAAGGACCTGCGGCTGCAGCGAGGACAAAGTCCAGTATGAGACAAAGCTCCGCAAGGTCTGGGATACTGATACTTCGCATAACAGCGTTTTCTCGTCCTTTAACCATCTGGATGAGGATCTTGTTATTCAAAATGATTTCGATGGTTTCTTAAAGACGACATTTTCTTATATCTTCCAGATAAGGGATTTTGAGAGCTTCAGCCTGTGCCTTAATGACAGATGGCAGGCGAAGGCCAAAGCGCTGAGCGGTGCTATCGATGATTCAAGGATCTCTCCTGAGAGACTGTCTGATAAGGACAGGTTCTTTACAAAGAAGATCATGCATGTCATCGCCTGCAGACCTGAGGAGCTTGGATGTGACAGAGTCAGTGATGATGTTTATTTTGACAGGGATGTCCTGATCCCCCGTCTGGACAGCAACAGGGTCAAGCCGGAGGCTTTCTTCTTTACTCCTTTGCATTTCGAGGAATCGACTTTCGGTTATGCCGTTCTGTCATTTACAGAACCCGGATCTTATAAAAAGTCTTACCGTTTCTGGCTCCACAGCATTATGCGCGGTCTTGAGAACTACAGAAGATACGATGAGCTTATTGCGATAAACAAAAAGCTTGAGGCAAGCCTCGTAAGAGATCCGCTTACCGGTATCTATAACTATAACGGATTCCTCCAGCAGACCGAGAATACCATAATCATGAACCCTCTGCGTGAGGATGAGAAGATCGGAGTCCTTGCGGTCGATATCAAGAATCTTTCGAAGATCAATAATGACAACGGGAGGGCTGCAGGCGACAATGCCATTATCAGCGTGGGCCGGTTCCTGGCTGAAGTCTTCTCAAAGGGAAGGATCTACTGTATAGGAAACGGCGAAATGATCGCAATGGAAGTCATAAAGGAGCCTGAAGATGCTCTTGATCTTCTCGAGGAAAGGGTAAAGGAACTCTATAACAAGATCGAATCCTACAACGATTCTCTCGAGGAAGGTGCAAGAAAGCTGGAAGTTTATTATGGAACGGCAGAAGGCATGCCCAGGACAAAAGCTGATTACGAGAGCGTAGTAAGCATTGCCCTGTCCAGAAAGAACGGCCAGAAGCTGAACTTCCAGAAAATGAATGCTGACGGCTTTGACGAGAACCAGATCGAAGAAGCCAAGGTTATCAATGACATTCTTGATAAGAACAGGATCAATTATCATTTCCAGCCGATCGTTGATGCGCGCACCGGTGAGATCTTCGCATATGAAGCACTGATGAGGGTCGATACGGTCCCTTATGTACAGCCTTTGCTCGTGATCAAGTACGCAGGGTTCTTTAACAGGCTTTATGACATAGAATTTGCGACGTTCAACAACGTCCTGAACTACGTTAAGGAAAATGCCGGAAAGTTTAATGAGAATGCCAAGATCTTTATCAATTCCATTCCCGGTCAGCGCCTGAAAAAAGATGATATGGAAAGTATCTACGAGATGGCTAAGGATCTGTCGGGCAGGCTTGTAGTGGAATTTACAGAGCAGTCTGAGATGGATGACAAGGAACTTGCCGAGATGAAGCGGGAGTATCAGAGCTTCGGCTTTGAGACCGCAGTCGATGATTACGGTACAGGTTATTCAAATGTCAGCAATCTCCTCCGTTATATGCCGAATTACGTCAAGATCGACAGGGCTCTTCTCGCAAATATCCAGGAGTCTCCTCAAAAGCAGCACTTTGTGAAGGATATCATCGAGTTCTCTCATGACAACAACATCCTTGCGCTTGCGGAAGGTATCGAGACCACAGAAGAGATAGAGACAGTCATCAATCTGGGTGTTGACCTTATTCAGGGTTATTACACAGCACGTCCTTCCGAGAAGATAATCAAGGAGATCGCTCCTGAAGTTAAGGAAGAAATCGTGAAGTACAGTTCAGGCAGGGCCAGGAACCGTACCAGAAAGGATTATGTTGCAGGCAGGGAAGCCAGGATCTCGCTCCCGATCCTGGTCAAGGACGGATATAACACCATTCATGTCACCTCCGGACAGGTTACCCACAGGGATCTTCGCATTATCGGTGTGCCCGGTGATGATGCCGTTATCAATCTCGATATCGAAAACGGTTACAAGGGAAAGATCGCGATTGAGAACTGCTGTTTTTCATGCAGGATGTATGATGCCGCCATCACGATCGGTGATGACTGTGATGTTATTATCTCACTTACCGGTGATAACACCCTAAGCGGCGGAGGTATAAAAGTATCCCCTAAATCGACGCTGACGTTCGAAGGCGCCGGAAACTTGTCTATCAACACGACGGGAGTTGAGACCTTCGGTATCGGAAATGACATGGATTCCTATCACGGGGATCTGATCTTTGATCAGGACGGTCAGATAGAGATCTCAGTAAATGCCGCAAATAAGAGTGTTGCCATCGGAAGCGGTTTAGGCGGGCACATAACGGTCAGGAGAGGCATGTACAGCCTCAACCTCATGGGCCAGACATCCGTAGGTGTAGGCTCCATATCCGGCGATATCGATCCGATTATAAGCAATTGCTTTATGGAGATCACGAGTGTTGCTCTTTCGGCGATCGGTATCGGATCTCTCTTCGGAAGATGTGACATGATGATCGAGCACACCTCCATGAAGTTCGAATTTAACGGCAGCGAAGTGGCTATGATCGGCTCAAAGCACAGCGAAAAACTGCAGATAAGCATCTACAGTGCCACAATAAACATTAAGTCCGAGTCTGAATATATCACCGCGTTCGGATCATGTTCGGGTGACCCGACAAATATAACCATCGACTATATTTCCCTGAGGGTGGATCTAAGCGGCAGAGAGGCCGGGATCTACAGAGGGAAGGATAAGAATGTCAGGATCAGGATCTCCAACTCCAAGACCGAGGGCAGCATATTTACCGGCCTTAACAGTCCAACGCAGATGGACGATATGGACTATCAGTCGACAGGATCTATTACCAAGCTCGACATTAACGGACGTCTCCTGCAGGAGGATACGGTGAACAATCCTTGATTAAGTGTTAATGGTGTTTGCAGCTATCTAAAGATCGATAAAGACCGGGCAGTGATCTGATCCCATGATATCCGTCATCATGTTTGACTCTTTGATGCGTGAGTTCAATCCGTCCGTGGTGAAGAAATAATCTATTCTCCAGCCTACGTTTCTTTCTCTTGCCGCAGTCTTGTAAGACCACCAGGTATAGCATTCCTTATCATCCGGATGCAGCATCCTGAACGTGTCGGTAAGCCCTCTTTCGATGAATTTATCCATATATGCGCGCTCTTCGGGAAGGAACCCTGAGATCTTTGAGTTCGCCTTGGGATTGGATAAGTCGATCTCCTTATGGGCGGTGTTTACATCACCGCAGCAGATGACTTCCCTGCCTTTTGCCTTGAGTTCATCGACCTGATCGAGGAAGCAGTCGTAAAACCTGAGCTTGAACTTTACGAACTCATCGCCCCTTCCGCCATTGGGGAAATATATATTGAAAAGGACAAAATCACCGAAATCAGCTTTGATGACCCTGCCTTCGTGATCGAACTCCTCAACTCCGAAGCCAAATACGACACTTTCAGGTTCGATCTTTGAATAAAGAGCCGTTCCGGAATAGCCCTTGCGCTCAGCAGAATAAAACCAGCTCTTATAACCGGGTATATCGGTTATCTCAGGTCCCAGCTGCTCCTTCAGAGCCTTGATTTCCTGTATACCGATGATATCGGCGTTTATCTTTTCAAGGCTTTCCGCAAAACCCTTGTTTGCAACGGCTCTAATTCCGTTTACGTTCCAGCTCGCTATTCTCATAAGTTACCTCGTGAATTATAATTGTCAGTGTAGATTTTACTCTAATGAGGCTTGGGAAGGAAAGGGATATGCGGATATTATGTGCCATGCTCGGCGGTACGATCTCCTCTTACAATTCGGAAGGGACGGTCAAGCTGGGAGAACCCTCATTTGTGCGTGATCTCCTGTCAGCAAAGTTTCCTTTGCATGATCTGGTCTTCCCGGAATTTGACACATATTCTTCCGAGGATGCAACTCCCTATACATACCGGAAAGCATTAAAGCAGATCGTTGATGAGACCCGGAACGGCGGTCCTGACGGGATCCTTATAACTCACGGGACCGATACATGTGCTTTTTTCGCGCAGCTTGCAGCAAGGATCCTGGAAGAGACGGGTATTCCTTTTGTGATCACCGGTTCTGTCAAGGCACCGGATGTTGATCCTGATGAAGCTTCGGGAAATCTTGTTTATGCGGTACAATGCCTCGGGGATGGGAAGACAGGTGTTGTATTCAGGGACAGATCCGGCAGCCCGGCACTTTACAGGGCTCACCTTATCATGTCGCCTGACATATACGGTATATACGATGAGTATAAAGACGGGAATAGGCCGAAGATCACGGATCATACTGATTTTCTTACCAAAGAGACGCTGCCTGAGATCTGCGTGATACCTGCTGTCCCCGGAGCCGTGATCCCCCGGAAAGGTTTTGACAGGGTGCTTATCTGCTGCAATCACTCCGGAACGGCTTCCACGGAACTCGAGCCTTTGGTCAGGCAATGGACATCAGAGGGGATACCGTGTTTTATGGCTCCGGTACCGACTGATTCCGGTGTGTATGAGAGCAGAAAAAGACTGAGAGAGGCAGGTGTGGAGGAATTGACGGGAATGCCCATAGAAGGTGCGTGGTGTGAGGTGCTGCTGAGATGAGTCTGCCGCCTAAGATCATTGATAAGTACGGACTTGAGTCTTTCGGAGGAAGCCAGATGTGGCTTCCCGATAAGATGCTCCTTAACAGCGGGTGCGGGATAATAGCCGGACTTGATGCGATAATGCGCCTTAAAGGCGAAGAACGCATGCCAAGGGAAGAGTATTTTGACAGATTTTTTGATGCCAAGGATTACATCAGACCGATCACTATCGGGAAAAACAGGGAACCCAGAAAGATATTCGGGAAGGAGTTTCTCGGAAGCCTCGGAGTCAGTGCCGGAAGATTTAAAAGAGGCGTTAAAAAGCTGGCTGTCAAAGAGGGTCTTAAGATCAGGGTAAAGCCTTTCAGGTTCAAATGGTGGGAGAAAGTGCCGTTGTATCTTAAAGGCGGGGATCCTCTGGTCATGCTCGTTACCGCCCCTTTTGAGAATGTATCGATCGAGATGCCTTCAGGAACAAAAGGAAAACTGGGATTCCACTGGGTCACGATCACGGATATCGATGGAGATGATCTCTGGGTATCGTCCTGGGGTTATAAATGCAGGATGTCGGTAAGAGAGCTGCGGCGCTTTAATGTCATTTTGCACTTTTATTCCGTTTCGTTGGAAAATCAGACCAACTTAGTGTAAGGTTATTCAAGAGTTTTTCTTTTATATCAGGAGGATTTGGAAATGAACAATGAGATTGCCGAACAGATCAAGGGAATGCTGGTTGAAAGACTCAGGATCCCGGCTGACGAGCTTGAATATGATTCTGAGCTCTTCGGCGAGGATATAGGACTTGATTCCATCGATTCCATCGAGATCATCGTAGGGATCGAGAATCTCTTCGGTGTTGATCTCTCGGGATCAGGTGCGACAAAAGAGGATTTCCGTTCCATCGAGACACTCACGGCATTTGTGGAAGCACACAAAGAGGACTGACGATGCCGATGAATGAGAAACGTTGCGTCATCACGGGACTCGGTCTCGTATGCGCAATCGGAAATAATACCGCTGAATGCTTTCAGGCAGCTCTTGACGGCAGGTCAGGCATAGCTGATGCCGTCAGTTTTGATACATCGGAATGTTATTCGCATAAGGGTGCCGAGGTTAAGCTTACTGACAGTGAGCTTGCAGGTGGCAAGTATGACAGGACCACCGCTCTCGGCATAAAGGCAGCAGGAGAAGCGATAAAAGATGCCGGAATAGACATGGATTCCGAAGATGCTTCGGAGGTCGGTGTCCTTTTGGGAAGCTGTATCGCCGGTGCTGCCTGTGTGGATAAGTACTACAATCAGAAAGAAGCCGGTGAGAAGACCGACAGTAAGGACATAGTCTCGATCTCGGCGACCGTTATCGCAGGCAATGTTGCCGACTATTACAATGCCGGCGGAATAACAGCCAATATTGTAAATGCCTGCGCGGCAGGCACGTTGAGCATAGCACTTGCCATAGACCTCATAAGAGGAGGCAAGGGTGAGATATTTCTTGCAGGCGGATGTGATTCATTCTCATCCCTTGCTTATGCGGGATTCCATGCATTAAGAGCCCTGGCTCCTTCGGACTGTTCACCATTCAATCACAGTGACGGTATAACACTGGGTGAAGGTGCCGGTGTGCTTGTCGTGGAGAGCTACGAGCATGCCGTTAAACGCGGCGCAAAGATCTATTGCGATGTGCTGGGTTCAGGCGTGAGCTCGGATGCTTATCACATTACCGCTCCAAGGCCCGACGGTGAAGGCCAGATGAGCGTCATCAACCGTGCGGTCAGGAATTCGGGACTTAAGTTCACGGATATTGATTATATCAATGCGCATGGTACAGGAACCGCGAAAAATGACGAGTCGGAATTCCTGTCCCTCAAGACGGTTTTCGAAAACAATAAAGACTTATATGTAAGTTCTACCAAGTCCATGACGGGACACTGTCTTGGTGCTGCGGGCGCTATCGAAGCCGTGCTTACAGTAAAGGCTCTTAAAGAAGGCAAGCTTCCTCCTACGACAGGATACAGCGAAGATGATATTAAGGTCCTGAAGGAGAAGTCTGGCGGCATTAATTTCATAGCCAACAAGCCTGTCGAAAAAGACGTTAAATATGTAATGTCTAATTCATTTGCTTTCGGAGGCAATAATGCGAGCATCGTTTTTGCAAAAGATCCGAATGTCCTGAATCTTGCATGTCCCAAGCAGAGCCTGTTCGTTACGGGAATAGGTATCGTAAACGGCGAATATGATGAGGCTTCGGGAGACTATATCGCAAAACTCGATACGGAAACGTTTAAGGAACACGGGGTCAAGTCCGCATTCTTAAGAAAGCTTGACCGTCTGTCGCAGCTCCAGCTCCTGAGCGGGATCAGGGCACTGGAGGATGCCGGTGTTACCGTAACAGAGGAAAATGAAGGAGTAATAGGCATCTGTATCGGTACAAATGACGGACCGATGACGGAGATCGCCAATTTCCAGAAAGGCATAATCAGGGACGGCATCGAGAAGGGAAGTGCTTTTGCTTTCCCGAATACGGTATATAACGCTGCCGGAGGATACTTAAGCATCGCCACAGGCATCAAGGGTTATAACGTTACGATCGCGAATGGCTGCCAGTCGGGTCTCCAGAGCGTCTGTGCCGCTGCCGGCGTCATAATGTTCGGTTATGAGAACATCATGCTTGCATCAGGAACTGATGAATGCACGGCGATAGATGATGAGATCTATACCGATCTCGGACTTAAGGGGGAAGGAGGGATAACGCTTGGCGAAGGTTCCGTAACTTGTGTCATCGAGAAGGATTCAAGTGCTGCTGAAAGAGGCGCAAAGCGTTACGCCAGGATCGCCGGTTTCTCTTCTGCAAGAGACACTTCGGGTGACAGGACGGATAATACAAGACTTTCCGAAAAAGCTCTTACAAAAGCTCTCCTGAATGTCCTGAAAGAAGCCGGAATGCAGCCTTCTGACGTATCCTGCATCTACGGATTCGGAAACGGTATCGAAAGTGTCGACAGATTCGAGATGGAAGTCTACAGAAAAGTATTCGGCGGTGATATCGAGGTAAGACTCATTAAGAAGGATTACGGCGAGGCGAGAGCTGCTTCATCTTCAATGCAGTTCGCTATGCTCGCAAAGGATATCTATGAGGGCAGGTATGAGAACGGAATAGCAGTCTCGTTCGGAACCAGCGCCCTTTATTCGGCAGTTTTACTTACAAAGGCATAATCCTTAGAAAAGAGGGCAGCATTATGGGCAAAACAGCAGTTGTTACAGGCGGATCAAGAGGAATAGGCAAGGCTGTCGCATTAAGACTTGCCAAAGACGGTTATGACATTGCTCTTAACTATGCAAGTAATGACGAGGCTGCGGATGCTGCCAAAAAAGAGATAACGGCAACAGGTGTCCGCTGTGAGATCTACAAGGCTGACACATCCGACATGGCACAGGTAAAAGCTATGTTCAAGGATATCAAAAAGGAATTTGAGACCATTGATGTCCTTATCAATAACGCCGGCGTTGTGGATGATGCCTATCTGCTCATGATAAGGCAGGAGTCTCTTGAGAGAAGCCTTGCGATCAACATCAAAGGCTACATCAACTGTGCACAGGCGGCCAGCCTTAAGATGTGCTCACAGAAGAGCGGCAAGATCATTAACATATCTTCGGTAAGTTCTGTTCTTGCGGTTCCCGGCCAGACTGTCTACAGTGCGACCAAGGGTGCCGTCAATTCCATGACACAGACCATGGCCAAGGAACTTGCGCCTTACGGTATCCGGGTAAATGCCGTAGCGCCGGGTTTTATCGGGACTGACATGATCAAGTCGATCCCGGGCGATCTTGCGGAGAAATATCTTGATGCTGTCCCCATGAAAAGGT
>Ga0247609_10007405_pt1 | contig 10459 bp, 5 predicted proteins | sample 172DNAGHGlowgp2_FD_193487 | JGI IMG/M metagenome (GOLD analysis project Ga0247609, IMG submission 193487) | Sheep rumen microbial communities from Palmerston North, Manawatu-Wanganui, New Zealand - 1728 DNA GHGlow gp2 | ecosystem: Host-associated > Mammals > Digestive system > Stomach > Rumen ...
AGCAGTAGCTAATGCTGAATTTGCCTTTGAATTAGCCGAAATTGCTGAGCTATATGCTGTTTCAGCATCTTGTACTCTCTTTTGAGTACTTGCCTTTTCATCATCTGAAGCATCACTTGGTAAATGCTCTAAGTTATAATTGGCTGCATCTAACTCTGTTTTAGCATTTTCAACGTTGTTAGCTGCCTCATTTGCTTTTTGCTCTAATGATAGGATTTCTTTATTTAATTCACTTAGCGCTTTTTCAGCAGCAGTAACAGCAGCTTTTGCATCATCATATGCTTTTTTAGCTGCATCATAACTACTCTTAACAGATTTATAATCTTTTTCTGCTTTATCATAATTACTCTTAGCAGTATCATATTCTTTTTGTGCTGCAGCAACAGCAGCCTCTGCTTCAGCTACACTTGATTTCTTAGCATATGAAATAGTAATCGTGGTATTACCATTTACTGTAATAGTTCCTGATGGGCTTGCAGAAACTGTATATCCAGCAGCACTTGGAACTACAACTGTGTATTTATCGCCTGCATAAACTTGTGCATCTTTAGGAAGTGTAACTACTCCAGTTGATAAACCACTAGCTAACTTATATGTAACTGTATATTTAGATTTTTGTGTGTAAGAAATAATAACAGTTGTATTACCCTTAACTGTAATAGTTCCTGATGGGCTTGCAGTAACATTATATCCTGTAGCAGTTGGTACTTTGACAGTATAAGAGTTTCCTTCATATACTTTCTCATCACTTGGAAGTGTAACTACTCCAGTTGACAAGCCACTAGCTAACTTATATGTAACTGTATATGACTTTTTCTCTTTTGGAGTAATTAAAATCTTTGTATCACCTGTAACAGTGAATGAAGTTCCCTTATTCGATGTATAAGTATATCTATTATCTGTTGGGAATTTAACAGTATATTTTGTATTTACTTTTGCTTTTTCTGATGAAGGAAGAGCAACTCCTGAAATAGATTTTCCTGTTGCCCATCCATAACTCATTGTATAATACTTGTTTTCTTCTTCCTCTGTTTCTTCTGGGCTATAGTACTTTCCTTTTTTAACAGATGAATCATATTCAAGCCCTGTGAATATAATAAATACTTTTGTCTTTGAATCAATTATTACTCTATCGCCTACACTAAATAATACATCTTCTAAGCTGTCTTCTGTATAATGATTATCTACAGTTAATGAATTTTTAGAAGCAGGTGAAATTTCCATTATTACTACTTTATATGATTTATATTTACTTGTATTTGATTTTGTGTAGTAGTCAACTGATGAAGAACTACCTTTGTATTTAATAGTTTGTTCTCCTCTTTTACCAGAAACTGAAGAAACAATATCAGCCCTCTCATCTAAATCTGAAGTACCAAATGATTTAACAAGTTTAATCTCATCATTCTTCTCTGTAAATACTACATATGTATCTTCTTCAAAATCACTTGAACTAGAAGCAACATCATACTCAATTTTATCAATCTTAGCATAATCAACTTTGCTTCTTGTTCCTGTTTTGGTTACGTATCCATATTTATATCCAGAAGTATCTGAATCATCTGAATTTAAATATCCATTTTTGATTGTATCAGTATTGCTAAATCCTTTAACTATTAAAACAATTTTATTTGTGTCATCAACTAATACTCTTTCTGTCTTATTAAAGTCTGCTTTTGTAATACCAATGCCTAATGAAGATGTTTTACTAAATGTAAATCCATATTCACTATCATCATCTATTGATACTGTTACTCTAACAAATGAATAAGTAAGGAATTTATCTTTCATTGCTTTAGTTGTTGTATCCCACTTATCACCATCTTTAAATGTAACTATGTCATTAGAAACAGATGTTATAATCTTTGCTTTGTCTAATGAAGAATGTGTATAATATACATCTATCTTTAATCCATCATCGCTATCTTTATAAGCAATAACTGTATCCTCTAAAGCTTCAACTTTAGAATCAGTTAAACTCTTGCTACCTTTAATAGAATAAATTTCTTGTTTAGATTTAATGCCTTGAACAATAGCATAGTAATATGAACTAGTAATTGAAGTATCAGTGCAAACTCCAAATGTATATGCATTCTTTTTTGCCTCTTCTACTGCTTTTTGATCTTGTTCTATTTTATCCATTTCTGCTTGTTTATTGTCATTTTCTATTTTTGTAACCATGTTGTAAAGAGAAATTGAAATCTCTCCACGAGAAGCTGGGCTATTAACATCTGTATATGTAACATTACTTAATAATCCCAATTGAGTTGCTTTAGTCATATAAGCAGTAGGCCATGTTTTATCTGTCATTGAATCTTCAAGCTTCATAGCACGAATAATCATAGCCATACACTCTGCAAAAGTAACATTGTCATTTGGTTTGAATGTTCCATCTGGATATCCAACAATTATTTTGTTATCAACTGCAGTTTTAACATAAGAGTAAAACCAGTTACTAGATGTTACATCTGGAAATTGAGTTAATGCTACACCTGTTACATTCTTTAATGATAATGCTTCTACAAGAAGTTTTGCCATTTGAGCACGAGTAACATTTTCACCTGGTCTAAATGTTCCATCTTCAAAACCATTTACAATTTTAGAACTTGCAAGTTTTGTAACTGCAGTTTCATACTTTGTATTTTTAACATCTGAAAATGATGTTGCTGCGAAAACCATTGAAGACATAGCAAGAATTGCCATTATTAGTAAAGATATTAAAGCAATTTTCTTCATTTAAAAAATCTCCTTTTTATTTTGTTATATTTTACTTATCTATGACTTATAGATAATTTTCAGCCTTTACTTCAAAATAAGCTTTTGGATGTGAGCAAACAGGACAAACTTCTGGTGCATCTTTTCCAATTACTATATGGCCACAATTTCTACATTGCCAAATCTTGTCACCATCTTTGCTAAATACTAAACCATTCTCAACATTTCCAAGAAGTTTTCTATATCTAGCTTCATGTTCTTTTTCAATTTGACCAACAGCTTCAAACAAATATGCTATTCTGTCAAATCCTTCTTCTTTTGCTTCTTTTGCAAATCTATCATACATATCTGTCCATTCATAGTTTTCACCATCTGCGGCAGCTTTTAAATTTTCAATTGTTCCAGGAACAGCTCCATCATGTAGTAATTTAAACCAAATTTTAGCATGTTCTTTTTCATTGTTAGCTGTCTCTTCAAAAATAGCTGCTATTTGTTCATAACCATCTTTTTTCGCCTTGCTAGCAAAATAAGTGTATTTGTTTCTAGCTTGTGATTCACCAGCAAATGCTTCCATAAGGTTTTTCTCTGTTTTTGAGCCTTTTAATTCCATAATTTAATCATTCCTTTTCTATATTAAATTTTGATTACAAATCGCATAATAATTCTATACTCTTTATATAGTTTTTACAACACTAAAATTGTATTTTTTTTGCAAAAATATTATGTTTAGTACACGCTAAAATCTAGACTTTTTATAGAATTATTAAAAGTCTATTTGGCTCTATTTTTATATCGAAAATCATTGTTTTTTATGGGTTCATATGTTAGAATAATTATGTAAAATACATAAATAATTCTTGCATATTTTTTTCATATGTGGTAAATTATCTTTCGGTTGTCACAGGGGTGTAGTTCATCGGTAGAATAAGAGTCTCCAAAACTCCAGAGGAGGGTTCGATTCCTTCCACCCCTGCCAATTAAAAAGCGGTGTCAAAAATGACACCGCTATTTTTATTTTAATTATTCATTTACTACTTCAGCATCTGGAGCATTGCTCTTAACTGATTCGATTCCATTTAGGCAACCTGCCATTTGTGAATATCCTTCAGAAGCTAAAATGTTTTGACCATTTTTAGCTGTTAGTCTAAATCTGAATTCTCCAGCTTTATCAGCATATACTTCAAATTTTGGATTTGTAAGCTTTTCAAATCCTTCTTTTGTTTGATCCTCAATTGGAGCTATTGGAGCATTTGTTTTAACACTCTCAATTCCATTCTTACATGCATCCATTGATGAATAAACTTGAGATGTACCAATCATTTGACCATTACCTGCTACAAGGTTAAATCTGCAACCTGCATCTGATTCTTTAATAACAAATTTTCCCATATTTTTGTTTCCTCCTATATTTTCGTTAGACTCATGTCTAACAACTATACATTAATTCTAAATTATCACCATTAAAAACACAAGCAATTATTTTATTTACATACAAGTTCTCCTTTTTGTTCGTCAATAGTAACTGTTGTCTTAGGCAGTATCTTCTGCTCTAGAATATTTCTTGCAACTAATGTCTCCAATGTCTTTTGAACAAATCTCTTTAATGGTCGTGCACCAAAAATAGGATCATAACCATTTTGAACTAAGTATTCTTTTGCTTTGTTAGTTAATGTTAATACGATTTGCTTATCTTCTAATCTCTTATTTAAATCATTTAGTAATAGCTCAAGAATATTTGATATCTCCGTTTTAGATAAAGGCTTAAACATTATTATTTCATCTAATCTATTTAAGAATTCTGGTCTAAAGCTTTGTTTTAAAACTTTTTCAACCTTTTCCTTGGCCTCTTTTGATATTTCATTATCATCTGTAATACCTTCTAGAATAAATTCTGATCCTAGATTTGATGTCATGATAATGATTGTATTTTTGAAATCAACTGTTCTACCTTGTGAGTCGGTTATTCTTCCATCATCTAAAACTTGAAGTAATACATTAAACACATCTGGATGTGCTTTTTCTATTTCATCAAATAAAACAACTGAATATGGTTTTCTACGAACTGCTTCTGTAAGTTGTCCGCCTTCATCATATCCTACATATCCTGGAGGTGCACCAATTAATCTTGATACACTAAATTTTTCCATATATTCAGACATATCAATACGAACTATATTATGCTCATCGTCAAACAAGCTTTCAGCAAGAGCTTTGGCAAGTTCTGTTTTACCTACACCTGTTGGTCCTAAAAACATAAATGAACCAATTGGTCTTCTTTCATCTTTAATACCAGCTCTTGAACGTATAATACTATCTGAAACTTTTTCAACTGCTTCGTTTTGTCCGATAACTCTCTTGTGAAGAATGCTAGATAGATTTAAGATTTTTTCTCTTTCTGTTTCTTGTAATTTACTAACTGGTATTCCTGTCCATTTAGAAATTATCTTTGTGATTTCTTCATCAGTTACTTTTGTTCTTAAATATGAACTATCTTTATTCTCTTTGGCAAGTTGTTCTTCTTTTTGAAGTTCTTGTTGAAGATTAGGTAACTTACCATATCTTAGTTGAGCAACTGTTTCCAAATCATATTCTCTTTCTGCTTTTTCAATTTGAGAATTAACGCTTTCAATTTCTTCACGAAGTTTTTGTGCTTTATAAATTGCATCTTTTTCGTTTTCCCATTTTGCTTTCATACTATCAAACTTAGTTTGATTCTCTGCAATTTCTCTTCTAATTTCTTCTAGATGTTTTTGTGACAATTCATCCTTTTCTTTCTTTAATGCTGTTTCTTCTATTTGCAATTGCATTATCTTATGAGATATCTCATCTAATTCTATAGGCATTGAATTCATTTCAGTTTTAATTTGTGAACATGCTTCATCTATTAAGTCTATTGCTTTATCTGGTAAAAATCTATCTGAAATATATCTATGAGAAAGTGTAGCTGCAGCAATTATTGCTGAGTCAGAAATCTCGACACCATGATATACTTCATATCTTTCTTGAATACCTCTTAAAATCGAAATTGTATCTTCTACTGTTGGTTCATCAATTAATACATGTTGAAATCTTCTTTCAAGTGCAGGATCTTTTTCAATATATTTTCTATATTCATCTAAAGTTGTGGCACCTATGCAGTGAAGTTCACCTCTTGCTAGCATTGGTTTTAGTAAATTTCCAGCATCCATTGAGCCCTCAGTTTTACCAGCACCTACTATTGTATGAATTTCATCAATAAATAGAATTATTTTCCCAGCTGACTTTTTTATTTCTTGCAAAACCGCTTTTAATCTTTCTTCAAATTCTCCTCTATACTTTGCACCTGCAACTAGTGCACCCATATCAAGAGAAAAGATCGTAGAGTCTTTTAAGTTCTCTGGAACGTCGCCTCTAACAATTCTCAAAGCAAGACCTTCTGCAATAGCTGTCTTACCTACACCTGGTTCACCAATTAAGCATGGATTGTTTTTGGTTTTACGGGAAAGAATTCTTATAACATTTCTTATTTCTTCATCTCTTCCTATAACTGGATCTAATTTTTGATCTCTAGCCATTTGTGTTAAATCTTGTCCATATTTTTTAAGAGCGTCATATGTTCCTTCTGGATTATCTGTTGTTACTTTTGTATTTCCTCTTACTTGAACCAATGCTTTCAAGAAATCTTCTTTGTTAATGTTATATTTTTTGAACAATTCTTTGATAAAAGCGTTTGGTTTATCAACAAGGCCAAGAAAAATGTGTTCAACACTTATATAATCATCTTTCATTCTTTTAGCAATTTTTTCTGATTCATTAAGAGCATCATTAGTATCTCTAGAAACATATGCCTTACCCATGCTTTCGCCGTCAGCGCCATATATCTTTGGCATACTTTCGATTTTTTGCTTTAATTCTTCTTCCATCAAAGATGCAATATCTGCTTCATTTGATTCACTATTCATTTTCTTAATTAGTCCACTAATTAAACTTTCTTCAACAGTAAGAAGTGAATAAAGCAAATGTTCTTGTTTTAATTCTTGAGAGCCATATTCAATCGCTAAATTTTGAGCATTATTAATAACCTCTATTGAAGTTCTAGTTAGTCTTTCTGCATTCATATCTATTACCTCCTTTCAAGAATTTAGAATGTAATTATTTTGTCATCAATTCACATATAATGTTAGACAATTCCGTTGGATTGTCGATTGGTAATCCTTCAATTAGTTTTGCTGAATCTAATAAAACTTTTGAGTATTTCTTAAGTTCTTCTTTTTTGTTTTCTTTAAATAATGTTTTTAGTTTTTCTGCTATTGGATGTTTTTCATTTATTTCTAGCACTGTTTCTGCTTTAACATTTTGATTTCCTTGATCAGGCATTGCATTTAATACTTTTTGCATTTCAACAGAAACAATTCCATCTGAAGAAAGACATACTGGATGATTTTTAAGTCTATGTGTAAATCTAACTTCTTTAATGTTTTGATCATCAATAGATTCTTTCATAAGTTTGAACAAGTCTTTGTTTTCTTCATTTATTTTTTTAAGTTCTTCTTTTTCTTCTTCAGAATCTAAATCAACATTATTTGCACTTACGTTTACAAACTTTTTACCATCATAGTTTTCCATTATTTGAAGAACAAATTCATCTACGCCTTCATCTAAGAATAATACTTCATAGCCTTTGTCTAAAACATTTTCAACTTGAGGCATCATTTTGATCTTGTCTATTGTTTCAGATGAAGCATAATATATTTCTTTTTGTCCTTCTTTCATACGTGAAACATACTCTTTAATAGTTGTATAATCAGATTCTATAACTGCTGGCTCTTTATCTTTATCTTTATCTTTATCTTTATTTTCTTTATCTTTATTTTCTTTTTCTCTACATTCATCATCTTGATCTTTCAATACAATTTCATTTTTATGAGAAGAATGGAATAATAAGATATCTTTTAATTTATCTTTATTCATTCCATATCCATCATAAGCACCAATCTTAAGTGGCATACCAAATGCTTTAAACATTTTTTCATATGCTACCCTATCATTAGATAGCATATTTTCTAATTCACTTCTTATTTTACTTTCAATATTTTTAGCAATGATTCTAAGTTGCTTGTCTTGTTGCAATATTTCTCTTGAAATGTTTAAAGATAAGTCTTCTGAATCTACAAGTCCTTTTACAAATCCAAAATAATCTGGAAGTAAATCTTCGCAATGCTCCATAATCATTACACCATTTGAGTAAAGCGCTAAACCTTTTTTATAGTCTTTTCCAAAATAATCAAATGGAATATGTGCAGGAATATAAAGAAGTGTTGTATATGAATATTGTCCTTCAACTTTTGTATGAATCCACTTTAATGGTTCTTCAAAATCAAAGAATTTTTGCATATAAAAGTTTTTATAGTCTTCATCTTTAATATCTTTTTTCGCTTTCTTCCAAATTGGAACCATGCTATTTAAAGTTCTTTCCTCAATTACTGTTTCATATTCAGTTTTTTCTTCTCCCTCTTTTTTCTCTTTTGGGACTTTCTTTTCACAATCCATTTTAATTGGATATCTTATATAATCTGAATACTTCTTTATCAAAGTATCAATTGTATATTCTTCTAAGTACTTACTAAACTTTTCATCATCATTGTCTTCTTTAAGATGAAGAATGATCTCTGTTCCTCTATCTTCTTTTGAAGTTTCCTCTATGGAGTATCCATCTGCGCCTGATGATTCCCATTTAAATGCTTTATCTGAATCTACAGATTTAGAAATAACTGTTACTTTGTCTGCAACCATAAAGCAAGAATAAAAACCTACACCAAATTGTCCAATTAAAGAAGTTTTGTCATCAGAAGAATCATCTTTTCCTTCTTTATTATCCATTGCTTCTTTAAACTTTAAAGTGCCACTTTGTGCAATTGTTCCTAAATTCTTTTCTAATTCATCTTCATTCATACCAATACCATTATCTTTTATGGTAAGAGTTCTATTATCTTTATCTCTAATAATATTTATTTGTAAGTCAGATTGCTTAATGTCTTTTAACTTATCCTCTGTTAGTGAGCGAAAATAAACCTTATCAATTGCATCGCTCGCATTAGAAATTAATTCCCTTAAAAATATCTCTTTATTTGTATAAATAGAGTTAATCATTAAATCTAGCAATCTTTTACTTTCTGCTTTAAATTGTTTCTTTGACATTTTCATTCTTCCTTTCGTTTTATTGTCACAAAATAATTATAACGCAAAAATTAGCACTGTCAAGTGACGAGTGCTAATTTCACAAAAAGTTCATTTTATATTATTTAACTCTTCTAATTATATAACCTTCTTTAACTTCAAATGGAAACTTCATCTTAACCTTTTGCTCTTTAATTCCAGGATTTACTGTATCAATCTCTTCGTTTGTTTCAGCATCATATAATTTATCTATAGTATATGTTGTTGGTTCTAAACTTCCTGGTATCATTACTTCTAGTTTATCACCAATTGATAATTTATTTCGAATTTCTACTAATACTAGTTCTTCTTTGGCATCTACTACAATTCCACCAAACTCATAATCTGGATTTATTTGTTTTCCTTCTAAGTCTTGAGTATCTGGATTGTATTTTTCTTTAAAGTAAAACTCAGTAAGTGCACGAGTTTTTGCTTTTTCAACTTCTTTCATATACTTATCCATGGACCAATTAGAAGGATCTTTTGCATAATCATCAATTGCATGTCTATAAGCATTTACAATTGTAGCAACATAGTATTCTGTCTTTAATCTGCCTTCTATTTTTAAACTATCTACCCCTATATCAAATATAGTAGGAATTTCTGGCATTAAACACATATCTTTTGATGAAAAAATATAGATTCCTTTTTCATCAAAGTCTACAGGCATATATTGGCCTGGATTATTCTTTTCTTCAGCATATAAGTTATAACTCCAGCGACAAGGTTGAGCGCAGTCACCATGATTTGCACTTCTTCCAGCCATATAATCTGACATATAGCATCTACCTGAATAAGAATAGCAAATCGCTCCATGTGCAAACATTTCTATTTCTAATCCTTCTGGCTTATTGTCAACTATATGTTTTATCTCATCTTTGCTTAATTCTCTTGCTAGAATTATTCTTTTGGCGCCTTGTTTAGCCCAAAACTTACATGTATGAGCACTAACTGTATTAGCCTGTGTGCTAATGTGTAAATCAATGTTTGGTGCATATTCTCTTACTACATCAACTATGCCAGGGTCAGCAACTATGAATCCATCTATTCCAATTTGTGCTAACTCTTTAACTTCTTCTATAACACCTTCATATTCATCATCTCTTGCATAAATGTTTAATGCAACATGAACTCTTTTTGAAAGACTATGTGCTAGTTCAACTGTTCTTTTCAAGTCTTCAAAGTCCATTGCTGTACGAGTACGAAGTGAATGGTTTGAAGTTCCACAATATACAGCATCTGCTCCATACATAAATGCTATTTTTGCTTTTTCAAAAGTACCAGCTGGAGCAAGTAACTCTGGTTTATTCATTTTTATTTCCTCCTTGCTACTATTAATCCATCACCAATTTCAACTAATTCGGCATCTAAATCAGGATGATTTAATACCATATCAATAAAACTACGAAGTTTATTAACTGCTGTTCTTTGCTTATGCTTATTGTAATCACTTAAAACATAACCTTTATATAGAACATTATCAGCAATAATGATGCTTCCTTGTTTTGTAAGTCTCATTGCTTCTTCAAAAAACTCATTATATTTACCT
>Ga0247609_10007406_pt1 | contig 10458 bp, 5 predicted proteins | sample 172DNAGHGlowgp2_FD_193487 | JGI IMG/M metagenome (GOLD analysis project Ga0247609, IMG submission 193487) | Sheep rumen microbial communities from Palmerston North, Manawatu-Wanganui, New Zealand - 1728 DNA GHGlow gp2 | ecosystem: Host-associated > Mammals > Digestive system > Stomach > Rumen ...
TTGATAGCAGACGGGTATTATCCCGTCTCAGGTTCGGCCTTCAAGGAGTGGATAAAGCCCACACACTCGTACGACGGCTATTACTCCGATTGGATTGTCACGCTGACCGAGGCACAGCCGATGGAACCCAGCAGCCAGGAGGAAGAGGAGGAAGAAGAAGAGGATGACGACGAAGGCGATACCTGGGGCGACTGGGTACGTATCATCGCCGAGGACCTCAGTGTGACGCAGCGTTCAGACTTCGACTTCAACGATGTCGTCTTCGACGTACGTATCAATACCAGCAACACCAAGGCACAGATCAAGCTGAAGGCGGCTGGCGGAACGTTGCCGCTGACCATAGGCTGGGATGGTGACGAGATGACCAGTTACAGCGACTATGAGGTACACAACATGTACGACGTCGCCACTAACATCATGGTCAACACCCACGCCAAGAATGGTGTCGACGGCAAGAAGGACGTCGTCAGGACCCTGACGGGCACCTTCAACAGCGCCAACGACGTGAAGGTGATGGTCCAGAAGAAGGGTGAATGGCACGAGATAACCGCCCACACTGGCGAGCCTGCCAGCAAGATTCAGGTGAAGCCCACCTTCAACTGGTGTAACGAGCGCAAGAACATCGGCGACGTCTACAACGGCAAGCGCCATGCCAAGAGCTTCAACGACTATGTCAGCGATCCAAGTGTGGCCTCCGACTGGTACGAGTAATATATATAATAAGGTGTAGTCAAGCCCACGCCCAATCGGCGTGGGCTTTTCCTTTTCGAACAAATGTAAACGTTTACGTCTCATTTTGCGTTTTTTTTCGTAATAAAGTTGGAGGATTGCTTTTGTTTTTGTACTTTTGCACCTAGAATTATACATTTATCACTTTAAACCTAATTAAAACAATCGAGTAAAAATGAAAAAGTATTTGATGGCAGGTATCGCAGCATTGACAATGGGCGCTGCATTTACCAGTTGTTCACACAATGACTTTGAGGAGTGGACACAGGAAAAGGCCGACAAGGCAAGGTATGACGAGGCATTTATTAACTATGTAGGAGGTAGCATCGCCCCCAGCCAGACTTGGGGATTCTCCTCGACAACAACGCGTGGCTTTTTCACCCGCTCTGTAACTGCACCCACAGTTCCCACGATGGATGCTCCTATCAGCGACTCATGGCTGACCGACTATTTGGCTACTGCCAAGGAACCCAACAGCGAGAATGTTGCCGATAACTATGATAACACCACTTATGCAACAAACTGGGGCGAAGGCGGTCCTAACTATATCGACTGGAATGACCCAGATCAGGTGAAAGACAGAAACTACTTTGTCGGTGACGATGGAAACACTGACACCTGGGAACAGAGGGTAGCATGGGCTTTGGTGAATCGCCCCACTTGGGTGACCTATAATCAGGACGAGACCTATGTCCTCAATTTCAAGATTACGGGCACATGGGATGGCGGTATCTCTGTTGCCGGCTCAGAGGGTATCACCGATGGCGGCACACTCAGTAACTCTGAGCGCACCATCGTCGTCACCGGTACCTGGAACATCACTGAAGACCAGCGCATCGGTAGTCTTGGCAAGATCATCATTGCCGACGGCGGTACTGTGAACGTGGCTGCAAACAAGACCCTGAATATGGTCAATCAGGCTCAGCTCGTCGTGCTCCGCGGCGGTCGTCTTACCGGCCAGGGTAAGGTTGAGGTCAACAATGGTAATGCCGACGGTCGTGAGAACTATAATGGTGGTACCATCGACGTCGCTGTCTTCAACAATAATTTCGGTAAGTTCTACAACTATGGCGACTTCCTGGTCAATGAGTATCAGGGTGGTGCTAAGGAGAGCAACTTCTACAACCACCATCTGGCTGTTATCGACCACTTCGCAGGAACGGGCAGCACAGCCAACGCCCGCATTTTCAATGCCTGCCAATTCTATGTCGTGAATAATGCACGCATCCGTAACTACGAGGGTGTCAGTGGTTCGGCTCTTATCGTCGGCGGTCAGCTGATGTTCAGCAGCAGCGAGGACGGAACAAGCACGCCGACCTATGTCGGACTGGCTGCAGGTGCCCTCGTCAAGACCAATACGCTCTATAACAACGGTACCAGCTGGACGGGTCCCACCGAAGGTGGCTATGCTGTTCTCGATATCTTGGACAAGATTGAGTATCTGAACTGGGAGCAGGATGCTCCGCAGAACGGTGGCTATTTTGCCAACAATATCTATGTTTGTTCAACGACGTGGGACAATGTGCCTGACGGTAATGGCTACCACCAGACGGATCCCAGCGACGCATACAACCACTCGCTTTCTATCGCTGAGTACAAGTTCAAGAACATCATTGCTAACTGCACGGGTAACGGCAATGTAAAGATCATCCAGAGAGGCTCAACGGAAATTATTCCAGCTGATCCCGATTTCGTCCTCGGTTCTGAGGGTTGTACGCCTGGCTTCAATGGCGATCTCACGACTCCGACGCCCGATCCGACTCCCGATCCTACGCCTGACCCGACTCCCGATCCTACGCCCGACCCAACTCCCGATCCGACACCTGGTATCGTCTACGACCTCCGTATCATCGCCGAGGACCTCTGTGCCGAGCAGGCTGGTGACTTCGACTTCAACGATGTGGTGCTCGACGTGAAGTTCGATGCCAACAATGCTTACCTCCGTCTGATGGCTGCTGGTGGTACTCTGCCCCTGCGTATTGCTGGTAGAGACGATTGGGAAGTTCACAAGCTGTTCAATGTCGGCCAGGAAGTGATGGTCAACACGGCACCGGGCAAACACTACGTTATCGCGCCTGTCGAATTCCGTCTGGGCTCTGGTATTGCTGACGCCGAGGCTGCTAACAGCATCACGCTTGAGGTCTATAAGAACAAGACTTGGCAGACACTGACCGCCGTGAAGGGAGAGCCTGCATCCAAGCTGGCTGTCGGCGTTGACTACGAATGGCTCGACGAGCGTACCAGCATCAAAGACACCTACACCAAGTTTGTCGATTGGGCTACCGCAAATAGTTTCGAGTCGCAGTGGTGGAAGTAAAAAGCACATCAAATACATATTTCAATTAAGTAGAGAGGGCGGTTGCGTGATGTAACCGCTCTTTTTTCGCCCATTCTTTTGTCAATTCAACAAAAAGATTTACCTTTGCACTATGGTTTTGAATTATATTTGGATTGCTTTCTTTCTGGTGGCGTTCGTTATCGCCTTGGCCAAGTTGGTGGTGTTTGGCGATTTCGATGTGTTTCCCGCCATGATGGACTCGACGTTCGACACGTCGAAGACCGCGTTTGAGATATCGCTCGGACTGACGGGTGTCCTCGCCCTTTGGCTCGGCATCATGAAGATTGGCGAGCGTGGGGGCGTTGTCAATCTGCTGGCCCGTGTGCTCAGCCCGGTGTTTGTACGGCTGTTCCCCGATGTTCCCAAGGGTCATCCTGTCACTGGCAGCATCTTTATGAACATCGCCGCCAATATGCTGGGACTCGACAATGCCGCCACGCCCCTCGGCCTGAAGGCGATGGAACAGTTGCAGGAGCTGAACACGAAGAAGGATACGGCGTCGAACCCCATGATTATGTTCCTCGTGCTGAATACCAGCGGACTGACGCTCATACCCGTATCGATCCTCGTCTACCGCGCGCAAATGAATGCCGCCCAGCCCACAGATGTCTTCATCCCAATCCTGCTGGCCACGTTCTTCTCAACGCTGGCGGGCATCATCGTCACATCGCTCTACCAGCGCATCAACCTCATCAACCGAACGCTGCTGTTCACCCTCGGCGGTGCCTGCACCGTTATTGCCGCTATCATCTGGGGCTTCTCGCAGCTGGAGGGCGAGATGATGAACCGTGTCAGCACCACTGTGGCCAACATCCTGTTGATGGTCATCATCATCGGCTTCATCCTGGCGGGCTTGCGTAAGAAGGTCAATGTCTACGATGCCTTTATCGAAGGAGCGAAAGATGGCTTCACCACGGCCGTGCGTATCATCCCCTACCTCGTGGCTATCCTCGTGGCCATTGGCGTGTTCCGTGCCTCGGGGGCTATGGATATGCTTATTGGTGGCGTTCAGTGGTGCGTTGAGGCTTCTGGCTTGAATGCCGACTGGGTGGGTGCTTTGCCTACGGCGCTCATGAAGCCCCTCTCGGGCAGCGGTGCCCGCGGTATGATGGTCGATGCGATGACGACCTACGGTGCCGACTCGTTCATCGGACGTCTGTCGTGTGTCTTCCAGGGCTCTACCGATACGACGTTCTATATCCTCGCCGTCTACTTCGGTTCCGTCGGCATCCGTTATACGCGTCATGCCGTGGCCTGTGGCCTGCTGGCCGACTTGGCTGGTATTATTGCAGCCATATTCATCTGTTATATGTTCTTCTCATAAGCCCCCAAACAACTCATGAGCAAACTGAAAACCATCGCAAAGGATACCGCCATCTATGGCCTCTCCAGTATCATCGGCAGATTTCTGAACTATCTGCTTGTACCGCTGTACACCGCCCAGCTCTCGGCAGCGTCTGGCGGTTATGGTGTGATTACTAATATGTACGCGTATGTAGCGCTGATATTGGTGATACTCACCTTTGGTATGGAGACCACCTACTTCCGCTTCACCAACAAGACGCATACTGACTCGCAGGAGGTCTATTCCACCACGCTCATCAGTGTTGGTGCCGTCTCTGCGTTGTTTGCCATCCTCGTCTTATTGTTCATTACGCCTATCAGTCAGATGATGGGCTATGGCGATCATCCGTCATACGTCTGGGTCATGGCGCTTACGGTGGCCATCGACGCGTTCCTCTGTATTCCTTTCGCCCACCTGCGCCAGCAGAAGAAGGCCATCAAGTTTGCAGCGCTCAAACTGTTGAACATCGTGGTGAGCATCCTGCTCAACCTGGTTTATTTCGGATTCATGGACGGCGACGACGTGGGTTATGCCTTTTACATCAACCTCTTCTGCTCGGCCTTGCTCGCCGTGTGTCTCTTGACTGAGTATGTGGGGTTCCGCTGGCAGTTGGACACGAAGCTGCTGCGTACCATGCTCAGCTACTCCTGGCCCATCCTCATTCTTGGCATTGCTGGCATCCTGAACCAGACTGCTGACAAGATGCTCTTCCCCTATATCTACGAGGGAAACCATAGCGAGATGCTTCAGCAGCTTGGTATCTATGGTGCCTGTTCCAAGATCGCGATGATCATGGCGATGATCACCCAGGCCTTCCGTTTTGCCTACGAGCCGATTGTCTTTTCTGGTGTTAAGGAGAAGGGACAGCACGAGATGTACGAGCAGGCCATGAAGTATTTCATTATCTTTACGCTGCTGGCGTTCCTCATGGTGGTGGGCTATATCGACATCCTGAAATACATCGTGCGGAATCCCGATTACTGGGTGGGGCTGAAGGTGGTGCCTATCGTCATGGCAGCAGAGATTATGATGGGCGTCTACTTCAACCTCTCGTTCTGGTACAAGCTCATCGACAAGACCATTTGGGGGGCGTGGTTCTCAGGCATTGGCTGCGCTGTGTTGCTGGCCGTCAACTACTTCTTCGTACCACGGTACGGCTATATGGCCTGTGCCTGGGGCGGCGTGGCTGGCTATGGCGTGGCGATGGTCCTGTCCTATTTCGTCGGCCAGAAGTATTATCCGCTCAACTATCCGCTGAAGGATATCGCCCTCTATGTGTTCATAGCAGCGTTGATGTTTGCTGCTATGATGCTGCTCCGCGCGAGCGTCTCCCTCTGGCTCTCGCTGTTGCTCAATTCGCTGATGATCGTCGCCTTCCTCGCCATGATTGTCAAGCGCGACCTGCCGCTCAGTGGCCTTCCTGTGATAGGCCGCTACTTCCGAAAGTAATAACAAATACATACGACCTATGAGAACAAAACGATTTTTCCTGTCATTAACATGCTTGGCAGTGCTATGTGCCAAGGCCGACGAGGGTATGTGGACACTCTACAACCTGCCTAACGCCGTCTATGAACAGATGCGAATGGAGGGTTACAAGCTGCCCTACGACAAACTGTATAATGCCGATGACGCCATCATGAAGGCCGTTGTCAACTTCTCCGGCTACTGCTCTGGAGTCGTCGTCAGCCCCGATGGGCTGGTGTTCACCAACCATCACTGTGGTTTTGAGGCTATCCGCAGCCACTCCACGGTTGAGCACGACTACATGCTCAACGGCTTCTACGCCAAGAGCTATGAAGAAGAACTGCCCAACAAGGATATGTTCGTGTCGTTCATGGTCGAGCAGCGCGACATTACCAACGAGCTACGCCCCGACGTCGGCACGATGCCTCGCGACACGCGAATAGCCTACATCGATAGCGTCGAGACCGCATTGAATGACGCCACACGTGCCAAGGACTCTACCTTGCGCGTCGAGGTGCTTGCTTTTTACGAGCGTAACGCCTACTTTGCCACCACCTACCGCGACTTCCGCGATCTGCGACTGGTGTTTGCCATCCCTAAGTCGATGGGTAAGTTCGGTGGCGAGACCGACAACTGGATGTGGCCCCGCCAGACCTGTGATTTCTCCGTATTCCGCATCTATGCCGATCCCAAGACAGGCGGTCCAGCCGCCTATTCGAAGGACAACGTGCCTTATCACCCGCAGCACTGGGCACGCGTCTCCGAAGCGGGCTATCAGGAGGGCGACTTCTCTATGACGATGGGTTACCCTGGCAGCACGTCGCGCTACCTGTCGAGCTACGGTATCCGTGAGCGCTACGAGGAGAACGCCATCCGTGCTCAGGTTCGCGGTGTGAAGCAGGCGGTGATGAAGCGTCACATGGACGCCTCCGAGGCCGTCCGCATCAAGTATGATTCGAAGTACGCCCAGTCCTCCAACTACTGGAAGAACTCCATTGGCATGAACAAGTGTATCGACAGCATTCAGCTCATCGGCCAGAAGGAGCAGTTCGAACAGCTTATCTGCCGTTGGCAGGACTCTACCGGCTATTACAAGACGCAGCTTGACTTCCCCCTGATGAAGCGCCTGTACGCCAAGCGTCTGAAGACCAGCAAGGCATATATATACTTCAGCGAGACTTTTGGCCGTAGCGACGAGCTGTCGCGCCGTGCCTTGTACGTGCATAATGGTGCCCAGCCCGTCGGTCACGGTAAGCGTCAGCACATCAACATCAAGGACAACAGCGACACCTGGGACTACGATACCGACCGTGAGACGCTCGGTACACTACTCCGCAACTACCGCGAGAAGGTTACCGACCCCCACTATCTGCCTGACTTCTTTGAGACCATCGACCGCGAGTTCGGCGGCGACTGCCAGCGCTATGCCGACTACCTCTACAAGAAGTCGAGACTGATGAAGAAAGGCAAGCGCTTGTACCCCAATAAGAAGTCGTTCTTGAAAGACCCTGGCGTGAAGTTCGGCCTCGCTCTGACCTCGCTGCAGGGCGACCTCCGCAGTGAGTTCAACGAGATGCACGACAGCATCTATCTGCAGGAGCACTACCTCTGTGCCACCAAGCTGCGCATGGAGGAGGACATGCCCCACTACAGTGACGCCAACTTCACCATGCGCCTCTCCTATGGACAGGTGAAGGAGTACCTGCTCAACGGTCGTCCGTCGGGCTATCGCACCACGGCTCCGAGCATTGTGGCAAAGATGAAAGCGGGCGATTCCATCGAGGATTATCGTGTGCAACCCGAGATGATCGATCTGATGCAGCAGGCTGGCGACATGCCTCTCTGCTTCCTCACCACCAACGACATTACCGGTGGCAACAGCGGCTCGCCCATGTTCGACGGTGAGAACCGTCTGATCGGCCTCGCCTTCGACGGCAACTGGGACTCGCTCTCCAGCGACATCTTCTTCGACTCACAGCTCGCCCGCTGCATTGGCGTCGACATCCGCTACGTCCTCTACATGATGGATCGCTGGGGCCATGCCGACCGTCTGCTGAAAGAGATTCGCTCGAAGTAGGAACATGACAGAAATGACATGAGGATAGTAAAGACAATCATGTTTTGCGCGGCGTTGCTGACCGCCGCCCCGACGATGGCCGCCGACGAAGTGTTGCGCGGCATCGTCGTCGATGCCCTGGGCGACCCGCTCATCGGTGTCACCGTGCAGCAGAAGGATACGAAGAACATGGCCGTCACCGACCTTGACGGGCGTTATGTGTTGACAGTCCGGGGACCATTACCCGCCACGCTGACGTTCAGCTATATCGGCATGAAGACGCTAACGCGCACTGTCAGCAGCGCGGCCGAGCAGAAGGTCACGATGCAAGAGGACACACGGACTATCAAGGACGTGGTCATCGTCGGCGCATACGGTACGATGCAGAAGCGCAGCGACCTTGTCGGCTCTGCCTTCCAGGTGGGTTCCAAGGAATTGGAGAACCTGCCGAAAGGCCGTCTTGACACGATGCTCGACGGTCTGATGCCCGGTGTGAAAATCGACATCAACAGCGACACGCCCGACAATTCCCGTCCCCGTTTCAACGTCCGCGTGCGTGGCGAGGGTTCGCTGTCGGCCAGTAGCGAGCCGCTGTGGGTCATCGACGGTGTGCCGATGTTTACTGGCGGCACTACCAACCTGATGCCCGGCCAGAACTACTCCATCAGTCCGCTGTCGTTCCTCAATCCCGACGATATCGAGAGCATCACCGTACTGAAGGATGCCACCGCCACCTCTATCTATGGTGCCGACGGCGGCAACGGCGTCATTCTTGTCACGACGAAGAAAGGCCGCGAGGGCAAGACCAGCGTGTCGGTCAACGTGGAATACGGGATAGCCAACATCGACCGCTCCACGGCGCCGAAGGTGCTCAACGCCCAGCAGTTTATGGAACTGGCCCGCGAGTCGTATGCCAATGCCGGTCTCGACCCCCGTGCTTTCCCCTATCAGGACAACGAACTGAACCAGTATTCTACGACCGACACTGACTGGCTCGACGTGTTTTACGACACGGGCACCACCTTCCAGGGTAATGTCGCCGTCAATGGCGGTTCCGACAAGACCAAGTACTACCTCTCGGGGTCATACTTCCAGAACAAGTCGACCATCATTGGCAACAAGCAGCAGCGCTTCTCCATGCGCACGAACCTTGACTTTCAGCTGCATAAGAAGGTGAAGCTGACCACGATCCTCTCTGCGTCGTACAATAACAACGACCTCTTCAACATGGGGCGCGACTTCTACGAGAACTTACCCATCTTCTCGCCATATAATCCCGACGGTACGCTGCGCCTCTACAACCGCTTTGTCGACAGCGTCGACAGCGATGGCAATCTCGTGTGGCGCGACCAGAAATTCTTCAACAGCGTGGCCGAGCGTGAGCAGAACGAGAACAACCAGAAAGCTCTTTACGCCAATGCCAACTTCTCGCTGAAGTACGACATCCTGCCGGGGCTGAGCTATACGGGGCAGTTCGGTGTCGACTTCCAGAGCAACCTTGAGCAGATGTACTCGTCGCAGAAGAACTGGAGTGGCACCAGCGTCATCGGCAGCGAGGGATACTCCACCCGCCAGTCGGCGCATGTCACCAACTGGAACACGATACACCGCCTGAACTTCAACCGCACCTTCGGCCTGCATTCGCTTGGGGTGTTGGCCGGTATCGAGGCTGGCTCGCGCGACTATACGGTTGTCGGTGCTACTGGTTCGGGCTTTATCAACGACAACATCCAGGACGTCAGCTACGCCAACACGCGCAACGGCTCCAACTACAGCAGCAAATCGACCAAGGCCTCGTTCCTCGGGCAGCTCAGCTATTCGTTCGACCACCGCTACTACTTGACCTTCAATGGTCGCCGCGACGGTAACTCGCAGTTCGGCAGCGACGTGCGCTGGGCCGACTTCGCCTCTGTCGGCGTGTCGTGGAACGTCCATAATGAGAAGTTCTTCAAGATACCTTGGATCAGCGTGCTGAAACTGAAGGCCAGCTACGGTGCCAACGGCAACTCGCGGTTAGGGTCACAGGAGGCGCTGGGGCTCTATGCATACGGCGAGAGCTATGCCTACAATGGCGAGATGGGTGGCACGCAGAGTGGTACGCCCAACCACACGCTGAGTTGGGAGACGACCTACAAGACCAACCTCGGCTTCCGCCTGGAAGTGCTGAATCGTTTCGACATCGACTTCGACTGGTACAACCACCACACGGTGAACCTGCTGAGCAACCTCGACGTCAGCCGTACCACGGGCGACACCAAGGTCTACCGCAATGTCGGCGAACTGCGCAACCGCGGCTTCGACCTGACGCTGACCACGAAGAACATTGTCAGCGCGAAGGACGACGGCTTCAATTGGACACTGAGCTGAACCTGGCCCACAACACCAACATACTGTTGGAACTCTATAACGGCATCCAGAAGAACTTCGGCACCTACAGCTACATCGAGGGCTACGACGTCAGCACGATGTTCCTGGTGCGCTGGGCGGGTGTCGACCCGGCCGACGGCTCGCCGATGTGGTACG
>Ga0247609_10007408_pt1 | contig 10458 bp, 9 predicted proteins | sample 172DNAGHGlowgp2_FD_193487 | JGI IMG/M metagenome (GOLD analysis project Ga0247609, IMG submission 193487) | Sheep rumen microbial communities from Palmerston North, Manawatu-Wanganui, New Zealand - 1728 DNA GHGlow gp2 | ecosystem: Host-associated > Mammals > Digestive system > Stomach > Rumen ...
AGGTTCCGAACTCTGGCTGACCTTCGTCAATGAAAGCGCTTCTTACCAGAATACCTTTGGTTATTACATCTACAAGACTGACACACCGCCTTCCACTGTGAAAGCCGGGAACGCACTGGAGCGCATCATACTTTTCCCCAGCACATCGGTGGATGTCAGCATCAACCTATCAACACTTGCAGTAGGAAAAGGTAATCCATTTACCAGAGGTACACGGCAGTCCAAAAACAACAATTCTAACATTAACAATATTTACAATGATGATGCGCCTCTGCGTGCCGGCGATCGCGTACAATTGTTGTTCAAGGATCCTGAGACCGGAGCCATCAGCAAAATATTCCCCAAAGGCTACACCGTGGGCTTTTGGTTCCAAGCCGAAGGTTACGACCCCGGATGGTACATCAACATGAACGATGGGAAAAAGCCTTACGGCATCGATATGACTCACGGCTACAAGAGTAAGCTCATATTTGACCAGATATCTGCTAAGCGCTATAACCCTTGGCGAATGAAAAACGAGGGTCCCTTCTTATTTGCCAATAGCAATGCGGCTGCCAGCAATTCTGCACTTTTCTCAAACATTAAAACACGCTTTGTCGCCAATCATCAAAAACTCTATGGCGAAGAACTCATCGTCTATTCCGTTGAGGACGGCACCGATAAAATGTACAACGACATCCTCTTCGCACTGGAGCGCAAGGATTATAACTCCGTTAAGATATCCGGCAGCGACATCAAGCTGCACCAAGAACAGTACCACACTATCGCCACCTACGCCTTTGAAGACCGTTGGCCCGATGGCTATGACTTCGATCTGAATGATGTCATCGTGGAACACGAGCAGTCACAGACCTATACCGTCGAGAACAAGGTTTATACAGTGAGCGATAAGTTCCGTCTGGTCAGCACCCTCGATGCCGCATCCAACCACAATGCCTTCTATGTACAGTTCCCCGAGGGTGAAGAGGGTGACATAAACAACCTAAAGGTAACCGTAAACGGCGAGGAGATGCCCAACCGTTGGGAGGCCGAGACCAACAGCGTCATCGTCTTCACAGACCAGCGCGAAGCTATCATATCTGGAAAGACTGAGGTGGTAGTTACCCGTGACTTGTCGAACGCGAATGTTGAAGTGGCAAGTCTGACATACAGACCATATCTTATCGCAGAGGTTAAATACGAGGACGAAACTCACAAGATTAGCGGAAAGCGCAAGGAGATACATCTCCCTGGTGATCCCATCACCCCGCTGGGCATCATTCTCGATTCTTCGGATGAATTATACAGCCGCAACTATTATATTGCGAAGTTTATCAGTGAAGGCAACTATTACCCCTTCGCAATCGGCCTCGCCGGTGTTGCAGACTGGAAAGCACCCGAACCAGGAGTGAGGATTGATGTCACGTTCAAGTACTACGAGGCATGGCGCAATTCAAACGCATTCAACCACATGGACTGGTACTATAATAAGAAGGGTTATGACTATCGTTATGAGAAGGGTTACTACGACCCAACAGCCACGCCATATCAATAAACCGGCATGGACATAGACTTCGTCATACCCTGGGTTGACAGCGAAGACCCTGATTGGCAGGCATCCTTTCGCCAATGGATGCCTGCCGACACAGAGGGTCTGGACATCAGCGAGCCACGTTACCGCAACTGGCATCTGTTGCGCTACTGGTTCAGAGGCGTTGAGAAGTTTGCTCCCTGGGTAAGGAAGGTCCATTTCATCACCAACGGCCAGTTGCCGTCATGGTTGGACACACAGCATCCCAAGCTCCATGTTGTCAGGCACAGCGACATTCTGCCATCTGGCGCCCTACCCTGCTTCAGCAGCCACCCCATCGAGCTGAATATGCACCGCATAGAGGGATTGGCAGAGCATTTTGTCTATTTCAACGATGACATCTTCATCACCGCTCCTATTTCTCCCTCTGACTTCTTCCATGGCGACTTGCCCGTGGATATGGCCGTGACGAAATCTTCAGAACGGGGCTGTTCAATAATGGACGGCATCAATGACAATAACCTAAGACTAATCAACAGCCGTTTCCGTAAATGGCAGGTGATATGCCGTCGCCCGCAGCAGTGGTTGAACCCCGCATACCGCGGTTTCCTGAAGCTGACCATTAAAAGCTTTTCAGACACCACTTTCGAAAGTATGCTTGATCCCCATGTCGCCCATCCGTACAGACTAAGCACATTACAGGAGGTATGGCAACAGTTTCCTGAAGAACTAAGCGCTACAACCCGCCAAAGGTTCCGCAGCCGCAAGGATGTGAACCAGTGGCTGTTCCGATATTGGCGGCTGGTACGTGGTGAGTTTTATCCGCAGAATGTATATAACAGCAATGCCGTCTTCTTCTCTCCACAAGAGCAGTGGCGTGCATTGGTCACAGCCGTAAAATCGCCATCGGTCAAAATGGTCGCCGTCAACGACACCGATAGAATAACCGACTTCAAAGCTTTCGCCGCAGATGTCAACGCTTTGCTACATGGCATTCTTCCCCACGCATCCTCATTTGAGAAAATGATGAACTGACAGTTTGCGATGTTTCAGAAATTCAACTTGACCAGCATCTTTGTAGTTGCACTCTTGACAGACTGTATCTTAACTATGATGCACTGGTCATCTTATGAAGTGCTCGAACCGCCATTCGCTTTGACAATGCCATTGAAATTCCTGATATGCGGGTGTTGTATCTGGTCTTGTTTCAAAGAAAAACTCTACACTCGAGGCTGCTATTTATCCGCGACATTAGTACTTATATTAATGGTAACAGGAGCTATAAGAGGCATTTTCTCCGTCGAAGGCTATTGGGGATATAAAGGTTGGGTGAGCTGTGTACATAGCGCGATGTCCTTCGCACTGTTATACCCTTTAGGTAGTCTCACAATAACCTGCAAAAGCCTACAGTCCTGGAACAAATATGTCTTTCCTATATTTATTCTGTTTGGATTGTGGGCGCTAAAAAAAGATGCCTACCCGTTCCAAACTCCATTCATCTATTATTTCTATATACTACTGTTTGCTCTTGTCAGTTCTCAACCTAAGGCTCGTCTAATTATCCTTTTTGGAACGATATGCACTCTTCTGGCTTTGGAGAACCGTTCAGGATTTATCAAAACCGTGATTGCGATAGGACTATGCGGCACGCTTTATTTACCACGTTCCATTGTGCGATTTTCTCACATGTTCATTCATTTCTTTTTTTACATACTCCCCGTTGTCCTCTTAGTATTGGGACTAACGGGAACTTTTAATGTCTTTGAGTCAATCACCGAGGACGAACCGACAGAGATCACATGGCATAGTGATAGCAAGATGGAGCAATTGCCTAATACGAACCTGACAGCGGACACGCGTACGTTTCTGTATGCCGATGTTATTATGTCTGCTATCGACGGGGATTATGTGCTTTTTGGGCACTCGATTGGCAGAGGCAATACACATAGTGGCGTGTGGACTCAGGATGTTGAGGGCATGGACAGCAGCGAACGTTTGATGAACGAAGCACAGATGCTGAATATTTTTACATGGACAGGGATATTGGGCGTAATCCTCTTTTCTCTTATGTATCTGCAGGCCTCCTGCTTAGGACTTTTTTATTCTAAAAACAGATATGTTCCTATCATCGCATGTTCTGTGGCTTTCCATTGGGCTATGTCGTGGTTAGAAGAACTTACAAGTTTCAACCCGATGGACTATGCCTTGTTTCTTCTCCTTGGAATATGTTTCTCGCCCAAGTTCCGGAATATGTCGGATTTGGAATTCAGGCTATGGTTCAGTTCATGCTTCTCAGCCCCAAAGGATATTACGCCATTCGATGTATTCAAGAGGCTGAAATTACAGTTGCTTCTCCTAAAGTTCAGAAAAAAGAATGAGGAAACCTAAGATTCTCCACATCTGCAATAATGGCTCATGGGTTCAGCCCCTGCTTCAGGCCTTGGAGCAGAGGGCTGAGATTAGAGCCATATTTCCTACTGTTCAGGAACATCCACGAGAAAGGATGACAGTGAACATCGCCAATGTCTATCGTGAGCGAATAGAGCAGTTTGCCCCAGACATCATCCATGTTCACGGCACAGAGAATAATTCCGGACAGTTGCAGCATTATTTCCCAGACATACCTGTTGTCGTGTCGATACAGGGCATACTGACAGGGTGCATTCCCCATGCCACAGCACAGCTAACGCAACGTGAGATGCAGCCTTATTGGACGATGAAGAACCTATTTCACAAAGGCGGATTATTGCAGTTTCACCGCACAATAGTGCATGGCAGCAAGGCCTACGAGGAGGACATTCTGCGTTCGTGCCGTTACTTTTTCTGCCGCACAGACTGGGACCGCCTATGGGTCAGGAAATACAATCCAGATGCTCAAATCTATCAAGGGGAGGAGCTGCTCCGCCCTACCTTTTATACCAAGGCGGGACAATGGAAGGCGGAAAATGCAACCCGACATTCTATCTTCATGCCTTCAGGGTTCAATCCCATCAAGGGACTTCATCACGCCATAAAGGCATTACATGAACTCAAAACCACCTTTCCTGATGTAATGTTGCGAGTGCCTGGTATTCCTCAGAATATATATAACCGCAGAGGTCTTACATATAGAATCTGTGGTGAAGAATACCTTGGCTATATTCGTCATTTAATAGACGAGCTTCAACTCACTGACAATCTTGTATTATTGCCCGTCTTATCGGCAGACGAGATGGCAGATGAAATGTTACATGCCAACGTTTTCCTGTCGCCTTCCAGCATCGACAACAGCCCCAATGCAGTAGGTGAAGCCATGATGCTGGGACTACCTATCGTTAGTACGCCGGTAGGAGGTATTCCCAGTTTCGTGCATCATGAAGAAAATGGATTGCTTGCAGAACCCGGCGCCCTCGCATTAGCTATTAGCCGCATCTTTGAAAAGGACTGCCTGGCAGAATCTCTTGGGAACAAAGCGTACCAGACAGCCCTGCACCGTCACGACAGAGAGCAAACAGCCGAACAATATATGTCAGCTTATCAAGATATTATCAATCTCCAGACGAAGATGTAATGACTTCTGATTCTCGGTATTCCATAGGAAAATGATAAATACTATTTATAAAGTCGGCAACCGTCTCATTCGCATCTGTGAGCAATTCATTGATAAGATAAGAACCTCTGTCATATTACGTGGTAATGGGGTTCATTTTTCCTCATACCGCACCAATGGAGTACCATACGTGATGGTTGCGCGCGGCGGAAAGATGTTTGTCGGGGAGAAGTTCGCCATGAATAGCGGGATCAAGGGAAACCCTATAGGTTGTTATGAGCGATGTACTTTTTTTGTGGACAGGGGATGTACACTGACGATAGGAAGTAACGTCGGTATTAGTCAGGCAGCACTTGTGGCACATGCTGATATCACCATAGGCAATAACGTAAAGATAGGCGGAGGCGTTTGTGTCTATACCTCCGACTTCCATTCTCTCAATCCTGAGATTCGTGCCGGCAAAGAAGACATGCTGCAGCGTAACGCTGCCCCCGTGACCATCAAAGACAATGCCTTCATAGGAGCGAAAAGCATAATTCTCAAGGGAGTGACTATTGGTAAGAATTCTATCATTGGCGCTGGAAGCGTAGTTACCAAGAGTATTCCTGATGATGAAATATGGGCTGGTAATCCAGCAAGATTTATAAGAAACGTATGAAAACGATTTCGGTATTGATGACCGTTCACAACCGACGGGAGAAGACCTTGAATTGCCTTTCCCATTTGTCGGAACAGGATATTCCAGAAGGATATGCATTAGAGATTTATCTTACGGATGACGGCTGCACAGACGGCACGCCAGAGGCTGTTCGTGAGCAATATCCCAGTGTCCATATCATCCAAGGCGACGGAAGCCTATACTGGAACCGAGGCATGTACACAGCATGGGAAGTATCAGCGAAGCAGAAAGACTACGACTTCTACCTGTGGCTGAACGATGATAGTTTTGTCTATCCGCAAATGGTAAGAGCTCTCATAGAGGCTTCAGCGTCCAAAGACGACAACGCCATTATTGTCGGTGCTACACAGAGTCACGACCATCATCATCAGACATACGGCGGCAGACTACAGAAACAAGGATTTCCAAAGTTGAACGGAACTTTGGCAAGAGTTGACTACTTTAACGGTAACATCGTGTTAGTTCCAAAAACGGTGTATAAGATATTAGGCAATCTGGATGAATACTTTACCCACAGCTTCGGAGATTTCGACTATGGGCTACGTGCCAGAAAGGCAGGAATCGAGATCTGGCAGGTTGGGGAGTTTCTCGGAGAATGCGAAGAGCACCCCACACTCGATAAATGGTGTAATCCGGAAGTTCCCTTCTCACAACGATGGAAAATGCTATGGCGACCCAACGGTATGCCTCCTCATGAGGTTTTTCACATCGAAAAAAGACATCAGAATGTATTTACTGCATCATTCCATTATTGTACTACTATCTTACATTGCTGTTTCCCTATCATTTGGGGAAAATAACTGTACACCATGTTATGAACAGCACCTATATATTTTTTAGCGAAGACCGCCAATGAAATATGCGCCGATAGTCGTTTTTGCATTTAACCGTTTGGAACCATTGATGCGCTGTGTCAATTCGTTGTTAGATAACAGCGAGGCGATAGATTCTGACCTTATCGTCTATGTGGATGGACCGAGAAAGGATAAAGAAGGCGAGGCCGAGAATGTCGAAGCAGTAAGAGAATATGTGAAAACCATCCGTGGATTTAAGTCGCTAACCTATCATTTCTCTGAAGTCAATAAAAAACTTGCGCCCTCTGTCATTAGCGGTGTAACAGAAGTGATAAACCAATACGGACGTGCTATCGTTATTGAGGATGACCTTGTTGCCAGCAAAAACATGTTGGCATTCGTGAATCAAGGCTTGAGCCGCTACGAACATACACCAGAGGTCTTTTCTATCTGTGCTTATACAAACAGGATGAAGATTCCGGAGGATTATCATTACGACGCATATTTTTGCCCCCGCAGCTCTTCATGGGGGTGGGCAACATGGAAAAACCGATGGGATAGTGTGGATTGGGAACTGAAAAATTGGCATGAAGTGGAGTCGCACGCTAAAGCGTTTAATCAATGGGGCGGTTCCGACTGCTTTGGGATGTTAAAAGGTTGGCATGAGCAGAGGAATCAGTCTTGGGCCATCCGATTCTGTTATAGCCAGTTTGTGCAAGATAAAATATCGCTGTTTCCTATAATAAGCAAGATTGAGAACAACGGATTTGATGGAAACGGTACGAATTGCAGTACATGGAGTAGATTTAAGTCTGATCTCGATCTGTCGGAAAGAAAGGTTTTTGACTATCCTGAAGACACAACCATTCACATAAAATTGCGTAATGGCTTTTTGAGCTATCACTCTATACCTATTCGTATCTACAGTAGATTGATGTATATATATTACGACCTCAAGAATAGATTCTAAGTTCCGACAGTCAACATCCGTTGATAGTATCTCTTATATTTCAAGCCTACAATAAGTAATGTCGTCAAAGCCGCGCATCCTTTTCGTCCTTCATCTTCCGCCGCCCATACATGGTGCAGCGATGATGGGGAAGTATATTCACGAGTCGGAAGTGGTGAACGAGGCATTTGAGTGCCGATACATCAATCTTGCGATGTCCCACAATATAAACGATATAGGGTCGTTCAGATTTCATAAGATAAATACGTTCATCCGGCTGGTTAGCTCTGTTCATAAAGAAGTAAAGACCTTTCATCCTGATGTGGTTTATATCACACCGAACTCAAAGGGATTTGCATTCTACAAGGAGTTTGTCATCGTAGAGATGCTCAAGCGCATGGGGTGCAAGGTCGTGGCACATTTTCACAACAAGGGCGTCAGTGATTGGCAACACCGCTGGTACAATGACAAGCTATATAAGGCTTACTTCAATAACATGAAGGTCATTCTGCTGGCCAAAGCGCTTTACAATGACATCTGCAACTATGCAGATTGGGAAAATATCTATCTCTGTCCTAATGGCATTCCTGACTCAGAAAGGCTGCGACCTATAGAGAATCAGATGGATTCGGTTCCGCATATATTGTTTCTGTCGAACTTGATAGAATCAAAAGGGATATTGGTGCTACTCGATGCGTTGCAGATACTGAAAGAACATGGACGTGCTTTTGTGTGTGATGTCGTGGGCGGGGAATCGGCAGAAATCAATACTGAGCGACTGAAAGGCGAGGTGACAAAACGTGGTCTCGATGATTCAGTTGTATATCACGGCAGTAAATTCGGTGATGAGAAACATGCAATTCTTCGGTCGGCAAATGTGCTGGCTTTTCCGACTTTCTACCCCAGTGAATGCTTTCCATTAGTCTTGCTGGAAGCTATGGAGTATGGTGTACCCTGTATTTCAACAAATGAAGGAGGCATTCCAGATATTATCGAGAACGGCGTGACAGGATTCATCATACCCAGGAAACAAGCCGCGCCACTGGCTGAGAAGTTGGAACTATTGCTTGCAAACGAGACCTTGTGCCGGCAGATGGGAATGGCAGGCAGGCAAAAATACGAACACGAATTCACGTTGCCTGTATTTGAGCATCATATCAAGGACATTCTCTGCGATATGTGTCATAATAAGTAACATCAAAAACTGTAACTACATAGACATTATGAATACTAATTGGTCACATCCTAATTTCAGACTGTGGTGTATTTTGGCTGCCATACCCATTGTGGTTATTATCGCAGTCTATATTTACATCCTGGCAAGATAATTGGTCGGCGCATTCAACCATCTTTCTTCCATTTTTTATCTTATGAAAACGATGACGTATAAGCTACTATCCATAGATTCAATCATCCGGACTAAACGCGAAACGAATATAGGTGACTATATTCAAGCCTTGGCCGCATCACAGTTCCTACCGTCTGTAGATGGGTTTATTGACAGGGAGAATTTGAAGAACTACGACGGGGAGGAATGTGCGGTTATTATGAATGGCTGGTTTATGCACCAAACAGACCAATGGCCGCCATCGGCTAAGATACATCCCCTGTTTTTGTCTTTCCACATCAACTCTTTGGCCAAGGAGAAACTGCTGTCAGAAGAGAGCATAAGATATTTGAAGGCTTACGAACCCATAGGATGCCGCGACAGGAATACCGCCGACATGTTGACTGCAAGAGGTGTCAAAGCGTATTTCTCAGGCTGTCTTACCTTGACATTAGGGTTTAAGTTCAAGAGTTCTGCAAGAGATGGTAAATATTATTTCGTGGATCCTTGTTTTTACACAAAGTGGAACTTTGTCACCATACTGAGGAACGCCATCCAATATGCTCTTCATTTCAATGATGTCAATAGGATAGCAAGGAAGTACCCTTCTCACAAGAGCCTGCTGAGAAAGGGTATGATATTGACTACTTTTTACCGGGAATACAGCAAGGTGTTCAATCGGGAAATACTGCTCAATGCCGAATACATCACGCAACAATCGGATATTTATAACAAGTACACAACGGATGATGCGCGACTTAAAGAGGCCGAAAGGCTGGTCAGATGTTATTCCAGAGCGAAGATGGTTGTTTCATCCAGAATTCATTGTGCGTTACCATGTCTGGGACTCGAAACGCCAGTAATCTTTACAATAGATAAGAACCAAAGCGAGGCAAGTTCCTGCAGGTTCGGCGGGCTGGCGGAACTGTTCAACACACTTGTGTGGAACGGGCATTCATTGGAAGCAGGATTTTCTCTTCCTACCGTCATAGATAACGACCACATTCCTCAAAATCTCCCTTCCTGGAAAAAAATAGCAGAGGAACTCGTAAATGCATGTAAGAGACACTTCCAGCGGTAGAATACAAAAAATAATTATGTTAATAGCCAAAGTGCGTAAAATCACCTTCAAAAAAGTGCGCCAAAAGGTGCACAAGAAACTCATTCAGGTACTGGGCAAATGGGCATATCTGTCATATTGGCGATATTTGGTAAAGGGAAAGGTAGAACATGCCGACTTATCGAATATCTATTTAGCGGCACTCCCTAATCCTGGTGCTGGCATTGGACATCAAATAACGAACTGGATTTCAGGTTATTGTTGGGCAAAACAGCTCGGCCTGAAATTTGCCCACTTGCCATTCTCTACGGCTGCATGGGATGAATTTCTCGGATTCGGTAAGGAGGAAACTCAAGTTAGTACACTCAAGAAAAAAGGATGGCATATCCGTCGGATTCCCTATTTCAAGTGGAATGATGCCCAGACAATAGAGTTAACAAGAAATATCATTTCTTCATACAGTGGGAAAAAAATCATCATACTTTGCGAACAGGATCAGGGCTATCACAATCTGTATGATGTTATGGATGATCTGAAGTCGAAATTCTATGCTGCTACGTTACAGCAAAAGGGACGGCTGCAATATAACGATGCTCACTTCAATGTCGCC
>Ga0247609_10007411_pt1 | contig 10455 bp, 10 predicted proteins | sample 172DNAGHGlowgp2_FD_193487 | JGI IMG/M metagenome (GOLD analysis project Ga0247609, IMG submission 193487) | Sheep rumen microbial communities from Palmerston North, Manawatu-Wanganui, New Zealand - 1728 DNA GHGlow gp2 | ecosystem: Host-associated > Mammals > Digestive system > Stomach > Rumen ...
CCCTCGTCAGGAATTATTTTGGCGGCGGCAAGTGTGCGTTCGATGAATTCTACAGCGTCGGCAACGTAGCGGGCGCGGTCAGTGTCTTCGATACGCAAAATAAAATCGCCGCCTTGCGACTTCGCGAACAGATAAGCATAAAGAGCCGTCCTCAAGTTGCCGATGTGCATATAACCAGTCGGGCTTGGTGCAAAACGTGTACGAATTCTTTTCAAAGTATCTCCTCCAAAACTTTTTTGACGTTCATTATAACCGCGTCGCCCGCCGCTTGCAAATTTCTTACTAAAACTATATCGCATTATGTCGAGTTATGTTATAATAGCCTTAATGTTTGAAGTGTCAGAAAAAAATTTATAGGAGCTGATTTAACGAATGCGACAAGGTATCGGAATTAAAGACATGCGGGCGTTCTTCGCGATAGTTGAGGAAGGTAATATCAGTCACGCGGCAATACGTCTTGGGATTGCACAACCCGCACTTAGCCGCCAGATGAAGCACCTCGAAGAAGATTTGCACGTGAAACTTTTTGAACGTGGCTCGCGGCGAATCAGACTCACGGAGGCGGGGCAAGTCCTCTATAACCGCGTAGAAAATATTTTGGGCATGGTCGATGGCACCGTTCGCGAGATAACGGAGATTGGCTCGGGGACAAAGGGCACCATTCGTATCGGGACAATCACCACGTCAGGCGCGATGATTCTGCCCGATTTAATTAGCAAGTTCCACAAAATTTATCCCGATGTCACGTTTGAGATTTGGGAGGCGGAAGGCGCAAGGATTATTGAACTGCTCGACAGCCGCTTGATTGAAATCGCTATCACTCGTACGCAAGTCGACAGCCTAGCTTATGAACTACTCGTCCTGCCCAATGAACCGCTTGTTATGGTCATGAACTCAAAAAATATTTGCGGCGCAGACGACTCAACGATTAGGCTTGAAGAACTCAAAGACCAGCAACTGATTATCCCGCTCCGTTGGAAGTCGAACTTTATCGCCGCCTGCAAACGTCTTGACTTCGCGCCGAATATAATCTGCGTGTCGGATAGTATCGTTCAAGATTTGCTAATGGTTAAGATGAATCTCGGCATGGCAATGATTCCCGTTTCAAGCAAACGACTTTTAACGGACGGCGACTTGATTTATAAACGCATCGTCGAACCGGAGATGACGACGCATACTGTTGTTGCTTGGCGCAAGAATCAAACGCTTTCGACGGCGAGCAAGAACTTTATCGACCTGTTTAAAAAAATGTTCGTTAAGGAAGAAATTATCCTCTGACATAACCAACGCACAAAAAAACCGTCGATTCAACGACGGACTTTGCAAATTTTACCGTCTCAAGGCGGTTTTTTTATTTCAAGTTCAAATATTTGTCTAACCAGTCGGCAACAGCCTCGCCGATTATTTTTTTGCCTTCAGCGTCGGGGTGCAAGCCGTCAATACTCAACGTTTCAATCAAATTGCCCGCCTCATCGGTTAGTTTGTCGTTCACGTCGATAAAAAATGCCTGGTCGCGTATCCATTCGCAGATAAATCGTTGATGATCCTGCCAATCAGTCGGCGGTAAGTCGATAAAGCCCAATTTTTGAATCTGCGCGGGGTTTAAAGGCGTTGGAGTGATGAATACTGGCTTGATTCCGTTCTGTTCGCACTTATCACGAATTATCGCTAGGTTTTCTACCGATTCAGAGCCTAAAATGTTCGCGCGATAGTCATTGACGCCCGCCATTATGAATAAAACCTCCGGGCGGAACGGCAAAACGTCATTTTCAAAGCGATTTAGGATTTCAGCCGTCGTATCGCCGCTTCTACCCAAATTTTTAACCGGAATGGCGCAATAAGTCTCCCAATTATACATCACCGTTGACGGAGGAACCGATATTGAGCCTCCGCCATGCGTTATGCTGTCTCCTAACGCGCAAAATCGGATTTGATGCTTGACTTCAAAGCTATTTGACGCATTTTTAGCTGACCATTGAGTTATCGGCTGATTTTCTTGATTCAATGCCCGAATTCGCCAAAAATATTCCCCTTCATCAAGCACTGGCACCTTATCATACAAATCAAAGTCATCATCTTGCGTTTGAGTGTTCGTAAAGTACCGCCGAATAATTTTTCCGTCCTTTATAAGCTCAATTTCGTAGTGAGACGCCCCATTTGTCGGAATCCATGAGTAAACAGGGTATATCGGCGGGTAATTCATCTTATCAAACTCCGTTGTAGCCATTGGAGCGGGCGGATTCGTGTCGATTGTGACGATTGGTAGCTTATTTTGTAGCGTCGTGCCCTCTAATGAGACTGCATTGACTTGAAATTTAGCGTTTACGTTATCAACAGGGATTTCTATGCCATTTGTATAGGCAAAAAGCGTTTGACCAGCGATAAATACCTCATATTTGACTGCGTTGGGCACAACATCCCAACAAAGTCGCAAAATATTCTGTTCGCGGGGAATAATTTCTTCTGAAATGTCGTCAGGAGCGTTCGTAACGTCTTCAAAGTCATAAACTTCACCAATAACAGCTGTTTGAGCGTCTTTATCGTGCGTTAAGTGGTTTTTGGGCATGTGAGCGGCTGCTATCTTCGTCGAATCGTCATTCTTTATACGTCCGCCCAAATTTATAAAGCCTAAATTGGAAAAACATAGGGCAATGGCAAGGACAATCGGCAAAAATCTTAACATTGCAACTCCTCCCAACGCAAATATAGTTCATCTATCTCCGAAAGCTTATTAACGTGCTCCTCAGCCAATTTTTTTAACTTTTCCGGTTCGGTTGCGGCGTTTATCTCGTGCTCAATCATCTTTAATTCCATTTCAGCCATTTTTATTTGCGCCTCGACTTTATTTACTGCTTGTTCGTTCAATTTCGGCGTGGCAGGCTTTTTTTTGTCCACTTTGACCTTTTCATCTTGCAATTTAGCCTTTGGTGTCTCGCAGAATTCTATTATTCGCGTCGTCACTTTGTCAAGCAGGTATTTATCGTGCGTTACGATTAAAATTGTCCCCTCGAAGTCGTTTAACGCCGTCTCAATCGCCTCTCGCGCCGGTAAATCTAAATGATTCGTCGGTTCGTCGAGAATTAGGAAATTCGCGCCCGTTAAAATCAATTTCGTCAGTGCTACACGCGTTTTTTCACCGCCGGATAGGTCTGCAATCGGTTTTTCTACGACTTGCGCGAATAAATTCAATTTTGCTAGCTCCGAACGCCCTTGACCTTCAGTTAAGCCAAATTCGTTGTTCAATTCCTCTAGCGGCGTCAAATTTTCGTTTAATTCCTCGTGTCCTTGCGATAAATATCCTATCTTAACGCGATTGCCGATTTTTATTGCTCCAGAATCCGCTTTTAGCTCTCCGACGATGATTTTTAATAGCGTAGACTTCCCAACGCCATTTCTACCGATTAATCCGACCTTTTCACCCTTAAAAATCTCCGCATTGAAGCCTTTTATAACGTTTTTGAAGAAAATATCCTTCAATATCAGTACGCGATTAGCAGATTCCGTAACGTCACCTAATTTTATCGTCGAATTTTGCGTTGAAGGCGGTTTTTCCAATCGTTTCATTCGGTCAAGCATTGTTTGACGCCCGCGAGCCTGTTTTGCCTTGACTCCTGCCTTATTTCGCCGCACAAACTCTTCAATTTTAGCAATTTCCTCTTGTTGACGTTCATAAGCTTTAATTTCAGCCGCTTGACGTTCTTTTTTGAGCTGAACGAACTTTTCATAGTTGCCAGGATAAAAAATAGCCCTGCCGCCCTCAATATCAAGGATTTTTTCAACGCAATTCTGCAAAAAATGCCTATCATGCGTGACTGCAATGACCGTTCCGCGATAATTCTTGATAAATTCTTCCAAAAACTCAATCGAATAAATATCAAGGTGATTTGTCGGCTCATCGAGGATTAAAATACGCGGTTCATTGAGTAAAGCCTTCGCGAGTGAGATTTTAGCCGATTCTCCGCCGCTAAAGTGGTTCGGATTCTTCTCAAGGTCGTTTTCAGTGAATCCAAGCCCGAATAATACCTTGCGAGCCTGAAATTTTTCGACATTGACGGCTAACATCTCATCAAGCATGGTATTTTTAGTGAAATTGGGCGTCTGTTCGACAAAACCAACGTCCTCAGCCCTCAAACCGCTGATTTTTCCGCTGTCGAAGGGTTCCAAGCCCGTCATAACCCTAATCAGAGTCGATTTTCCGGCACCATTCTTGCCAACGATGCCAATTTTCTCTCCGGCGACGATTTTAAAGGTCACATCGCGGAAGATGAGCCTTTCGCCGAAGAATTTTGTAACTTTATCCAGTTGAATCATGTTTCACCTCGAAAATTTTTGTTCATGATAGCAAAAAAAGCTTTGCGCGGCAAATTTTTTTATGAGCATAGAGAATTTAGTTGTTTGAGCGTTGAAAGGCGTTTTGAACGTGATTTAGAGGCTCTGAAACGTGTTTTGAACGTTGAAACTGTGCTTGAGACTGATTTTGGCGGTTTGAAGTTGATTTTGGCGGCGCGAATGAAAAATTCGCATATATGCGAATCTTAGGTTTGGTAAGAGATATGGCGAATTTCAATGACGTTTGCTATAATCTTTGCGGAGGTGTTGGATTATGCGGAAAATATTTCTGCTGCTGATGATTTTTATGATTGCGAGCGTTCAGAATTGTTTTGCGGCGACGATTGAGGCGAAATACTTCAACGGCGACGAAAAATTAGCTTATCCGGTCGTTAGTAGCGGCGACGAGGCGATTGACAGGGAGATTAACGTTAAAATCATCGCGGAAGTCGACAGATTTCTTACTGGAGTCTATCGAAACGCGCAAATTAACGGCTACAAGGTCGCTGACGCCCGCACGAGCTACGAAGTCGGCTCAAATCAGGCTGGCGGCACGATTATTTTAAGTATTATCATGACGGAGAGCAGTTTTTATGAGATGGCAACGCATCCTTCGACTTGGAAACACGCTTTGAACTTTAATTTGGCTAATGGCGAGCAAATTGGCAAGAATTATCTGCTTGAAGTGGGTTCAGGAGTGTCTGAAAGTGATTTTATCGAGCGTTTGGAGCAAAAACTCCGTGAGAAGAAAATTTTACTGTTTGAAGACGCATTACCGCTGAAAAAGTTGCCAGAGGACTTTTATTGGGACGAAAACTTGCACTTACACTTTATTTTTCAGCATTACGAGGTTGCACCATACGCGGCGGGGATAATTGACGTAGATATTGACGCTTAAGCAAATAAAAAGAGCCGTTCGCGATTGAACAGCTCTAATTTTTTTGCCAAGCACTAATCAAAAGATATTGTGCTTAACGCGGTCGTGTTCTTCGGCTTGTTTAGCATCATTCCAACGGTCTAGTGTGCCGACGAGATACTTATTGGACTGTTCCTTGCTCCGTGGAGCGGGTACATGCAGTCTCTACATTCCGATAGATAACGTCATAGCCGTAAACGTGTGAACGGTGTTTTTTGAATTTAGCTCGGACATGTTCAACGGTTTTATCAGTTTCATTAGCAAGCCAACGAGCGGCGGCAGTCTGTGATTCAAAGACGCGTTGCATTTCGCCCTTAATCAGCGTGAGCGGCTTCATAATTGTTTTGACGTAAGCCGCCAGATTCTTCACGTAACGCAGATTGGTATAGTGATTGTTTTGACTGTTGCGGTCAATATGGTCAATCTCGTAACCTTCGGGCTTTTCGCCCAACCAACACTCTGCGACAACGCGGGCGATAGGAATGCGCTGACAAATTTTGTCGCGATTAATGAACGTAAAACAATATCCTGCGGGCGAATGATGATAGTCGACAATTATTTTATTTTGTTTCTTCGACTTCACGTTGCGGAAAATGCGCCCGTCCTCGCTGACTTCATACAAGAATTTAAGTGACGGTATCTTACGAAACTCGCGATTAGTCATGATGATGACCTCCCCCGAAACCTTACACGTTATTTTTTTACTTCTGACCTCTGACGAAGTCCGGCGTATAAAGCGGCATTTCTGCCACAGTACCACTTTGCAGGCTACCTCGTTAGGAACCTGTCACTCGGCGAATGCGTTCAAATTTCTCGCCGCGTGCCGTGTAGCTGACATCAACCATGCCATCATCACACAGCTTAACATTAATCGTCTTAATCGGCATAGAGACCCGCCCGCGAACGTAAGCGACGTAATTAGTTGCCTCTTCGCGTGTGGCGTCGTCGATACCAAAGAAATTTACCTTAACGCCGTCGACAATCATAAGCAATCACTTCCTTAACTCAATTTTTTTATCATCAGGCAAATCAAGCGTGCGAATCGGGAACGGAATATTAATGCCCTCCTCGCGATAACGTTTTGTGATTGCCTTAATGAACTCGTGCTTAAGAACATATTGATTAGTAAAAGTCTGGACGTGCAAGACCGCGTTGAAGTCAATCGACGAATCATTGAAAGCTTGATAGCGGACGACGGGCGCAAGTTTATTCCTGTCGATGCCTTCGGAATCAAAGTGCGGTTCGTAGCCGTCAATTTTAATCTGAAGTTCGCGGGCAACTTCCACCGTCACACGTTCGACTTGTTCAAGGTCGCTGTCATAGGACACGCCGATTGGAACGACGACTATAATATCATCGCGCGGTTGAGAAAAGTTTTGCGTGACTGAACTAGCAATAACCTTGTTCGGAATGACAACGACGCTACCTTCATTGGGCGGCATGACAGTAATAAATCGCCAGTTAATGTCAGTAACGCGCCCTTCGTCGCCAGTGGAAAGCTTAATGTAATCGTTTACGCGCATTTGTTTAGAGATGATGAGTTGGAGTCCCGAAAAAATATTCTCCAACGTCTCACGAACACCGAAGGCAACAGCCATACCACCAACACCCATTGCCGCCATAATCGGTGCTATCGAAATGTTGAAGTAGTCTAAGATAATCAGTGCACCCGAAGCATAAATTGCCACGCGGAAAATCGTATCAAGTAGCGTCGATTGAGTCATGTCGCTTGAGCCGGAAAATTTCAATCTGATAAAGCCCGATAATGTCCGCTCGCAAACCCGCGTTATCGAAAAGACAATCATCGCGAACAGGACATAGGAGAAAATTTTTTCGAGACCGGCGGGCATGTTGGAAGTCGTGACGGACCAATAAAGACCAATTACAATGCAAAGATAAATCGGAACGCCCTTCATCGCTCGGAAAAAAATTTCCATAATCTCCGAGTCACTCGCCTTAACGCGTCGTTCCATTTTGCTTTGAAGGAAGCTATTCAGCGCAACGCCGATACAGAACGAGATAAACAATATGCACGCTGGGATAATGAGTTTTTGCCCCACTGCAAGCCAATCAATGTTACTTAGATAATCCAAACAAAACACCCTTTCTAAATCTAAAGGAGCTGATAATCATGAACGTTTTAATTAAAGGAAAAAGATTGCGGCTAAGAGTTGCGACACTCGACGATTTAACTTATATCATGACGTTGCAACATGCGCCGGAGAACTTGAAATTTATCGTGCCGTTCGACGAAGCTTATCACCGTCGAATAATCTGCGCGGACGGTTCGGAAAAATTAGACGTGATCATTGAGGAGATAGACACGCGGCAAGCTGTAGGATATTTTATGCTCCGTGAAATGGATTCGCCGTTCATTGAATTTACTCACGTCATCATCGATAAGAAAGGTCAAGGCTACGGACACGAGGCTTTAAACCTTCTGCTTAAGTGGACATTTGAAGTTAAAAAATATCATCGCGTTTGGATTGACTGTAAGGAATATAATTCGGTAGCCTTGCACCTTTACGAAAGTTTAGGCTTTGTGCGTGAAGGCGTCCTGCGCGAAATAATTTTGACGAACGGCGTCTACGAGAATTTAATTGTGCTTGGAATGCTTGACCGCGAATATTTTAATCGTTAAGTAAAAAATTATCCCCCGCAACCCGCGAGGGATTTTTTATTGTGTCAGAGATTTTTACACAGCCTTAGCCAAATCCTCACCGAGCTTGCGGCAATCTTCAAGGACAGTATCATCGGGAGCATTCTCAGCAATCACGGAGCCGACGAGTTTCGCGCCCGCTTCTTTAGTGCGTTCAGTCCAATTTTCCATCCAAATGCCGCCGCCCCAACCATAGGAGCCGAACAATCCGACGGGTACGCCGTTAAGTTTGGTCTCAGCTTCGGCGAAGAATGGCTCAAAAGAATCTTCTTCCAAAACCTCATCACCCATCGCCGGGCAACCAAACAAGAATCCATTATAATCCGCCATGTCAGTTGCGTTGAAGTCGTCGACTTGGAACACTTCGACATCTGCGTCGGCTTCCTTCGCGCCTTCAGCTACGGCGTTTGCCATTTCCTCAGTATTGCCGGTGCCGCTCCAAAACACGACCGCGATTTTGCTCATTAGAATCCCTCCAAAAATTTTACTCTACAAACGCGCACATATTAACACAGCGACCTTAAGGCGTCAATAAATTTGCTAAGATAAATTGCGCAAGAAGTAAAAGCGTTGTATAATCCCGCTAATGTTGTTTTAATCTTTTGGAGGTGGTGTGATGCGCCAATTGCTCAATCGAATGCATGAATGGATGACGGCTTACATGAAAAGTTTTTATTCGGACGATATGGAGGTTCAGCAGGGTATTCTGTTAAAGGAAAAGCATACAGGCTACGTTACGTCTAATTGCGTGGAGCTTGCCAAGTTCTTAAAGTTATCAAAGCACGACACCGAGCTTGCAGAGATTATCGGACTTTTTCACGACGTGGGACGCTTCCGCCAATACAGCTTATACAAGACGTTCAATGATGCCGACTCCGAAGACCACGCCGACCTTGCCCTTAAAGTCATTGACGAGTTGGAATTTTTCAAGGAGCTTGCCGCTTCCGATTATGAGCTTGTGCAGTTCGTGATTCAGAATCATAACAAGATGACGATTGCCCCGACTGACGACGAACGAAAACTTTTTTTTGCTAAGATAATCCGCGACGCTGACAAGCTTGATATTTACCGTGTACTTGAACCCTTCCTTGCGCAAGAGAACGCTGACAAGTTGCCTAACTTTATCAAAGGCAGGGCACGCCCCGACATTAGCCCCGACTTTGTAGAAAATTTCGTTTCAGGCAAGCAGGCGGATTACAGGAAGATTCGCACTAACGGTGACAGGAAAATTGTTCGGCTCATGTGGATTTATGACATTAACTTTTCGTGGACGATGCAAAAGATTGTCGAACGCGGCTATATTGAAAAAATCGTTGCTAACCTGCCAATGGACGAACGCATTGCCGAAGGTGTACGCCGTTTGCGTCGACGTGTCGAAGAAAAAATTTCTGAGGTGATTAGATGATAAATTTTATACAGCAAGAGATTGAATCAGACTTAAAAGCGGGCAAGTACACTGAAGGAATACACACGCGCTTTCCGCCCGAACCCAACGGCTATTTGCATATCGGGCACGCTAAATCCGTTTGCTTGAACTTCGGACTTGCCCTCCACAACGGCGGCTTGTGCAATCTGCGTTTTGACGATACAAACCCGACCAAAGAGGACGTTGAGTTTGTGGATTCGATTCAAGAGGATATTAAGTGGCTCGGCTTTGATTGGGGCGACAGAAAATTTTTTGCGTCGGATTATTTCGGCAAGTTCTATGATTATGCTGTTGAACTGATAAAGCGCGGCTTGGCTTACGTCGACGACCTCAGCGCAGAAGAAATTCGAGCTTATCGCGGCACATTGACGGAGCCTGGCAAGGAAAGCCCTTGGCGCAATCGTTCTGCCGAGGAAAATTTGGACTTGTTCACGCGTATGAAGGCGGGCGAGTTCCCTGACGGCTCAAAAGTTTTGCGGGCTAAAATCGACATGGCAAGCCCGAATATAAACATGCGCGACCCGGTCATCTATCGAATCACGCGCACGACTCATCATCACACCGGCGACGATTGGTTAATTTATCCTATGTACGACTTCGCGCATCCACTTGAAGACGCCATAGAAAATATTACGCACTCGGTTTGCACGTTGGAATTTGAAGACCATCGCCCGTTTTATGATTGGTTGCTTGACGCTTTAGGCTTCGACGTGAACACCCGCCCGCGTCAAATTGAATTCGCCCGCTTAGACTTGACCAACACCATTACAAGCAAACGTAAGCTCCGCCAGCTCGTGGAAGAAAATCACGTTCGCGGCTGGGACGATCCGCGTATGCCGACCTTGTGCGGACTTAGGCGGCGAGGCTTCACTCCTGCGGCGATTAAAGATTTCTGCGAACGTATCGGCGTTGCTAAGTCTAACAGCGTCGTTGATATTGCAATGCTTGAACACTGCGTCCGCGAAGACCTAAACGACTCGGCAGATAGGGTTATGGCTGTGCTCGACCCGCTTAAAGTTGTCTTGACTAATGTTAATGACGGCGTTGAGTATTTGGCGGCGGAGAATCACCCTAAGCGCGGCGGCAGTCGGTTCGTCCCCTTCACGCGAGAAATTTTTATCGACC
>Ga0247609_10007414_pt1 | contig 10454 bp, 8 predicted proteins | sample 172DNAGHGlowgp2_FD_193487 | JGI IMG/M metagenome (GOLD analysis project Ga0247609, IMG submission 193487) | Sheep rumen microbial communities from Palmerston North, Manawatu-Wanganui, New Zealand - 1728 DNA GHGlow gp2 | ecosystem: Host-associated > Mammals > Digestive system > Stomach > Rumen ...
ATATATTTATTTATCCTGTCATAACGAAGCGTCAGCAGTTCATTCTTAGGCCCTGTCCAACAAACGAAATAAGACAGCTTGGCACACTCCACCTCCAGATTTGTACCGAAAACCTGGTCTACTTCCAGCGACTCATCATCGATCACCACTGAACGTTCCTTGACTTCGCGACCTGTTGGCGCAGGAGCAAAGAGAAAATAGCTGGATCTGAGAAAATCTACTATCTCATTGCTGACCTTATCGACCAGTCCCAGGAACGTGAAGTCTTCATGCCACTCCTTCCATTCCAGATAATCCGACTTTGCCTGATGGCGTGCATCCTCGCGCCAAGTGTTTGCATCATTTTCTTTTTTCATTTTCTTCCGATTTTTGTGAGAAGAGCAGTGAACGCCAGCTGGGCTTACCTCATGAGATTCTCACTCTGCTCGGATTAAACATTCTTTTGTTGCGCGACGACAAAGTTAGGCACAAAAAAAGGGCGACGGAAATAATCCATCGCCCAATGGGAGTTTGTGGGAGTTTTAATGGGAGTTTTGCCCTTTTTCGCCTACTTTTGGGGAGTTTTGGCGGAAATTCCGGGAGTTTTGGGGAGTTTCATGGGAGTTTTTCGAGCATGGCCTCGCCTACCTCATGATAAGCAATAAAGTGACTTCTATGCACGGGAGCCGTCTCATCCTTCCATTTACAGAACGGCTTAGAGAAGCACATGATGGCCATTCTTTGCAGTTCTGAAGTCTTGGGCAGATGGTCATGCTTAGGCAGGATGCTACCCACCAACTCGCAGAACTTGTCATAGCGCCCCTCATTGATGAACTTGCAGTCCATCAGCACGCGACAGGCCCCCAGCCACCTGCGCCCAGCAGTCACCATAGGGGCTATGCATATCAGGGCCTCAACCACTTGTTCATATGAAGGTACGTGCGATGTTTCCGTGTCCATGCTATGCTTACTCAGATATCTTTCAATGGCCTCACGGAGATTCCGTGTCGTCTCGCGGGGACTGTCGACATGCCAGATCATTCTGCCACAGAACTGCACGTCGGTATCCTCCGTCAGCAGGATGGCATCGTAATCACTATTCGAAGGCAACAGCCAATGGCGATCCTCCTCATCGACATAATACGTCTTCAGCAACTCCTCACCGTCAACCCTTGCCAGCACCACGTCGTGGTTGTAATACCTCGACGCATTATCCATGAAGAGCATGTCTCCGTTGTGGATGTGCACCCCCTCCATCGAATCGCCCTTTGCATATGTCATAAATACAGTAGGACTGGCTAGCTGACAAGGCATCAAGGCCATCTCAGGCGGAATCACGCCAACTTGTTTAGGCAAACCGCAACTCACGCCCACCTCATAGAAGGGCACTGGTGTATCGAGCACCAGGGGGATCTTTTCATAATCCTTTTCTTTGTTATTCATAACCGATTAATTGATAATAATAATAAAATAAAACAACTATCACAATAAACATCAAAAATAATCCTGCCATAATCTTTGCTTTTAAATGAATTTTTTGCAAAGATAGGCCCGATCTGTCCTACCAAAGAAGACAGATTGAAAAACTATCAGAAAAAGAGAAAAAAAAAATAGTCGTCAGTCAGATTATCGCCAAAATCCTCCATCTGGCGATAGTCGTTCACCTGATTCTGAGCCCTCTCAGCCATCTTGTCACGCAGACGCTTTGGCGACTCCACACGAAGATGGTCGCCATAGAAGGCCAGCTCCTGAATCAGTTCATTGTTGATCATCACGTCGAGCGTCACCCTGCAGCCCTCATCACCCAGGCTCTCCAGCTGCTGCAACGGATGGATGGGCAGTGTGCGCAGGTAATACTCCAACCATCTGTCGCCCTTCAGGACTATATGCTCCACCACCTCGTTATCAGGATGCGACACACCCACGATGTCATCGAAATAATGGTTAAAGTCGACACTGCTCTCTATAAAAGCATCCTCATGGTTTTGAGCGACGGAGAGAATACGATCGAGCGAGAAACAGGTAATAAACTCGTGGTCCTTTATCGTGGCAAAGAGATACCAACGACGACGATACTGCTTCAGGTAATAGGGATAGATGATGCGCTCTTTAGAGTCCAATCCGAAGCGCTGGTACACAATCGTCATAACCTGTTTCTTCGCGATGGCATTAAACAGCGACAGGAAATGCTTGGCATCGCCAGCCGTTCCGTCTTCGAAACTGGCTATCGTATGGTTGGCACTCATCGCTCGCTGGTCAAAACGGGCCGTCATCTGGTCCAGCCAGTCCATCTCCATCATGCCCCGAAGGCCCTGCAACAGGCTGCGCACCTCCTGCAACTTCTCAATCTCGTCAGATGAGAGTTCCCTATTGTAAATCGACTCGATGCCATCGCGATAGCGGTAGTACCGTTTACGTCCTCGATCCTCGAATACAATGCCATCTTCTTTATAGAGACTCGAGAACTTACCGTTCATCTCATTGATGTCCTGACAGAAGGTATTGCGCGATCGGATGGGCAGCATATCCCTTTGCGCCAGTTCCTTGTTCACAATCGCCATCAACTGCTCACGCGTATATTCCTTACCGGTACTGAAACAACGGTCCAGTATCATCTCCCGCATTGCATAGTCCTTCGTATTCGCCATAACAGTCTTACATGTTGGTCCTTTAAATCAATTACCAGGAATCATCAGGATTTTCGTCAAAAGATCGGCATCCTCTTTAAAGAATGTAAGGATATCTTCTTTCTTCAACCCAACATAGGTTTTCATGAACGCCTCATACTCGTTAGGATACTCATTCTTGAATGACTCCATAAAGCAGACGACATTCATTAAGTTAACATCAGATACATACTCCATATTGCCAGTCTCGAACTCAAAAACCATATCATCAAACTCATCATCATGAAAGAGTCGCCTCACGATGCCATTCTTTACAACGACATCATGACCCACAAACTTATATAGTTCCCTCAGCATGTGAAGGTATTTGAAGAATTCATCACAATTATACAATTCGTTCAATAATTTCTCTTTATCCATACTTCTATGCTTTCTGCATTGCCTGTTCTTTAATTATGCTGCAAAATTAGATAAAAACTTTCGAATATCCAAAAATCTTTGTATCTTTGCAAAATGATAAAGGAATATAGGCTTTGAGCTTCCTCAAGAGATGCACGATCTGCTTGCAAAAGTAGCCAAACAAAATCAAGCTCAATTCAGAATGTGCAAGACTATGCTAGCAGAATGCTTTGGGATTTTGCTAAGGAGAGAGATAGAACCTCTGTCCAACAATAGTCGAGGGTACTTGGGTATGACGGCTGCTATGACTCAGGTACCCACAGCTATTTTTTCTATAAAAATTTGGAAGTCTCAAATATAATTCCTACCTTTGCAGCATATTTGTGAAACTATTAAGTTTATTAATATGAAGAACATTGAATCAAACGTAGGTGAGATTGTGATGTATCAGCCCGATGAGACCATCAGGCTGGAGGTAAGGGTTGAGGATGAAAGCGTATGGCTTAGTCAGGCCCAGATGGCAGATTTGTTTGGAACTAAACGCCAAGCTATCACAAAACATCTTTTGAACATCTATGAATGCAAAGAATTGAAGAAAGAAGCAACGAGTTCCATTTTGGAACTAGTTCGAAAAGAGGGGAATCGTATTGTCAAAAGAAAAGTAGAATTCTATAATCTTGATGCGATTATCTCTGTTGGCTTTAGAGTAAACACCAAACGGGGTATCGAATTCCGTCAATGGGCGAACCAAGTACTAAAAGAATATTTGCTAAAAGGATATGTGGTCAATGCACGTATTATGGCTTTGGAACAACATGTAGCAGAACAGGACTCTCAGATAAATGATATAAAGAACAAAGTCGATTTCTTCGTGCGTTCATCGCTGCCACCTGTAGAGGGCATCTTCTACGATGGACAGATCTTCGATGCCTACGTGCAGATAGCCAACCTCATCAAACAGGCCAGGCAATCCATCGTCCTCATCGACAACTACATCGACGAGTCCACCCTCACCCTGCTCAGCAAGCGCGATGCAAATGTATCTGCAACTATCTATACACGCCAACTGTCGCAAAATATGCGACAGTTGCAGCTCGACATTCAGCGTCATAACCAGCAGTATCCGCCAATCACCGTGAATTACTGCCAGCATAATCACGATCGCTTTCTGATTGTCGATGACGTCGTCTATCTCTTTGGGGCCAGTCTGAAAGATGCAGGCAAGAAGCTCTTCGCTTACATCAAGATGCAGGAAACTTCGCCTCAAGAACTCCTCAGTAACATCCAATAAAATATATGACGCAGAGGTGCCCCATTGTGTCCTTGAGACTATAAACATAGCGTTCTGGATTAGTTTCCAGAACGCTTTTTCTTGGACTCATTGAGTACCGTCCCTCCTGAGTTCTGCATTGCCTGTTCTTTAATTATGCTGCAAAATTATATAAAAACTTTCGATTATCCAAAAAATATATGTATCTTTGCATACCATATATATAATAAGGTTGATAATATGAGCAAGATTGATGATGAGTTATTGGAAGGCTGCAAGCGTTTCTTAGAAGAGATGAACAGGGTTGAACTCGACAAGAAAAAGAAGAAAGAAGAAGAAAAGCAAAGAGAGGCTCGACGCAACTATTGGAGAGAGAAACTTTATGGGAAGGATAGCCAAGGAATAACCTTAATTCTTCCCGAGGATTCTAACTCCTGATAGCCGTGGGACAGGTCTTTTATTTCTTTTTGAAAAGATCAATCACCAGTCCCCTTGATCATCATAAATCCAAAATGTATAATTTAGACTTCAAAGATAGAGAAAAACGACGAATATAACAAGTTTTTCCGGAAAAAGTTTGGAATTATCAGAAATAGTACTTATCTTTGCAGCGTCAGAACGAAAGTTCTGGCTATCCGGGTAAGTTTCCCGCGAGGGAGCAAGACTTGATCGACACTACTCCATTTTGAAAGAGTCACATTCGTGGCTCTTTTTAATTTCCTTATTATTTGATATAACGGCGTATAAATGTCTGGAAGAACCGACTGTCTTCTAGGCTTTTTCGGGTTACCGACAAATACTTTTTGCTTTTAAACACCAAGACTTCTTTAGCATTAGGATTTGATTCAAAAAAGCGCTTTATGCTACGGGCCAAAGCACTTGGATTATACTCGACCGTCATGTGTAACAAGACTCTGTTTGTCTGCCCTATAGATTCTGAAAGACGATTATCTATGGAATTCTTGCCACTTATTGTTTTCAGGTCAAACATCTTATATACACCTTTACGCTCAAAGATGAAATCTGCAGTCCTTATGCTCTTCGGATTGGGAAGAATATAGACCTTATACCCATGTTCAACGGCTTTTCGGGCAGCATTGAGCAGGTTGGCATAATCCTCTCCTTGTTCGCCACCGGTACTGAAGATGTCGGTTTCACCGTCCACTGGATGGAATTCCCCATAGTAGGTAATTAGTTTCAACTGCTTTACGAATCGCGCTCCCTTCAGATAGTGCAGTTCTTCTAATTCCACTGCAATACCTCGCCAAGGGCTATCCTCCACTTTAAGTGTCAGACCGTCCCCTTCTCCGATGAAGTCGTATTCGTAAAGCGGTTCTTCAATCATAGTCTTTGTTTTTCAGTTGCAAAGATAGCACATTTCTTTTTAATTTCCAAATTTCCAATAAAAAACCTGCTACATTGGCCAAAGCCAAATGCAGCAGGCAATGATTGCGGGTCTTTAGCTATTAATCATCCAGCGAAGCGATGAAATCCGAATACGCTGCCAGGTAGATCGGAGGGACAGGTCTTTGATTTCTTTGTGAAAAGATCAATCACTGTCCCCTTGATCCTTAATTAATCATGGTTAAATTCATTAACCGTGCCTTTATTACTTTGATTATTATTATTTTTTCTCACTCTGTGACCTTTGGCCAGGAGATATCTTGCCGTCAGAAAAAGGTAATTGCGATTGTCGTTATATGTATTTATCGTCTTACAATACTCGTAGAACGGAGTGAATATCGAATAGGTATTGCTTTCACCAATTCCCCATTTGATAGGGAGTTGGTATGTTAATTGTATCATAAAACGCTTTTCAAGGAAATACCTCCACATAGACAAACGCCATGCATCAGATGCTATTTTGTTGAGTTGCTGTGTAGTGGCACTGTATTGCGGTTGTACTGAATATTGTAGTGTTACTCCGTAGTTATTATCTGTGTATGTTGCGTTAGCTATGCCTTTCCAGTACGTGTATGTATTCTTGTTGTCGTTATGCCACAGATGCTCTCCTCCATAAGTCAGGTTCATTCTGTATGAAAACTTTCTGTTTTTACTCGTTAGAGGACCTATGCCACCAGAGATGCTCCAACCCGTATTATTGATATTCTGGGATGTGAGCAGTATGCTGTTATTCGTCCACTGATACTCGGATGCGATTCGGTTTCCTGCGTATTGGAGTGATACAGAGATGTAGAAAGATCCTTTATTAATTGAAAGGTTTGATCCATGTGTCACAGCCGTCTTTAAGAACGGATTTCCAGTCTCATATATCAAAGAGTCTTTCCTGTTAGTGTATGATAAGACATCACTATATCTAGGTGGACTGACAGAACTGAAATATCGGAGACTAACATCCCAATCTTTAATTGGAGAAAAACGAATTATTGCAGCACCCGAAAAAGCCGTCTGGTTCTCATTCTGTCCTTCGGCTGATACATGATAATTTATCATCGAGAAGATCAATGAACCAGAAAGCTTTTGGTTGAAACGATGGCGATAAGAAATCGTGGAATTCAGATAGAAGTTGTTGTTTATTTGAAGAGAGTTGTTGTTGTTTTCTCTGCCGCTGTAATGGCGGTAGAATCCATTTGTACTGAAATTGAGTGAGCTCCTTTGGTTGAAGGCTTTTGTCGCATCAAATGAAGCAGAATACACGTTTCGCTTGTGATGGTATTGGTTGGTAGTGATAAAAAGAGATGACTCATCCATGCAATATGAAGTATTGTCAGTATAGATGTTTATGCCTGCGTCTGCATATAGATTCCATGTATTTGTATTTCCTCGATAGAAGAAAGTAAGCGTGTGTTGCTGACTGTTATCTCTGTTTTCTGTATGCTGTTCCGTTATGTATGACGTGCCATGCAGCAAGTCCTCTTTTTTATAGGCAATATCACCCCATGAATTATAGTTTGTATGTTCGTAACTGTATTTCAATGATATAGTGTGTTTCTCACTCAGTTTATAGTCAAAGTCTGCCCACCAAAGGTAGTTGTTCGAGAAGTGGGCAGCATCAGGGTTGTCGTCTTCCACAGACTTGTATCTGACCAGATTAGCTTGCGTATACTCTGTAAACTGATCATGTTTCCCATTATTGTGATTATATTCAAAACTTGTTGCAAAGTCAAATTTGGGTCGTGTATATGTATAGGAAAGCAATTCATTAAAACGGGTAAATAGTTTCCCGTATTTTGCTGATGGCTGTGCCTTCGCAGAGGTATTGTCTGAAAAATCAAAACCTTGCCATTGTTCTTTTGTAATGACATTGATGACGACATCTGCATTAAGATAACGAGGGTGGGTGTTTTCATATACCTCAATCTTCTTGAAACGCATATTATGCAAATTGCCAATATAGCTGATATCTTTCTTCTTTCCATCAACGAGGAAAATTATATTCTGTTTTCCTTTGTAGGTGATGCTTCTGTCAATTTTGTCAACGAACATTCCTGGCAGCTTTTCTAATATGCCATAGGTGTCTATTGTGTTTTTACGCATCTCATCAGTAATCGTGTATACATCCTTGTCTGGATAATGCGCAATGTTACTTCCTTTGATGGTTATGTTTTCAAGGTTAACGTTTTTCCAGATACTATCTTTCCTGAGAGTATCTGTAAGGAGAGAGTCTTTTTGTAGAAACAACGCTGCTGAGAATAAATAAGCAAATAATATCATAAAACCATATTTTAAAAAGATCACGGGGACAGGTGATGAATTGATTTTTGAAATCAATGACCCACCGATCTCGGAACCCTACTGTAATTGTGACTCTTTTATTACCTGGGATTAAAAATACATTTCCAGTCTGTACTATTATGTACAAAATGATATATTCCTGAGTACAAAAGTAAGAGGAACTTCGCCCTTCATATTCGTTCAATATTTATATGCAAAGTTAAGGAAAAGAAAGCAAACAACAAAAGGGAAACGACTACTTTTATTCGTCAGAATTCGTCAAATCAGAGTTAAACAACTTTATATATATCACGAATTCAATAAGTTACAAAAATAATTCGTCAAAATTCGTCAGGACTGTCTGAGGTCATGAATAAGGTTGGTTTTCAGTGAATGGGCTTCTTTTTTACCGAATAGTTTTTCATTGGCACGAGCCTTGGCATTTGACACAGTGGAGGCCTGTGAGGCTGTCATCGTGGAGATGGTCTTCTCGGAGATTCCGAGAATTAGCAATATGCATATACGCTGCTCCAACTGTGACAAAGATCTACTCTCGCCAAAAGACTTGAAAGTCGCGGGATTGTCTTTGCTGAACTGTGACAACAGCAAATCCCATTCTGCCTCCGTCGGAATGGGACGCTCAAATTTGTCTCGGGCCTTCTTTACAAACAACTGGGCAATTTTGCTGTCAAGGAAGTCGTCAAGACTATTTTTGTTTTTACTGTGTATATATGTAGAATTCTCTGCCTGCAACCGTTTTATGGTTTTAGTCAGTTCGGCTTCTTGCCTTTCCTTTTCAGCGATAATTCCTTCATAATCGTTTTCCTTCAGTTTCCTTAATTCCTCTTGCACAATGCTTCTTTGGCGTTTCGCACTATTAAGCGATTCCTCCAACTTGGCGATTCGCTCCTTCTTTTCTCTTTGGTTCTTTCGATACAACCAAGAAATAACTATAATAACGAGTAAAAGGATAATTGCTATTAATATAATAAAGCCAAGAAGGTTTAATGTTTTTTGAGCTTTCTCTCTTTCCTGTTCAGCCTCTTTTTGACTCCTGCTATAGTTGTAGATGGTCGTCATCTGTGCTATGACATCCCGGTCCTTAAGGACAATGGATGAGTCGTTGGCCATGCAATAGAGTTGGGCATATTTAGCAATAGAATCAGCTTGGTGACGCTGGCTGAATACGCTTAATAGTCCTCTGTACATGGGGTCCAGAGAAGTATAGGACATACCAGGACGATAAACCTTACGATAGTAATACTCCGCAGAATCTAATTTATGCACGCCCTCATAATATTTACCTTTATAATAATAGTATAGGCGATGTGAAGGAGGAAGCTCATGATGCTCATCGAACAGGTCTGATTCAGACTCGTACTGATCCATCAGAGTCTTTGCCTCTGCCAGTCGTTGAGGGTTTTCCGTATATAAGTGTATCAGTGGTCTTGAATAGCGTATAGCCTGTCGAATATATCCATGTTTGCGATATTGCTCAAGTGCTGACTTTAAGATTAGTTCAGCACTATCCTTTTTATTCAATAATATATAAGCACCTGCAGACATAGCCTGATTGTAAAAGACCCATTGTAATTTATTTGCGCGAAAAGCAAAATGGCTAGCTTTCTTCCGTGCATCAATCTCGTTCGTTAACAATAGCTGGCGATGATATACTGTAGCCATCTGAGAATAGACGCAACCTAGCGTGTAGAAGTCAAAGTCATTGGCCGTAGTATCGGCAACATTTATGGCATTCTGAAAGCTGTTGATGGCTTTCGGAGCTTCTCCCATATCGCTGTAGGCTCGGCCCAGGAGGTAATGTGCAAGCACGCGCTCGTTGGTGGTGCCGTGACTGTCGAAGTGGTCAACCAGTTCCTTGGCGATAGAGTCGGAGGTGAACTTTACGTCGGTCTTGTTCTGTGCATTGGTACGGTGCAACAGGTATTGCATCCGGAAATGCTTGCCGAACTCCTGCTCATGTTCTCCGAGGCTGTCGAGAATCTGCAGGGCAGAGTCGGGGTGATCGCCCATCGCGGCCTCTGCCCGCAGTAGAGCGTCACGATATTCCTGCCTCTCGCCACAGGCCATAAGCCCCATGAGTAGGATAACGATATAAGCAAGCTGTTTCATATCGGTTGCAAAGATACGAAATCTTTTTGAGATATACGTGGAAAGACGCAGAAAATGCATGGGCGCAATGGTTCCTGGAACCTTCGCGCCCACTTTGGACGGTGCGAGCCAGGTGGGTCAGGGGACGGTTCTCTGATCCACTCTTTTCTTTCGTGACAGTCACGAAGTATCCTGTCCCTCATGTGACTTGACCCCTTTGGAGTACAGAAACAGCTAAGCATCCCGCCAGGGGCACATCGCGACTTTTCTAAAAAAAACGAGTTTTTATTTTGTAGTTTGCTCGTTTATTTGTATTTTTGCAAACAGAAACATAAAATATTACTGATTATGAGAAACAGAATCTTTTGGTTGCTTGCCACCATCATGATGTGTGG
>Ga0247609_10007415_pt1 | contig 10453 bp, 12 predicted proteins | sample 172DNAGHGlowgp2_FD_193487 | JGI IMG/M metagenome (GOLD analysis project Ga0247609, IMG submission 193487) | Sheep rumen microbial communities from Palmerston North, Manawatu-Wanganui, New Zealand - 1728 DNA GHGlow gp2 | ecosystem: Host-associated > Mammals > Digestive system > Stomach > Rumen ...
TAGTAATTCTTGCTATCTACACTATTTTTGCGCTGATTGTAAAATGGCGTGGTATTGAAACCTTCAATAAGATTTTCCCGCCTATTATAGTTGGTCCGATTACAATGGTTATTGGTCTTAATCTTGCGAAGTTCCTTCCCACTTATACTTCTGTTAATGGCGCACATAATGATGTTGCAATACTTGTCGCAATCTTTACAATGATAGTGGTCGCGCTAACATCTCATTACTTCAAAGGATTCCTCAAAACCATTCCTTTCCTTATTGGCCTACTTGGTGGATATGGATTAGCAATAATCCTAACTGTGACTGGCGCCGCTCCTTTAGTTGACTTCTCTGTATTTACCACAATGAAAATCGTAAGTCTTCCCGACTTTACTTTCTTACATTGGAACTTTGCAAGTCTTTCTTGGGGAGCTGTTGGACAAGTTTGTCTGCTGTTCGTTCCGGTAGCGATCTGTGCTTTGCTTGAGCACTACTCAGATCATCGCGTGCTGTCCAATATCATTGGTCAGGACCTGACACAGGATCCTGGTCTGCACCGTACATTAATTGGTGATGGCGCCGCGTCATTTCTCGGTACGGTAGTTTGTGGACTTCCTAATACCTCTTATGGCGAATCAATCGCAACAACTGGTTTCTCACGTGTAGCATCTGTAAAAGTTGTTTCTGTTGCTGCTGGCACTCTTGGACTTTTAGCATTTATCGGTCCTGTTCAGGCCTTTATCAATTCGATCCCTGCGTGTGTATTTGGTGGTTGCGCAATGATCCTTTATGGTTACATTGCGGCAAGCGGTCTTAAAACTCTCATTAATAATCGCGTTGACCTTGAACTTAATAAAAATCTTGTTGTCGTTAGTGTAATACTTACGACTGGTGTCGGCGGATTATTCTTATTCCATGAATCTTTTGCAAGTGTTTCTCTTGCAATGGTACTTGGCGTCATACTTAACTTAATACTTCGAAATAAAAAAGAGGAGAAAATTTGATTTTCTCCTCAATTTATGTTATAATATAATCAAGAAATCAAAAAGGAGATAATTTCTATGATACTTGAAACCACAACCAAATATCGCGCCGATACAGAAATCAGTGCTAAAGACATGATCGAGGCTTTCCGTAAGGAAGCACAGGAAAAAGGATATACAATCAAAAAAGCCGGTTATGAATACAAAACTAAAAAGGCTAAAGGTGAAATTATCGCTGAAGCATGGGTTGTAACTATTACCCAGGTCTTTGGTGACCTCTGGGAGGATTTAGTATAATGGCAATTTCTTAGTTCCCTAATCAGGATAATCCAAAGCCTGAAGATGAGAAACTGACGCCGGAAGAAATTGAAAAACTCGCTACTGAATGGGCAAAAGACCCAGATAGCATTGTTGCTATGCTGGGTTCTATGCTTAGTATGCCAGATGAAGAATTCCGTATTCTCGCGCCAGTCGTTCTTCAGTCAATTCAACAAACCATAAATGAACCGACTGAGAAGATTAAACTCGTTCAGGGTTTAAATGCGGCCGGTCTTAAATCAGACGACCTCATTGACATACTCGATCAAATGAGTGATGAATTAGAAACTCTTGAAATCAGCAACGAGAAAAAAGAATTTGTTGCAGAACTCTGCTTAAGTATTATTAATGTAATTAATAGTACCGAAGGTGTTGCAAAGAGAATGGTATCTGTTCCAATTCAGCTTATCCATCCCGATGCAAAACTTCCGGCTTATGCTCACGAAACTGATAGTGGTATGGACCTCTATGCTCTTGAGGACATTACCATCAAGCCAGGTGAGACGGTTCTTGTACCGACCGGTATTAAAGTTGCGCTACCACCTGGATATGAACTCCAAGTTCGTCCCAAGAGTGGGCGCGCCCTCAAGACTAAATTGAGAGTTGCCAATACCCCAGGCACAATTGACCAGGGTTATCGTGATGAAATTAAAGTCATCATTGAAAATGTTGATCCGCCGATTCGTGCAATCAATCTCGATTTTGCTCAAAGTCCTAACGATCCTATTCCAGTAGGCACCATTGATTTTGGTCAACCCTACACAATTGGAAAGGGCGAAAAATTCGCCCAGCTTGTTCTTGCTGAAGTACCGAAAGTAGCCTGGTTTGAAGTTGAAAATGTTGGTGAAATCGGCGAAGACAGAGGCGGCGGTTTTGGCAGTTCAGGACTTAAATAAGTCCTAAGGAGAATCACTATGGCGCGCATAACTCTTGAAGCTATCGCGCAGGAACTCGAACAATACGGATGGAAAGTTCTATCAACACAATATACAAACCTTTCTACAGAAATGGAATTCCAATGTAACGAAGGCCACTAGGTCTTCGCTACTTGGGAGAAGTTGCGTAAAAAGTGCGAGTGTCCTGTATGCAAAATGAACCCCTATAAAGATGAGAGTTCAAAAATCGTTCCAAAATCCAAATCAGAAAAACGCGTCTTAGCTCTTGATTAGGCCACCTATAAAACTGGGTGGTCTATCTTTGATGGCGCCCGCCTTGTGAAATATGGTGTATTCGAGGCGAAAGGAACATTAGAAGAATAGCACATTCATTCAGTTAGAATGTGGCTTGTGTCAATGATTGAGAATTGGCACCCAGATATAATTGGTATTGAAGGAATTTAGTATCAATAGGAGTTTGGAGTTACAACTTTCCAAACACTCGCGCGCCTTCAAGGAGTTTTAATTGATCTATGTGTTGAAGTAGGAATTGACCATAAGATATGTCCCACAAATACATGGCGCGCGCATTGTAAGGTAAAAGGAAGAACCCGAACAGATAAGAAAAAATCAATGCAGAACTTAGTTAAAGAATGGTTTGATGTAAGTGTTACAGATGATGAAGCAGATGCAATTGGAATTGGTAAATTTTTATCAGATAAATATTCAAATATTGTCTGGTTTGGAGAATAAAAAAAGAGGAGCTTTGCGGCTCCTCTCTTTTTTTAATCTTTAATTATCGGAAGAAGTAACGAGAACTCATTTAGTGTAAGGTCTGCTTTTTCAAAATCCTCGGCAGTAAAAGTGATGTCCGGAAGAACGGGCTTAATGGACATAAGTTCGTTTGCTTTGGTAACGAATTCATCACGTTTATCGTCTTTGATAACATAGTTACCATCCTGAATTTTGATATTACCCTCTTCATCATATTCCGCATTTTCGCGAATCAACTGGGAAATCTGATCCCGATAGTACTGATTTTCCTCTTTAATTGCTTTGAAGAATTTAGAGAGTTTATAGAGAACGGGAATCGGAAGTGCTTTGTCCTGAAGTTTTGTGTATAATCCTTCGAGATCGAGGCATTGTGACATAGTTAATTCCATATAGGTATTAACCTCCTTTATTATTTTTTTACATTTATATTATAGCATGATTTTAAAAGAAAGTCAAATTTTAACTTAGGGGTTTGTAGTCAATGGTGCCAGCCGAAGGATTAAACTCAATAAGATGAGTAGTAGAACGAAAGACGATTGTCGTGCGGGCGCCAAGTGTGTCAACCTCAAAGGTAGCATTTGCTTGAGGCGAAGGATTATTAATACTGACATAGTTTGGACGATAAGACACAGTAGGTATTTTTCCTAATAATAGAGTTATATGATTTGAAGTAGACTCAACTGTATCTGCCGAAGCACCACTACCTTTCACACTTACAATAGCCAACCAAATATCCGTATTAGTTGATAATCCCCAGCTTGTCGCGTCAGCCGTACCAGTGATAGTCTAAGGCAACGACGTACTTAAACTTGGCGCAGTAACCACATAGGTATGCGTTCCATCAGTAAGAGTCACTATCATAGAAGTAGGAGTGCCAGGATAGGTACCCCATTCAGTAATCGTATAGGTATATGCAATCTACTTTGTGTCACTATTATATGTAGCCGATGTGAATGTAATACTTGGCGCGATATGATAAGTACCATTTAAAGTTAAGGTATTACTTGTGATATTATCAATATTAGATCGTTCATGGCGCGCCTAAGCATACAATAAAGCAGTATCGCCACTAAATGCAGGACAAGTAAAGGTGATATTCTATGAACTTACGCCTTCATTCACAGTTACCGTCTAAATTTTAGAACCATTAAAATATACATCCAAGTAAAGTTTCTCATAAGTTGTGCGCCCGATACTGGCGGTAAAAGTAAAACTTGAACCACCTGTAATTGAACTACTTGAACTACTTATTGAAAAACTTGCTACCTGCGCGTCATAGTTAATGCTAAAGTTCACAGGGAAGGTAAAACTTTCACTAAACTAGTTTGTAAATGTTAATGTTAATCCAAAGTTAGTTTTGGTGCCGTACCTTTGATTCGCGGCCGCTGTCAGGTTACTCTTCACAGCACTCCAAGTAAAACTGTAAGCAGAACTACTTGAAGTTAGAGTTGTAGTACTTCTTTTAAGTACCCATGCGGCCGGCAGAGCGAAGAAATTCTCACTTGAAATACTATCTGGTTTAGTAAAGCTAATTGCGGTTGAATCAGTTGCATCAAAGTAGTTTAATGTAGAAGGATTCAAGAGAATCGTACTTAAAGTAGTTGGATAGGGAATCTCTTGCGCCGTAACGGTATAAGTATAAGTGTATGTCAGAGTTTTGCTTTGACTATTAGTTTGTACTAAAGTCGCGACAAAATTCACATCAACTGAACTATTACTAGTAGGTAAAGTACTAAAACTAGTATCCAGTTTAAAGTTATTAGTATTGCTTGAAACTGAAGGCGCACTCAGACTTCCCTTGCTTGAATTTGCGCTCCATGCCCAAGTTGCTTCAGATAAACCATTACTAGTTGACTTCGGAATAATACCACGCACTCTACGACAAATTTTACTGGTATTGTTAATATTACTATCACCATATTGGTTATAATAACTTGGATTTGTTTTTGCATACAAAAACGATATATTTTTTTCAGTTCCAGTTAATTGTCCAGTAGGAGTGAATTTAATATAAAAATTAAATGTTGTGGCCTCAGCAATAACTTCATTAGTAGTGCATAAGTCGGCCGCAGTAAAAGTAAAGTTTCCAGACCCTGATGTAACAGTCCTAAGATTAGTGTATCCAATAGTCTTTGTTCCTATCACTACTTTACCAGCAAAAGTACCCCCAGTATTTGCATCATATGTGACCTTGGCTGTAGCATAACCAGTAGAGTTTTTCTCAATGGTTAAAGTATTTACTGGATCAGTAGGAACTTGAAAGACTATTGTAATGGCGGCGCCCTCTACATTGTCAATATATGGCGTCAATACATAAGTTTGAGTCTCGATTATGCTGCTAATTGTAATAGGAGTATTATTACCATAAGTCTCAACCTCTCCACCATTAACAGATGCTTTGAAACGATAATTGCGCTCATACTCTATTCCATGTACTGTGACTTGAAATTCAACTCTACTATTCTTTGTTACTGAGAAAGTTTGATTTCCGTAATAAGTGGTTCCATTATACAATACTGATAAAGTCGGCGCCTCAGTTAAAGTGAACTATGTTGAAGTTACATTGGCGCTAGTAAGTCCTGTCAATTGAACTAATGCTGTATATACTACTGAAGTCGCTGTCGTTAATGTGTCAACATCTATTTCATTTGGTAGAGTATCATTAAACGTCAAAGAAACTACTGTCGGTATATTAGATCCTATTTGACGTTGAAGATTCTTGAAAGTACCACGAGCATCGTTACCAGAGCCATAATTGTTATGACCTATATTATATGTAGTTTTATTTAATAAATGCGAACCAGTAATTTCTATATTGTTTGTGTCACTGACTGTGATGGTAGGCTAATAGCAAGCGCCACCACACACCCATTTTTTACCATAGTCATTACCTAAAGAACTACCCGGTCTACTAAGAACAACTATATATGTTCTATTGGTATGACCCGCGTCGGTTAAAGTTATAGACTATGAAAGAGGAGTAATACCTGAACCAAAGTTAGACTGCGCAACATAATTAGATAGAGTCGCCCAAGAGCCATAATTTTGAGCAAGTGAACGGGTAACTGCATTAAAAGTAAGGGCATCACCTACATAATTATTGAACCATGTCATGGTAACGGTGCCATTATTTTTATTTTCAAAACCAGTGGATGGCCATGATAGTATAAAATTACAAGTATCATTATTCCAGTCTAATAATGATAAGTCTACGTACTAAAATACCATCCAATTTTGAGTGCCTTTTTCCGGGTCTTGCTAATAACCTAAATAGTAAAAATTAGTTGAGGCTGTTTGAGAATCACTACTAAGAGCCCTACATATACGAAAACCACTATGCAAGTCACATATATTGTTATTATTATTCATTATCCCTCAGCCTCCCCAACAAACAAATCATATCCATACCCATCTGCAACTTCTTGATAGGTCATAGACCGATCAAATATAATTGTACTTGTTTTTAAATGTGTTTTTGCAGCAGTAATATTTAATTTCTGCGTATTATCTACATATCCTTGTAAAGAATCGCTATTTACCTAGTAGTAAGTCCCGCCAAGTGAACCATCAGAAATATTGTAGGTACCTAACTTATTACCTTGCATCTAAAGACCAGTAGTGCGGAAAACTAAATCAGTATTTGTATCATTAGGACTTAATACCTCAATAAATGTTAATGCTCTTTGAAGCGCGGTTAAATTAGTAATAAAACCATAAGTACCAATACTAAATGTTTCTTTGGCCGTATTCGGATTAGTTAAGTCACCTGTCCAATCTCCATTACGGAAGAATGAGATACCATTAGTAATATCAAAAAATGATAATCCAGGTTCTGCTTCATGATTAGGTTTATCAACGTCCTTTGCGATTCCATGTATGCGCGCAGCATAAATATCAACACCACGCAATTCACTCTATGTAATAAGGGAGCCAGCAAATATACCTTGTTGCGCAAAGATCGAACCATTTTGCGTAACTTGAAAAGGAGCCTCCTAAATGGCCTTATCGTCTAAACTAGTAACGCCCGCCCAGAATACAATACTACTTTCATCCGAATCTCCAAATTTTGTAGCAGGAACATTTTTTAATGTGCTAACACCAGCATACTTATCCTCTTCAGACGCAGTCTTCGTTATCAATGAACCAGTTAAGAATACATTTTCACCATATAGACCGTAATCGCTGACATATCCGGACCATACACCATTTAATGAACTTGCGATCTTACCTAAATCACCCAAGAATAATCTAGGACTCTTATTAACTACTACTTGTGGTATATTGTTAGTATTAGTATATTCAAAACCAGTAAATGTAAAACCATCTCCAAACAAAGGTCCGACTGGTGTATCATTTGCATTTACACCAATTAAAAGTGTATCGTTTGTTCCCAATGATACAATTGAATTAACCTTAACAGGAACTGTCTCGCCATTTACTTGTTTAGTTTTAGGAATTTGCGCGTCGAAAGTAACAGCATCATCAGTATGGCTTACAACTTTCCAGATTTGGCGCCCGTCGCTACCAACTACAACTTGACCATTGTCATCAATCAGATAAACATAAGAATCAGTTGCTAATGAAGGCTTATTGACCGGTAACGAATTCGTAACATTTGCTACTACGTAGTCATCAACTTTAAACGAGGGTCTAAAGAACATTGAACTACCCATAGCTTGAACATTACCAGTTGGGAATACAACAGTTTCGATAGAACCCGAAGCCGTCATATTAGAGAACTAGGCGTGAGTAGGACGAATATCAAAGTACTCTCCATTCTCTTCTCCGTGCAAATAAACATTGCCAGCGGCGCCACTAATTGTAATAGTGTCTCCAATTGTAATATTCGAATTATTCCCATCAATAGTGATGTTACCAGCTTCAATTGTGCCATCATCATTTAATACCAGATTTTCATTTTGACTAGTGATTGAATGGTCATTAATAATAAAGCCGCCGATTGTTCCTCCAGTTGCATTAATGTCACCATTAAACACACCTTGAGAAGCAATTACTGTACCATCCTCATAAACAATAAATTTATTACTTGCATTGATTACTTGGCGCCCGTGTCCTGCGTGGTCATCAACTAATGATCCGATTTGAACAAGGTGATTAGTAGTAGAATCTAGACCGCCAATAGATAACGAATCTTGTAACCACAAACTACCAGTATTTGCATCAGTTTCAAGAGTGGTATGACCAGATGTATCACGTAGTCTAATACCGACTCCTGCAAGGTTGTTGCTCTCATCATAGAGGCGACCGATATGAATCTACTCAACTTGCTCTTGACCATTATCGCGCCAGATAGAAATATCATTATCACTCGAAATTTCTACTGAGCCATTGATCGTACCATTGACATCCTTCGTCTTTAGGAAGAAGCCTTTCCAAGTAAATCCAAACTTCGCAAACTCACTTGCCCAGATTTCATCCTCGGTTGTAGGATTAAATTCACCTTCCTCGGGGTCAGTAGTTCTGTCAACGCCATAGAAACCAAATTGATCATGTCGTGTATAAATTCTTTCATTAACAATAGTTCCTAAGTCCTGGTCAGGCTTTTGTGCGAAAGCGCTAATGCCCTTGGAGTCCCATCTAAAGGTTGGATGATTTCCATCCATTATATTAACTTCATTTGAGTAGATGACACCAGAGTTAATGGTTTCAGCAACAACACCATTGCTATTTATGGCATTTGTCCAAGTGACTCCACCATCATTAGTAATGAAAATACCACCAGAAGTAATCTTTGTTTTATGTGAAGGATCATTAACATCACTTACGGTCAAACCAGTTAAATCAGTAATAACTGACTAATTCTGTGCGCCAATGATAAAGTTACCATTATTTGCAAATGCCTACTGTAAAGATTGATAAGTGATTCCACCGGTAGGAGTAACCGCACCCGCAGCTTTTGCATATGACCCTTCTGCGTATTTGAGTTGTTGAGTTGTTGCGGTAATTCTTTGGAACAAGTCCTCAAATTGCGTCTTATAGTTTTGAATTTTGAACGAATCTTTTTCTGGCTCATCAAAATTCGAAGTAACTTCAGCAATTAATACTTTTTCTTTATAGGGTGTTTTTACATCATCAATATAGGTATATCCAAAGAATTCAGTATCCTAAACAAAAGAAATATCACCAACGCGGAAAATCTTAAACTTATAATCTTCAAGTGCTGTTAAACGAATAACAGAGATATTGTACTGGACTTGAGGGCGCGAGGACGTATATGCAACGTTTACACCATCAAGATAGTACATATTATCATCCATATAGTCGTCGCTCTTCCAAGTACCTTCCTGTAAATATGTTGAATATTTCTTATAGAAGTTCAGGTGAAGTTCTTTAATTGCCTATTCTGCAAGCTCAACAGTTTCTTTGTAGCTATCAACAATGACTTGAAGTTCTTCAATTGAAGCGTCAACTTGCGCCAACTATTGAGTGTATGTATCATAGTTTTCCTAAAGTGCGATAATCGCAGCGTAGGTACTATTTATTTCCTCTACATTTTGATTTTCGCGCAACCAGTTTTTGAAACCGGCATTAGTCCAATAAGAGGTCTAATATGAGAGATTTTGAATACCAGTATATAGACGAATTAAATAAGTCTTCTTTGACTGCATACCACTTAACGCACCGTCAATCAACGCTTTGTATGTGGTCTAAAACTATTTCTATGTTTCAAGTTGAGTCTCTTTATTTTTATAGGTCTCAAATGCTATATCCCATTGTTGCATCACTTGGCGCAAACGAGGATAATAACCGACTTGAGAATCGTATAAGTCGCGATTCAGTACATTCCCATCAATCAAACCCTAATTCACAAAGTAACCAAAGTCAAGAATGAAGTTGACTCGTGCCGGATTTTGTGACGCGCGCGCAATAGAGCAGAAACCATTAATCCCATAGGAGTTAGTATTATCTGGAACTATTGTCTTTGTAACGATTTGATCAGATACAATTGTACGTGAAATTTGCTTAAGGTCCATACCATAGATGAAACCGATTTGAGTATCTTGGCCGACTTCTTCTTTGAAATAGACTTTCTTTATTGGATTGCCATCGTCATCCAGTTTAATATGTCCATCGTCTGCCGTCTCAATGTCAAATCTTACCCAGCACTGGAACTTCTCTGCGAGAGTCTGGAGTATATTAAAGCAGTTTGATTGTTTAGCGTCAATGGATCTAATCTTCGCATAGTTCGGATTATACATTGGCTCAATCGCATTGATAAAACTAGGGTCTTCTACTCCGTCATAGAGTTCAACATAAGTATCATCATTATGATCTTCGCCAGTATACTTATAATAGACTTGGTGATTAGAATAAACAGATTGAATATCCATTTCACCAGGTACAATCATGACGTCGGCGCCATCACGGGAACCAGGTACATACTTAAATAACTCAATTGACTGTAACCAGACAAGTTCACTAGCAGACACTCTAAAGCGAATATTCTTACTATAGATTTGTGACCTAGTAAAAGGTACAACACATTTCAAGCAGGTA
>Ga0247609_10007416_pt1 | contig 10450 bp, 6 predicted proteins | sample 172DNAGHGlowgp2_FD_193487 | JGI IMG/M metagenome (GOLD analysis project Ga0247609, IMG submission 193487) | Sheep rumen microbial communities from Palmerston North, Manawatu-Wanganui, New Zealand - 1728 DNA GHGlow gp2 | ecosystem: Host-associated > Mammals > Digestive system > Stomach > Rumen ...
AATGCTACAACAGGCGTTATCGACGCTTATGTCGAGATCACAGAGCTTATGGGTGCTGAGACTTACCTCTACCTCGTTTGCGAGGGCAACAACCTCACAGCAAGAGTTAGCCCCAGAACTACAGCAAGACCCGGTGACGAGATCAGAGTTGCTATCGATCCCAACAGGATCCACCTCTTCGACAAGGAAACAGAGAGAGCTATCGTCAACTGATAATATCGAAATATTCACTTTTCATATTTATCCTTTCTTTCTATCTGTGTCTATGAGGCAATAGATACAGGGCAATCAGCCGCAGCTTTGCTGCGGTTTTTTGCTTTTATTCTCCTGTAAAAATACTGTCAAGAAACTCTTGCACCCCGAAAAACAGCCATGTAAAGCGATTCTTGCTTTACTTTTCTGACTAACTGTTTTATCATAAAAGCGGAGGTGAAAAAATGAACATCGGAAAAAATATCCGAGATATCAGAACTAAAAACAATATGTCACAGGAAGAATTCGGTAAACTTTTTTTCGTTACTCGTCAGACAGTATCAAACTGGGAGAACGAAAAGAATTTTCCCGATTTGAAAACTATCGTCGATATCAGTGACAAATTTGACATATCGCTCGATAAGCTTTTAAAGGAGGATAAGGAAATGGTTGAAAGTATTACAACTAAAGTCAGGGTCGCAGAAAAGTGGAATAAGTACAGGCGTGTGGTGGCTATGGTAAGTGGAGCAGTCATTGCGGTGACAGCTGTTACGGGCGGAATATACAGCGGAGTATGGCTCAACAAAAAGAATAAGGTTGAGAGCTGTTTCAATACTGCTGTTACGGAGCTTGGATTCAGAGAGAGTGAAAATAGAGTATATGAGCGCAATGACAGCACAGGAATAAAGTATGTGCTTCCGCAACAGGAAATGCCTTCATTATTTGATTATTCGCTTGATTTCCATGCTAAATATGTATACGGCATATTTGAAGACAAAGGAAATGATTTCACTCTGATAAACATAGAGAATGAAAGCTACAGTCTGGAAGTTAATGATGAAAATGATGAATATTTTTACTCTTCTATTGACGAAAACGGCATGATTCTCAATGAAGAAAGGCTGACTGTTGAACAGGTAAAGCTGATAAAAGATAATTCGGAAACTATAAAAACCGCTTTGTCAGAGACGATGAGGATATGTGACAAAGTGTATTTGTGAGGTAAAAAATGTCAGAAATAAGAGATTACATACACGAACACAAGGACGAGATGATCGGGCTTCTTGCGGAGCTCGTTGCCGTACCGAGCGTTCAGGGCGAGGCGTCAGAGGAATGTCCGTTCGGAACTGAGCCGGCACGCGCTCTTGGTATTATGCTTGAAAAATGCAATGAATACGGTTTTTCTGTGGATAATGTTGAAAACTATGCCGGCTCAGCTGATCTTGACGAGAAAGAGCCTGCACTTGCGATACTTTCGCACCTCGACGTTGTTCCTGCCGGAAGCGGCTGGAGCTCAGACCCGTTCACGCTTACGGTTGACGGCGAGAAGCTCGTCGGACGCGGAGCTATCGACGATAAAGGTCCGGCAGTTGCGGCGCTTTTCGCTATGAGAGCCGTGAAGGAGCTCGGTATTCCGCTGAAAAAGGGAGTACGTCTCATTTTTGGCACAAACGAGGAAAACGGCTCTGCCGACCTTGAATATTACCGAAGCAAGCGTGAGCTGCCGCCGATGGTGTTCACTCCCGACGGCGAATATCCCGTGATAAACGTGGAAAAGGGTATGCTGAGAGTATATTTTTCCGCAGAATACAGCGGTATACCGATATGTGCGGGCACGGTCATAAACGCTGTTCCGGCTGTATGTAAAGCAGGAGAGACAGAATATATCGGCAGGTCCGCGCACGCCTCGACTCCGGAAAAGGGTGAGAACGCGATAACGAAATTTCTTGAAATACAGGGAAATACTGATGCTCTGCTGTCAGGTCTTGCAAAACTTTTCCCACACGGCGAGACCGACGGGAAAAGCTGTGGACTCGGTTTTTCTGACCCTGTATCCGGGAAGATGACCTGCGTTCTTTCAATGCTCAACAGCGCCGACGGAAAGCTCAGCGGAGGTATCGACATCCGCTTCCCTATCGACCGGAAAAAGGCTGAGATCAGCGGAATTATCTGTTCTGCGCTTGAAAAAGCCGGATTCAGCATAGACAGCTGCGACGGTGTTGAGCCGCATTGCACGGACGGAGATTCCGGGTTCGTGCAGGCTCTGCTTCGCGTATATGAGCGAGTTACCGGCGAAAAAGGGCGGTGTATCGCTATCGGCGGCGGAACATACGTCCACGGGATAGAGGGCGGAGTCGCGTTCGGAGCAGAATTTCCCGGCACCGATTATCATATGCACAGCCCCGACGAATTCATCACAGTCGGCGACCTGCTGAAAAATGCCGAGCTTATGGCAGAAGCAATATCCGAGCTTTGCTCATAAAAACAACCGCGCCTGTATCGGGGACTCTTCGGGCATTTATTGAGGGAAACCCTTTTGAAAAAGGGTTCTCCCTCAAACTCCCTTCCTAAAACTTTTAACTCCGTTTTTCCCCTCCTATGGGGTCACGCTGACAGAATTGCTGTCTTGGCTTAACTTGCTAACGTGACCCCATAGGAGGGGAAAAACAAAGCTGGAAGTCTTTGGAAAGGGGTCTGGGGAAGAACCTTTCTTCAGAAAGGTTTGCCCCAGTAGATACCCGAAAAGCCCCGATACAGGCGCAGTTGTATTATGCGTCAGTTAGCGGGCGGTTGTGGCTTTTGTTGTGTGGGAGGTCGTAAGGCGCTCACGGCTGCTTGTGCTGCCGTCGAGACCGTCGATGACGTCGTTTGCGGCATCGCCGGCGCCGTCGATGATGTCATTTGCGGCATCTCCGGCACCGTCAACGATGTCTTTTCCGGCGTTCTTAGCGCCGTCAACGGCATCGTGGGCGTGGTCCTTTGCGGAGTCGCCGTCGGACCTGTCATAGTCGTGATCTTCGTAGTAGGAGCCGTCGTTACGGCTGTTGTCCTTGTCGGCTCCGCAGCCCGTGAGAACGCAGGTCATCATTAAAAAAACGGAGCTTATTGCTAAAATCTTTTTCATACAAATCATATCCTTCTAATTTTTTGATTGCGGATTCGCTTTCCACAATACAAATTTATTCTTTACACGTTTTCCCCATTTATCCACAGGGTTTTCAACTTTTTCGGGCTGTAAAATGCTGTAAATTACGTTGTTTTCACACTTTCCACATCATTTTCAACAACTAAAGCGTGGAATCAACTCCTGATTCAACACAGTGTTGAAAACTTATTGACAGTACAAATTCATTTTTTTGGTACTATATTGCTATTTCTCAGCCGGGAACTCATCGCAGTTTTTTGAGAGTTGCTATTTCCAAAATTATATGATATAAGCGGCGTGTCGCCGGCGCGGTGTCCGCGCTGCCTGTTTCGCGGCAAAGCTGTCCGGAACAGTGGTTTATCGCCGCGTGCCCTTGCTATTTCAGACATAATATGATATAAGCGGCGTGTCGCCGCCTCCTGTATCACGGCTGAGCACTCCGGAACGGAAGTATAGCGCCGCGTGCCCTTGCTATTCATCGCATTGTATGATATAATATTTTCATCAGGATAATGGAGGATAAGTATGTTTGAGGGATTTTCGCAGGAGGCGCTCGACTTCCTGCTCGGTATCAGATTCAACAATGACCGCGAGTGGTTCGAGCCGCGCAAGAGCATCTATACGGATAAGGTCTATGAGCCGATGAAGGCGCTTGCGGACGAGATATACGCACCGTTTGCCGATACCGGAATGATATACAAGGCAGGGCGGATATACCGCGACGAGAAGTTTCCGCCGTATCTCCACTACCGCGACACTATGTGGATATACATCCGCTATGAGGCTTTCTGGTGGAACAAGACTCCGACGCTCTATTTCGAGCTCTCGCCGGAGGGAGCAGAGTTCGGATTCCGCATAAAAACGCCCGATGCCGCAGTTATGGAGCGTTTCCGCAGTATGCTTGCCGAGGACGGCGACGATTTCTTTGCGCTTGCGAAGAAGCTGAAACGGAAGGGTATCAGCTTCGGCGGAGACGAATACAAGCGCCCGAAGAAGTGTCCGCTCCCGGAGGCGGAGGAATTCTACCGCAAGAAGGGGCTTTCGGCGTATGTGAAGGTAGAGGACATCGCCGAGCTGTCTTCACCGGAGCTTTCAAAGCGCGTGATAAAGACATTCAGGGACGTAATGCCGCTGAATGATATGTTCCACGAGATAGTTGAAGTTGAGGAGCTTGCAAAGGCGCTGATAAAGGAGTCCGCTGCTTCCGAGCCTGAGCCGGAGATAGTGAAGGCTCCGAAAACTGAATTTATGTGGTAAAAACAAGAACTGCCGCAGATACGTTATGTACCTGCGGCAGTGATTTTTTATTCAGCGGAAATGTCTTAGGCGCTTATTCGATGTCTCTGTGGTGAGCCTGAAGAGACTTGACCTCGAGGCACTTGTTGAGCTTCTTGGCCTTGATACCCTCAACGCTTGCCTTTGCAGCAGCCATTGTGGTGATGTAGGTCACGCGGTGCTTGATAGCAGCCTTACGGATATAGCTGTCATCATAGATGCTGGTCTTGCCGGCAGGAGTGTTGATGATGAGCTGTATCTCGCCGTTTGCGATCTCGTCAGCGATATTGGGTCTGCCCTCGTATATCTTGAAGATACGCTTGCAGGGGATACCTGCTTCCTTTATCATCTCATAGCTTCTGCCTGTTGCGAGGATATTGAAGCCGATCTCGTGGAATCCCTTTGCAATTTCGAGGAGCTCCGGCTTGTCTCTGTCACAAACGGAGAGGAGAACTGTTCCCTCCTCGGGGAGAGGATTCTTTGTAGCCTCCTGAGCCTTGTAGTAAGCCTCGCCGAATGATTTTGCGATACCGAGAACTTCGCCTGTTGAGCGCATCTCAGGTCCGAGGACGGGGTCTACCTCCTGGAACATATTGAAGGGGAATACGGCTTCCTTAACGCCGTAGTGATTTATCTTGCGGTCCTTGAGCTCCGGAACGGGAGAAGGTCTGCCTGTGAGTGAAGATGTGATGATGTCGGTAGCGATCTTCACCATATTGATGTCGCAAACCTTTGAAACGAGCGGAACTGTTCTTGAAGCACGCGGATTAGCTTCGAGAACGTAAACTGTATCGCCCTCGATAGCGTACTGCATATTCATAAGACCGCATACGTTCATCTCAACAGCTATCTTTCTTGTATATTCCTTGATAGTAGCAACCTGCTTCTCAGTGAGGTTCTTCGAGGGAAGGATACAAGCGGAATCGCCAGAATGTACACCTGCGAGCTCGATATGCTCCATAACAGCGGGAACAAAGCAGTGTGTGCCGTCTGAGATAGCGTCAGCCTCGCGCTCTGTAGCGTGGTTGAGGAAGCGGTCGATGAGGATAGGTCTGTCGGGAGTTACGCCGACAGCAGCGTCCATATACACCTTCATCATCTCGTCATCGTGAACTATCTCCATTCCGCGTCCGCCAAGAACGTAGGAAGGACGTACCATTACGGGATAGCCGATGCGGTTTGCGATCTCGATAGCCTCTTCTGAATTTACAGCCATACCAGCCTCAGGCATCGGGATGCCGAGCTTGTCCATCATAGCGCGGAAGTGGTCGCGGTCCTCAGCGAGGTCGATGGTCTCGGGAGTTGTACCGAGGATATTTACGCCGTACTTTTTGAGGTCGCTTGCGAGGTTGAGAGGAGTCTGACCGCCGAACTGTGCGATAACGCCGACGGGCTTTTCCTTGTCGTGGATAGAGAGAACGTCCTCAAGAGTAAGGGGCTCAAAATAGAGCTTATCAGATGTATCGTAGTCCGTGGAAACTGTCTCGGGGTTGCAGTTTACGATAATGGACTCAAATCCGAGCTTCTTGAGAGCGAGTGCAGCGTGAACGCAGCAGTAGTCGAATTCGATACCCTGACCGATACGGTTGGGACCGCCGCCGAGTATCATTATCTTGGGCTTGTCTGTATTTACAGGGCTCTTGTCCTCATCGAGGTGGTAGGTCGAGTAGTAGTAGGCTGCATTCTGTGTGCCGCTTACGTGAACGCCCTCCCAAGCCTCCTTGATGCCGAAGCCGATGCGGGCGTCGCGGATCTCCTGCTCTGTGACCTCGAGGAGCGAGCTGAGGTAGCGGTCGCTGAAGCCGTCGAGCTTAGCCTGCCTGAGTACGTCCTTTGAAGGAACAGCGCCCTTGTTTGCGAGGAGCTGCTCTTCCTCATCAACGAGCTCCTTCATCTGCTCGATGAAATACTTCTTTATCTTTGTGAGCTCATGGAGCTCGTCAACAGTTGCGCCCTTGCGGAGAGCCTCATACATAACGAACTGTCTCTCGCTTGTGGGATAGCGGAGCTCCTTGATGAGCTCGTCCTTTGACATTTCGTGGAAATTCTTGGCAAATCCGAGTCCATAGCGGTCCTTTTCGAGTGAGCGGATAGCCTTCTGGAAGGCCTCCTTGTAGGTCTTTCCTATGCTCATTACCTCGCCGACAGCTCTCATCTGAGTGCCGAGCTTGTCCTCAGCGCCCTTGAACTTCTCGAATGCCCAGCGAGCGAACTTGATAACGATGTAATCGCCGTCGGGAACGTACTTGTCAAGCGAGCCGTACTTGCCGCAGGGGATCTCATCGAGTGTGAGACCGCAGGCAAGCATAGCTGATACGAGAGCTATCGGGAAGCCTGTAGCCTTGGAAGCAAGTGCAGAAGAACGCGATGTTCTGGGGTTTATCTCAATAACAACGATACGTCCTGTCTCGGGATCGCGTGCGAACTGGCAGTTGCAGCCGCCGATGACCTGAATGGATTCGATGATGCGGTATGACATATCCTGGAGCTCCTTCTGAACGTCCTCGGGGATAGTCAGCATCGGGGCAGAGCAGAACGAATCGCCTGTGTGAACGCCGATGGGGTCTATATTTTCGATGAAGCAGACGGTTATCTTATTGTTTTTGGCGTCGCGGACAACTTCGAGCTCGAGCTCCTCCCAGCCGAAGATGCACTCCTCAACGAGGACCTGTCCGACGAGTGAAGCCTGAAGACCTCTTGCACATACGACCTTGAGCTCGTCAACATTGTATACCATACCGCCGCCGGCGCCGCCCATTGTATAGGCAGGACGGAGAACAACAGGATATTTCAGCTTTTCAGCTATCTTAACGGCTTCGTCAACAGAATATGCTACCTCGCTCTTCGGCATACCGATGCCGAGCTCTTTCATAGCATTCTTGAACTCGATACGGTCCTCGCCGCGCTCGATAGCGTCGACCTGAACACCGATGACCTGCACGCCGTACTTCTTGAGCACGCCTGCCTTGTCGAGCTCAGAGCAGAGGTTGAGGCCGGACTGTCCGCCGAGGTTCGGGAGCAGTGCGTCGGGACGCTCCTTCTCGATTATCTGAGTGAGTCTTGCGAGGTTGAGAGGCTCGATGTAGGTGATATCAGCGACATCAGGGTCTGTCATAATAGTAGCCGGATTAGAGTTTACAAGAACTATCTCATAGCCCAGATTTCTCAGAGCCTTGCAAGCCTGAGTACCTGAGTAGTCGAACTCGCACGCCTGACCTATGATGATAGGACCTGAGCCGATTATCATGATCTTGTTGATATCCTGTTTTTTGGGCATATTGTTCTCCTCACCCGTGCATTTATGATGCACGATATAGATTTACCATTGATATGGCATAAATTCTTACCTTATATAATAACATAAATCACGACAAAATGCAAGAAAAAATACACGAAAGATTTCCTGTGATTTTGTGGAAATTGATAATACCGGATGTGAAAAAAAGCAGCACGGACGCAAGGTCTGTGCTGCTGTATAATTATTCGTTTTCGGTATCACCGCTGTTTTCGTCCTCATTTCCGGATCCGTCATCGCTTTCCTCACCGGATGCCTCAGTTGTTCCGGGCTCGGTCGCGAGCTCCTGACCGGGAGCGACCTTTTCGTCCTTGTGAACAGTTATGATGAAGCCGTCGATGTTGTTGCCGGAGATCTCATATTTGTAGCCGGACGGAACGGGAACATCGGTGGATTCCTCCGAATCCTTGGACGGAGTGAAGAATACCTCATAGTGAGCGCCGTCGTCGTCGGTTATCTGGAGGTGCTCGCCGTCGTAGGGGTACTTCTCGCGGAGGAAATCAATGTATTCCTCAAGGCAGAGGTTGTTTTTGGTCATATAGGTAGCGTGCGGGATACCGACATAGCGGAAGTGCCACGGCTCGGCGCGGAAGCCGGTGATGTCTTTCTTTTCGTCGGTATAGCGGACAACAAAGCCGTATTTATAGCAATTCTCGTTTATCCACGCGAAATCGCCCTGTCCCTGATAGTCGCCGTTGACGGTCTCGGAGAAATCGAATGCAAGACCTGTCTCGTGCTCGCTGTGACCGGGAAGAGCCGCTCTCGGGAAGCCGTCCTCGTCGAGCTGACCGTCGTATCTGTCATATATCTCCTTCTGTAACTGAGTTGAACGGTATGAACCGTATATCTCGAGCGTATCATTATAATAGATATTGTAGAAGTCGGTCACCATCGCGCTCAGCGGCTCATAGACGCGGCGGAGGATAGTATACGAATTATCGGGCAGAGCGAGGTAATCAATACCCTTTTCCGCATTTGCATCGGCGATGTTTATGAGGTCCTCGTCTCCGAGGCTGAAGTATTCCGCATCATTGTTGACGATGATGAGGTCGCCGTAGAACTTGTCCTTCGTAGGCACCTGTGAAGATGTATAGATTATCTTGTCGGGGTCGAATTCCTGCGAAGCCGGCTGAGTATCGGGCACGTGTTCGGTAGTGTCGACATAGCTCGATGACGGCACAGTTTTCATATTATTGTACACAGTCGCGAGATTATAGCCGGCAAGTCCGACAACGACCGCACAGATAACGAGCTGTGTGATATTCTTGGCTTTGTTTATACTTTGTTCTTTGCTTATATCCTTAGGCATCGTGTCTCTCCGTTCTGCCGCTTGCGCGGCGGTGAGTTTCTGTTCATTTTTGTCTATTCTGCGGCGGACCGCTCTACACACGATGTATTATACCATAAAAATTCCGAAAAATATAGTGTTTCACATCAATCTTGGTATCAGTTACAAATATCCGAGTCTGTTTCCATACACAAACAGTGCAAGATACACATTGCTGAGTGTTGAAAACGGTTCGGATTCAGTATTTTGTATAAATTCGACAAAATATACTATTTGTGATTGTTATCAACGTTAATGTGTACAAACTGAGACGCCCTTAAATGCCGGAATGCACAATCTTTCTTAAAAAGCTTGCAAAATGTCGATTCCGGTGATATAATTAAATAGCATAGAATAAGGCTATATGCCTTTTTGGGGCTGATCAGGCTCAGTTTGAGCAATTTTATGCCTCCATATCATTTCATAGCAAGGAGTGAGTTCAATGATTTGTCCGTCGTGCGGAACGGATAACGAAAAGGGGTTCAAGTTCTGCGTAAAATGCGGAAGCAATCTTGAAAATCCTCAGGAAGTCAATTATGAACAGGTGGATATGGGCGGCTATCATACAGAGGAGGAGTTTTCCTCCGCAAGCAGAGGATTTACTGTAGGAACAGGCACATTCACCATAAGTGACCGTCCCACATCCTCTTCTGCATCTGACATCTACACCGCCGATGAATTGAACGATTCCGATGAGGAATTCGACTTCAGTATGTACGACGAGCCGTTTATCCCGAGGCTCGAAACTGACAGGCTCTCTCTGCCCAAGGCAGGAAGCGAGCCGCTTCAGGCAAATCAGCAGGGCTTTGCCCAGCAGATGCCGCAGATGGGCGGTATGCCGGGTCAGCCGGCAAATGCTCCGGCTATGGGCGGTATCCCTGCTCAGCAGGGCGCAATGGGCGCAAATCCGTATATGAACCAGCCGCAGCCGGTAATGTACGGTCAGCCGCAGATAATCGGCTATGACCCGAACGGTATGCCTATCTACAGCCAGCCGCAGCCGGTAATGTATGCACAGCCGCAGATAATCGGCTACGATCAGAATGGTATGCCCGTTTATGCTCAGGTTCCGCCGGTGATATACGGCCAGCCGCAGATAATCGGCTATGACCAGAACGGTATGCCTGTCTACAGCCAGCCGCAGCCGATGATGTACGGTCAGCCGCAGATAATCGGCTATGACGCGAGCGGAATGCCGATATATGCCCAGACTGCTCCGATGCAGGCTCCGCCTCAGGATATGCAGCAGCCTCAGCAGCAGAATGTGCAGGGAATGCAGGCTATGCCGGGAATGCCTGGTATGCCGTCGATGCCCACACCTCAGCAGGGTATGCCGGCAATGCAGGGTATGCCTTCGATGCAGGGTATGCCCGGACTCCCGCAGCAGGGCGCAGGCGGCGGAATGTACGGAATGCCCGGACTTCCCAAGCCTCAG
>Ga0247609_10007418_pt1 | contig 10448 bp, 8 predicted proteins | sample 172DNAGHGlowgp2_FD_193487 | JGI IMG/M metagenome (GOLD analysis project Ga0247609, IMG submission 193487) | Sheep rumen microbial communities from Palmerston North, Manawatu-Wanganui, New Zealand - 1728 DNA GHGlow gp2 | ecosystem: Host-associated > Mammals > Digestive system > Stomach > Rumen ...
TTATGCCTTCCCCATATGAGGTTGAGTAATTTGTTTTATTATTTGTAAATGAGGATATAGCTTTTTCAATACCCTGTGCATCGCCCGGATTCCCCTCATAAATAAGGTATGAGCTATCTGCAACCTTTATTATTTTAACGGCATCTTCAGGGTCTAATACGGCACATAAAGATTTTACATATTTAATTTCTTCCGGTAATTTTCTTTGGTTTGATGCAGATGCATCAATTACAAATATTATAGCGGATTTATGGAAGTCATCCAATTTAATATTCTTGCCGATGATAAATAAAGACTTGACGATGACTGTCATCGCCAAAATCAAAAAACTGATTTTTATAAGTCTCATATTCATCTTAATCCTTTTTAGTAACTAACTGTAACACTAATTGGTTTTGTAATAGTAATTTCCATTTCCGTAAATGAAGGGATTTCCGCATCAACACCTTGTTCAATAGCGGAACCGGCTAACCCAGTTCCTGCACCCACTCCGGCACCGATAGCTGTGGCTACTCCAAGATCTTTGCCTGCAAGAGCAGCATATAGCAAGCCGCCTATTGCGCCTATTATAGCTCCTGTCGCTGCGCTGGAAACAACGGATTTAACTTTTCCGTCATTTGCAACCGCAAAGTCAATTTTTTCTGCAGATATCGGATAAGTTTTATTTTCCGGAGTAACTATTTGATTAAATTGTATAACCACTTTACCGTTTCTTGAACCGTAGGTTGCATGTACAGCTTTTGTTAAAGTGCCATATACCAGACTTCCTTGTGGGAATACCGTTGCTCCGTTGTACACGATATCTTTCATTAGCACTGCGATTATTTGATCGCCTTTGTTGGCTGTTGCAGTATTTATGGAATTCTGTAAATACACATTTAGTTTCGTTCCGCTTGCAATCTGTGCAACAGCTCCTCTTAATGTATTGTTACTTGGCTGTATATATGGAGTGGTTTGATTATTAAGATTAACATTCGGTTCAGGGGTATCTTTAAATGTGTATCTGTTGGGAGAAGAATATGTGTCATATATAACATCCTGCGCTAATCTGTCATACACTTCTATAATATTTATATTTTGAGATTCTTCATAAATATATCCGCTTCTTTTTATATCTTTAAGGATAGCTTTATCAATTTTTCTGTCACCGTTGGACTGGTAATAATAATACATATCGGTGCCATTTTGCTGAAGTATGACGACAGCATAATCAGAGTTGTCATTTATGGAGCGTCCATAATATGGGTCATACTTAGACAGCCTGTATTTATATGTATTATAGTTATCTGTAACGATAGGTTTTATGCTGTCTGTTGAAGCATTTCTAATTAAATACAATTCGCTTAGTGCAAAACTTGCATTAAATGAAGTTAAAAATAATGTCAGTAATACAGCTATAATCTTTTTCATTCTTGTACTCCTTGTCTTTGTCTGACTGTTTGAGTTGTTTGTTTTGTTGTAGACATTGAACCGTCATCATTAAATTTTATTAAGTAGTCAATTATGCTTAAAGAAAATTCTTTGTGCATCTTAGGTGATATTGCACATATTCCGATTGTAGTTCCAAGCATTAATATTACTAAAACGAAACTTATTATTTTAATGTTCAATTTCTTTGAATATTGAAGAACAATAAGCGCTAAAATCGCCAAAACTAATATAATTATTGCAATAAACATTTTCTATTATTCCCTTTTTCTTCTCTAAATTATACCCTTAAAAGTAACAAAAGGAAAATAAAATAAAAAATTTTAACATTAGTTTACGAAAAAAGTGAGGAAGAGAATGAAATGAATAAGGAGAGCGGAACAAAAGGTAATAGGGTAAATAAGTTCTTATCAGGTTATATGTTAATTCAACACCCGAAAAACTTTAAATAAACAAAATAACATAACGCACTTATTTCCTTATTCACTTAATACCTTATTACCTTAATACACCACTCTCATTACACACATCACTCACTTTACTTAATTGTTTCCTAATAACTATCTTTGTGTTACTATTGTACTAAGAGGGACAAACAATGACAAAAATTATATTAACAGGTGACAGACCGACAGGAAGATTACATATTGGGCATTATGTGGGTTCATTAAAAAGAAGAGTTGAATTGCAAAACTCCGGCGATTATGACGAAATATACATAATGATTGCTGATGCGCAAGCACTAACAGATAATATGGAAAATCCCGAAAAGGTCCGCCAAAATATCATTGAAGTTGCTCTGGATTATTTAGCTTGCGGTTTAGATCCTAAAAAATCAGTAATGTTTGTCCAATCGCAAATTCCGGAACTCTGTGAAATGACCTTTTATTATATGAATTTGGTAACAGTTTCACGATTACAACGTAATCCGACCGTTAAAACGGAAATTCAGATGAGAAATTTTGAAAAAACAATCCCTGTCGGATTTTTTACATACCCAATTAGCCAGGCTGCTGATATTACTGCGTTCAAAGCGACTACAGTTCCGGTTGGAGAAGATCAGGCTCCTATGATAGAGCAGACCAGAGAAATTGTATACAAATTTAATAGTATATACGGAGAGACTCTCACATTGCCAAATATATTGCTCCCGGATAATCAGGCTTGTTTAAGGCTTCCCGGCACTGACGGTAAAGCCAAAATGAGTAAATCTCTCGGTAACTGTATCTATTTATCAGATACAGAAGAAGAAATCCGCCAGAAAGTTATGACGATGTTCACTGATCCTACTCATTTGAGAGTTGAGGATCCTGGGCATGTTGAAGGTAACCCTGTTTTCATATATTTGGATGCATTCTGTAAAGATGAATATTTTGAAAAATATTTACCTGAATATAAAAACCTGAATGAACTTAAAGCTCACTATATCAGAGGCGGTCTTGGTGATGTAAAGGTTAAAAAATTCTTGAATAATGTATTACAGGATGAATTAAGACCGATAAGAGAACGTAGACTTGAACTGGCAAAAGATATTCCTTCTATATATAAAATTTTAGAAGAAGGCAGCAAAGTCGCAAAAACAAAAGCTGCCCAAACTCTTTCAGAAATGAAGGATGCGATGAAAATCAACTATTTTGCGGACAAAGAGCTTATATCAGAACAAATAAGCAGGTTGAATTTAAGTCGTTAAGTCATTATTGCGTTATGGCGTTAAGTTCATTACGTTAGTTAGTTTTATTCAAGTTCTTCAAAATCTGAATTTAACCTATTATCTGATACGCGAACTTATTGTCTTAACGTCTTATAGTCTTATAGATTTCACTCACTCTCATTTTACTCAATAAGATACTTTCTAGCACAGTCAAACATCTTATTAATAAGTTCAGAGTTTGCGGAAATATTCATTCCGTTTGTTTCTAATACCTGTTGCATTCTTTTTTCCCACATAGCATATATATCTGTGGAATTAAGATTTAGTATTTTAGATATCATTTCTAATTCTTTGTAGTCAATAGGTATTGGCTGGCTGCCGCGTAAAATATCTACAATCTCTAATCTTTTTTTGCGCGGAAATGCTTTTAAAAATGTAACGGCTGACATTTTTTGCTCTTTCATTTCATCTCTTAAATATTGTACAAAATCATCTATTAATAGCGGTTCTTGCGGAATTTTGTATTCCTCAAATTCCTCGGGTTCAATTTCCATTACTGCTGCAATTCTTTCCAGAGTAGTACTCCTTGTAGAAAATGGTATTGCGTTATCTATAAGATTGTACACGTATGAAAGAGTTACTCCTATCATTTCTGCAAAATCTTTTTTGTGAAGCGCATTTTTTTCTAAAAATTTTGCGACTTTTTGGGAGCTTTTTTCTTTAACAATTGTTTTATTTTGTGATTTCATAATTTTATCCTCATGTTGTTTTGCATTTATAAAATAAATTTATTTTTTCAATTTGTTAAGCGAAAATACGGCAAGTCATGATGACAATATTTATTTAGGGTAAAATAAGAATGAGAGACTGAATAGTGAGGTTTTACGTGAAATTAATTGCAGGCTTAGGTAATATTGGTGACAAATATTGTTTTACCCGTCATAATGCCGGTTTTATGGTATTAGACAGATGGGCATTAAAAGAAGGGTTTACTTTTAAACAGGAATCGAAGCTTAAATCTTTTGTTGTGAAATTTAAAGTAGACGGGGAAGATATTATTTTCGTAAAGCCTACAACATTTATGAATCTTTCTGGAGAAGCGGTCAGGGCAGTTATGGATTATTATAAAATTGCTGTATCTGATTTAATAATAATATATGACGATATTGCACTTCCGATAGGGAAAATCAGACTGAGGGCCAACGGTTCAGATGGCGGGCATAACGGTATTAAATCAATTATTCAGCATTTGAATACAAGTAATTTTAACAGAATTAAAATAGGTATCGGGCCTCAAATTGGACCATCAGAACATTATGTTTTGCAAAATTTTTCTAAAGAGCAATTGGAAGTTCTAAAAGACGTATTGGATAAATCTATTCTGGCTGCTGTATCTTTAATTCGCGATGGTATTGAAGTCTCTCAAAATAAATTTAATTAAGAAATTATAAGAAATTTTAGTATAAATTGAATTACTGATGTTTATATAGTACATTTATTACGTAGGGGATAAAACTCATAAGGAGATAATATATGAAGAAGATTTTAGCTTATAGTTTGCTAATCGCATGTATGTCGGCACCATTAAGTGCAAACGCTTTTGATTTAAGCAATTTAAATTTATTAAACAAAAATAAAAAGCAAGATGTTGTAGAAAACAAATTTACTCCAGTTAATGAAGACAGTATGCTGCAGACATTGGCGCAATTAAAAAGTCAGATAGCATCTACTGATTCTGCTGCCCAAAATTCATTTTTATCTATAGTATCAGCATTGGCTTCCAAAGATGAATTTGAATCTATTGCTACAAAATTAAATTCAATTGTTGGAGATGCGACACTTACTGATTCATATAAAACAAATGAAATAAATTCAATAATAACTAAATTTACTTCCGGGATTTTGGTAAATCAGGGTTATGTAAAAAATGCAATATCGAATATGTCTTATACCCAAAAAATGCAATTATTAAGTAATTTTAAGACATTGGCAAATTGTGGAAGCAAGTATGCTAATATTGCTCAACAATATTTGAATATGTCATCTTACATGTCAACCACATCAACAAATATTCCTTCAATATCTGCTAATTCGGCTACTATTAAAAGCAATGCAACTTCGCTTTTAGGTAGAGTGGCTGCAATAAAAGATCTTATTACTCAGGTTTCAGGAATTTCAAAAACTGTTGGATTTAGCGGTATTGGTTCTGTTTTGAATTTGATTAAATAATTTGGTAGAAAGGCATAAGAATTATGTATGACGTTATAACAATCGGTAGTGCTACAATGGACGTTTTTGTTGAATGTGAGGATGCGAATATTGTATCTGTTTCCTCAAAAACTAAAAAACATGATTTTATGAGTTATCCGTACGGAGCTAAAGTTGAAATATCTGATTTCGATTCCAAAGTTGGAGGAGGCGGGGTAAATACTGCTGTAAATTTTGCGAACCTCGGGTTAAAAACAAGTGCGATTTTTAAAATTGGTGACGATATTTATTCTCAGGGAATAATAAAATCTTTTGAAAATACAAACGTCGATTTATCAAATAAAATTCAAGATCCCAAAGATTCTACAGGATTTTCAATAATTTTGGTAAGTTTTCAAGGGGATAGAACGGTTCTGGCTCACAGAGGCGCTAATGCTCACATTAAAATGTCTGATATAAATTTTGATGCCATTAAGAATTCTAAATTGTTATACATTGCGCCATTAAACGGAGAAAGCAACAGAGTTTTGGATGATATAGTAAATTATGCAAAAGAAAATGACGTGTTTGTATGTTTTAATGCAGGTTCGACAAGTATAAAAAAGGGGTTTAATTATTTAAAGAAGATTTTGGAAGATGCCCATATAGTTGTAATGAACAAAGAAGAAGCCTCTATGGCTACAAAGATAGAGGTTCGTCCTGATACAAAAGATATAAAATACTCAACAGAACCTATTCATCCTGATGTTAAAGAAATGTTCAAAAAGTTAAAAATTAAAGATTATCAGATTATAGTTATAACTGATGGCGGAAGAGGTGCATACGCTTATGACGGCAAAAATTATTACTATTGTCCGGTATTTCAAGGTCCGGTTGTGTCTACATTAGGTGCAGGAGATGCTTTTGCTTCAACTTTTTGCGCGGCTCTTAATCGTACAAATATGGATATAGGAAAATCTCTGATGATGGCGTCTGTTAATTCTGCAGGTGTTGTATCTGAATTTGGTGCGACATATGGGTTGTTGACTTTTGATGAAATTGAAAACAAATTAATACGTAATCCGGAATATACCTTTAAGATTGTAGAATAAATTTTTATTTTATAAAAGAATAAAGCCGGTTTATATAACCGGCTTTATTCTTATGTATTATCTGTTTTGAAATTTAACGAATAGCATCCAGACAATCTTCACAAATTCCGTCAGAATTAAGCGGACGATATTTCCAGCAGCGAGAACATTTTTCACCTTCTGCTTTTACTACCCATACTGTGTAATCGTCTTCTTTATATTCGTTTAATACATTTGACGGTTTTTCATCCGTTACATAGGCTTGAGATACTATGTAAATATCAGCAAGGTCTTTTTCAATTTTCTTTAATATTTCGTTGTCTTTTACGCTAACGTATACCGAAACTTCCAGAGAACTTCCGACTTGTTTTTCTGCTCTTAGCGGTTCTATTGCACGAGTAACAACCTCTCTGGACTTAAGAATTTTTGTGAAATCTTCTTCCAATTGAGAATTGTTCCATTCACTATGAACTTTTGGCCAATCTGTTAATAGTGCACTTTCTGCAGATTTCTGGCATTCTGGAATACTCATCCAAATATCCTCTGCCTGATGCGGCATTACAGGAACAAGTACTCTGACAAGAGTCTGTAATGTTTCATATAATACTGTTTGGCAAGCTCGGCGTGAAAGCGATTTTTTGCCTGCTGTATACAATCTGTCTTTTACAATATCCAAGTAGAATGAACTCAAATCAACTGCCGCAAAGTTTTGTAAGTGTTGGAAATATTTGTAAAATTCGTAATTTTCAAAAGCTACCGTAACCGTTTCAATCAGTTGATTAAGTTTATGCAGTGCAAATTTATCAATTGCTTTCAGGTCTTCATATTTTACATAATCTTTTTCCGGTTCAAAATCATACAAGTTTCCTAACAAAAATCTTGCGGTGTTTCTTGTTTTCTTAAAGATTTCCGTTAATTGTTTAATTATATTGTCACCGATTTTTGTATCATTTCTGTAGTCAACTGATGCAGCCCAAAGTCTTAAAATATCAGCACCATAGTTTTTAATGATATCATCAGGTCTGATGTAATTCCCTAAAGATTTAGACATCTTACGCCCGTCTTCTCCGAATACAAATCCGTGGGTAAGTACTTGTTTGTATGGAGATTTACCTTGAGTCGCAATTGAAGTTAATAATGACGACTGGAACCAGCCTCTATGCTGATCGGAACCTTCAAGGTACATATCAACAGGAGTATGGTTTAATACGTCTGCTCTTTTTTCAACAACAGCTCTCCAAGATATACCCGAGTCAAACCAAACATCCATAATATCACTTTCTTTTTTGAAGTGCATTTTACCGCACTTAGGGCATTTGAAACCTTGCGGTAACAATTCTTCTGCAGTATGTTTTACCCAAGCATCGGAACTTTCTTTTTCAAAGATTTTAGCAACATTTTCAACGGTTTCATCTGTACAGATAACTTCCCCGCAATCTTCACAGTAGAAAATTGGGATAGGAACACCCCAAGCACGCTGACGGGATATACACCAGTCTGTACGTCCTGCAACCATGTTCCCTATACGGCTTTCACCGCTTGCAGGTATCCATTTTACATTCTTTATTGCTTCTAATGTTTGTTCTCTGAATTTGTCAACTTTAACAAACCACTGAGGAGTTGCCCGATAAATTACAGGGTGCTTACATCTCCAGCAATGCGGATAGCTGTGATTAATTTCGTTTTGGTGAACAAGTGCTTTTTTATTTTCAAGCATATCTATCACCATATCGTTGCCTTTATAATATGGAACCCCTACTAATTCAGGAATTCTTCCTTCTTCTGTCCAGCAACCTTTACTATCAAGAGGAGAAAGCACTTCTATACCGTATTTGCATCCGACTTCATAGTCCTCTAAACCATGACCGGGGGCGGTGTGGACTAAACCTGTACCTGCATCTAATGTAACGTGTTCCCCTAAAATTATTTTTGAATTTCTGTCAATTAAAGGATGTTTAACTTCCAAAAGTTCTAAATCTTGTCCGACGCAAGATCCTACAACCTTAATTTCGCTTTCTTCAATTCCAACATCAGCTAAGAATGCTCCCAGCAAATCTTGTGCCGCAACATATATGTCCCCTTTATATTCAAAGAATGTGTATTCAAATCTCGGGTGCATAGATATTGCAACATTAGAAGGAATAGTCCAAGGAGTTGTTGTCCAAATAATCGCGTATACTTTCTTGTCATTCTGAACTTGTTTCAGAATCCGATTATTAATTTTTTCTGTTGACGGTTCATCAAATTGGAAACGAACATAAATTGATTTGGAAGATACGTCAGCGTATTCAACTTCTGCTTCAGCTAGTGCTGTTTCACATGAAGCGCACCAATATACAGGTTTCAGACCTTTTTCGATGTAACCTTTTTTATACATTTCCCCAAATACTCTAACCTGTTCGGCTTCATATTCAGGAGCAATAGTTAAATACGGATGTTCCCAATCCCCGAGAACCCCAAGACGTTTAAATTCACTTTCTTGACCCAGTAAACTGTTATGAGCATATTCTCTGCATTTTGCTCTTAATTCAGCAGGAGTTAATGCTGCTCTTCCGCCTTTAATATTTTTAACTACAGCATTTTCTATCGGCAAACCGTGTCCATCGTATCCTGGAACATAAGGAGTATAAAATCCTGCTTGAGCCTTATATTTAAGAAGAATATCTTTTAAAATTTTATTTAATGCCGTACCTACGTGAATTTTTCCTGAACTCAAATACGGAGGTCCGTCGTGCAAAATAAACGAGTTAACTTTATTTCTGTTAGAAAGAATTTTATCGTAAATTTTGTTTTCTTCCCAAAATTTTTGAATTTCAAGTTCACGAACAGTTGCATTTGCTCTCATTGCCAAAGTTGTTTGAGGCAAGTTCAAAGTGTCTTTGTATTCTGTTTTTACGTCGTTTGCCATTCTTTTTATCCTTCTTTTATTTCTTCTGTAACCATATTTTCATTATTATTTGTACAAATTTTTGCATCGCTGCCAATTTCATCATTGATACATTCTTCAATTTCATTACGAACAAAATTTCTCATTTTATCGTAGTCGAAAACCCTTTCCCATCTTGCAACAACAACAGTTGCAACGCAATTTCCTATTAAGTTAACTGTTGTTCTGCCCATATCAAGAATTTGGTCTATACCTAAAAGTATAGCAACTCCGATAATAGGAATATTGAAACTTGCTAAAGTTCCTGCCAAAACGATTAATGCCGCTCTCGGAACCCCTGCAATACCTTTGCTGGTAAGCATAAGTGCAAGCATTATAATTAATTGTTGATTTAGACCTAAATGTATTCCGACCAGTTGTGATGAGAAAATTACTGCCATTGCAAGATATAGTGTGCTGCCGTCTAAATTAAATGTATAACCTGTAGGCATAACAAATCCGACAATGTTTTTGGGAACTCCAAAGCGTTCCATTATTTCCATAGCTTTAGGAAATGCCGCCTCTGAGCTTGCTGTTGTAAAAGCAAGCAGAGCCGGATCTCTTAATGCTCTAAGTAAACTTCTGAATGATATTTTTACAATTTTACAAACGATGAATAGTACCAATATTACAAATACTGCAAATGCTACATATAAAGCTCCTATTACTTTGAAGTAATTTCCCAGTATAGCTAATCCGTTTGCTCCGACAGTTGACGCAATTGCTCCAAAAATTCCCAAAGGTGCGAAATACATAACATATTCGGTAAACTTAAACATCACATGTGATACGGAGTCCAATAAATCAATAATTGGTCTTGCTTTTTCTTTACAAGCGCATATTGCAATTGAAAAGAATATGGAGAACACAACTATTTGTAGTAAGTTCCCTGTTGCCATCGCATCCACAATGCTTGTTGGGAATATTGCAGTGACCATTTCTCCGACGGATGTATGTGCCTGGCTGGCTGCAATTAGGTTTTGAGCCTGCATGCTTATTGCATGTTCACTTGTACCGACAACAAATCCTACTCCGGGTTTAAAAATATTAGCTAAAGTAAGTCCTATAATAAGTGCCAATGTTGTAACTATTTCAAAATAAACAATAGTTTTTATTCCTATCTTACCAAGACTTTTGGCATCGCCGTGACCTGCAATTCCAACAA
>Ga0247609_10007420_pt1 | contig 10445 bp, 11 predicted proteins | sample 172DNAGHGlowgp2_FD_193487 | JGI IMG/M metagenome (GOLD analysis project Ga0247609, IMG submission 193487) | Sheep rumen microbial communities from Palmerston North, Manawatu-Wanganui, New Zealand - 1728 DNA GHGlow gp2 | ecosystem: Host-associated > Mammals > Digestive system > Stomach > Rumen ...
TTAATTGGAATTCATTAATGAAATTAATCAAAAAGGCCAAAATCAGATATTATGAAATACCAAAATATCCATCTGTCAGCAGGGATTTAGCCTTGTTACTGGATAAACGTATAGATTTCTCAGAAATAGAACGAATTGCATTTATGACAGATAAAAAATACATAAAAGAAGTTAATTTGTTTGATGTGTACGAAGGAAATAATATTGAAGAAGGCAAAAAGAGTTATGCTATTAATTTTGTATTACAAGATGATAACAAGACTTTAAATGATAAACAAATTGAATCCATAATGCAGAAACTTGAAAACAACTTATGTAAAAATCTAAATTGTAAAGTAAGAGGGAAATAATAAATAAAAAAATACTATAAAAATGGGAAGAGCATTTGAATTTCGAAAAGCCCGTAAACTCAAACGTTGGGGCAACATGGCTAAGACATTCACTCGTCTTGGTAAACAAATTGCAATAGCTGTAGCTGAAGGTGGTCCAGAACCAGAAAACAATTCTCGTTTACGTGCAATCATTGCTACATGTAAACATGAGAATATGCCCAAAGACAATATAGACCGCGCTATAAAAAATGCAATGGGAAAAGATAAGTCAGCATTTAAGACAATGACATATGAGGGTTACGGTCCTTATGGCATTGCAATTTTTGTAGACACTTTAACAGACAATACAACAAGAACTGTTGCTGATGTCCGTTCTATTTTCAATAAATTTAGCGGAACACTTGGTACAATGGGGTCTTTAGCATATTTGTTTGACCACTTATCACAATTCACATTTAAAAAACCAGATAATCTTGATATGGATGAACTGGTTTTAGATTTAATAGATTATGGCGTAAGTGATGAATTTGATGAAGAATACGACGAAGAAAAAGAAGAAACAACGATAACCATTTATGGTGATCCAAAATGCTTTGCATTAATTCAAAAATATCTAGAAGACCATAATCTTGAAATAGTATCTGCCGAATTTACATATATTCCCAATGATTTGAAGGAAGTATCAAATGAACAACGTGAAACAATTGAAAAAATGGTTGAACGACTTGAAGAATTTGACGATGTCCAAAATGTTTATACCAATATGAAATAAGTTTATAAACACAATAAATCTTAGATTTAATTTATTATATACATGGGCTCAAAGTACGCTTTGTAGCCCTTTTATTTACAAGAAATTATGAAAATAACGTATATCACCACCGGCACATGCTCAAAACAGATAATAATAGAAATTAATGAAGAAACGAATAGAATTATTGATGTTTGTTTTATTGGTGGATGTCCTGGTAACACTCAAGGCCTTTCAACTTTACTGAAAAACATGGATGTCGATATTGTAATATCTAAGTTAGAAGGCATTCGTTGCGGAATAAAAAGCACTTCTTGTCCCGACCAACTATCGAGTGCTTTAAAACAATATAAAGAATTGAAAAAAAAATCACAAATAACATGAAATCATCAATCTTTCTATTAATGGGAATAATTTTATTACCGATCATTTCCTGCATACAAGAAACAAGGGATGAAAGATTTTTAAGAGAAACAAAAGAATATACAAAACGTCATTGTCCACAACAGATTGATAGCTTTGTAATTCTAGATAGTGTTGTATATTACATGCCTAATAATAAGGAGTGTGGAAGATACGCATACTATCACACGGTAATAGGAGATTCTGTTGAAATTTATAATCTCAAACTACAAGAAAAAACTATTAAAAAAACATTATTGTCAAAAATAAACAATTCACAAGACCTAAAATATATTAAAGACTCTGGTGTTGTTATTCAATATACGTTCTATTCAACACACACAAATGAGTTATTATTTGATTTTAGATACACGAAAGAAATGTATAAATAAACATCCAAAAATAAAAATTATGTTACATAAAAAAGGATGGAGCAATGACATGCATTTCTATCCTCTTTTTAACTTACATCTCAAATAATATCATTTATGAAATTTACTATACAAAACCTCTAATTTTACAGGATCATTTTCTCCCCCAACTAGTCTTGCGCTTGTCATTGAAAAATCATGGGCTAATTTAACAAGCTTGTTTTCAGAATCATATGTTACATCCACAGGTATAAGCAAAATTTTATTATAATTCTCTGTAGCTGTTCCCTCTTTAAGCTCTGTTTTCATTACATTTATCAATTTAGCAATATTGAGAAATTGATAAGTATTAGATGAAGCGGAAAAGCTGGTGATATATGATGTTACGTTATCTGCCAAAGAATACTTTTCAAAAAAGCCATTTAAATAATCATCAAGTCTAACAAGAAGAATATTTTTAGGTATGGAAAGTTTAAATTTACTATCAATTAAATCATTATATCTATTAAATGTTAATTTAGCCGAATTTATAGTATCATCAACATTTATATAATCAATTGGTAATTCAGCCATTGTAAATATACCAGCAGGACTCTTTAGATATGTAACATTTTTATTATCTAATAATGATGATAAAGCATAGTTTTTAAACCTTGTTGCTTGTACAACTTCTTCTGTGGAAGCAAATTGAACAATTCCATTAGTTTCTTTACCAGAATCAATAAATTTAAAATTCAAATTAAGATGGGCAACGTCAATATACGCCATGGCACCATCTCCTGAAACTATTTCAAAATAAAATCCTTTTGAACCTTTTAATCCAGAATTAATCCAAGTATCAGTATTTTTAAATGTATTAGGATTATTCTTATATTCATCATAAATTGCCTGTCCAATTTCTCTTGGTAGAGTAATGTTGATACAATTATAATAATCAGAAGAATTACGTTCATCAGAGGATACTGTTCTATCAGCTAAAGTAAACCACTTAGATGCTATTAGGCCATTTGATTTATCAAAATAATCATTAGGATTAATATTTGTATAATAGTCTTGTTCTGCGTCCATAACTTTGTTTAATTCATAAACATTTAGTTTAAATGACGTAAGAGAATCTCCAATAAAGCTAGACACATATAACTTCAACTGAACACTAGTAATATAATCATCAATAATGGTAGAAGGAAACTCAAATGTTTCTGGACAATAGAACTGAGCTAAAAAGTCACTTGTAATGCTAGTACCGGTTTCTGGATCTGTAAATTTCCCAAGATATGATTTACTTGACCGTGCAAGTACTTTGTCACCCACCTCATAGGAAGATGACTTAACATCATATACAATAAAATTTTTATCAACCAAGTCAGAAACAGGAATCATTTCAATCCCCAAAGTTCCGGTTTCATCATCACATGCAACAATGAAAAAAAGAAATGTAATGTATATAAAATAAGAGCAAAAAGTCAAAAAGAATCGTAACATATATGAAAAACACTATAAAAGTTTATTCGGGATTCATAATCGCTTCATAAAAATCACTATATGCCCGTTGGAAATCCTCTCTAGATTGTGGCATAAGAATTGGTTTATTCATTTGTTTTGCATAATCAATTACAGACTCATCAACACCATCATCATCAAGAATTAATGCATCAGAGAAATGAACAGCCAATTTTTGCAATTCTTTATAACCATATTGATTATTAAAAATATCTTTAATATCCTCCTCAACAATATTTTTAAATTTTATGCAATCAATTATATGTTTTCCAAAATCCATATTAAAATCAGGAGATGAAGCAGAATAAACCACTTTACAGTTTGCATAAGCTGGTTCATCATCAAAAGCCATTTTAATATATAGCGGAGCAATAGCACTAATCCAGCCAGTACAATGAATAACATCTGGAATCCATCTAAGTTTTTTAACAGTTTCCAGGACACCTCTTGCATAAAAAATGGCTCTTTCTCCATTATCAACATACGGTTTACCCAATTTATCAAGAGCCATATTGCGTTTCATAAAATAATCGTCATTATCTATAAAATATATCTGCATTCTGGCTTGCTGCAAAGATGCCACTTTTATAATTAATGGATGATCCGTCTCATCAATGATAATATTCATACCAGAAAGCCTAATGACCTCATGAAGTTGATTTCTTCTTTCATTAATAATTCCCCATTTAGGAGTAAAAGTTCTAATTTCATGATTAAAATCCTGTATAGCTTTAGGTAATTCCAAACCAAAATTTGCTTTAGGAGAATCTGGAACAAAAGGGATCATCTCTTGTGTTATAAATAATATTTTTTTTGCTATCATCAGTATATAATTTTATGCAAATATACAAAAAAAAAACGAATAATTAATAAATTGATTCAACAAATAAGCTCAATCCGGCATGAATAAATAAAAAAAATGCCAATAATGGCATTTTCATTAATAAGAATCCTTAAGAACAAATCAGCATGTTTAATATTGTTCATTTTCGTTGGGGAAGTTCAAATTCTTCACATCAGTAATATACTGCCCAATTGCATCCGTCATAATTGTAGCCAGATTTGCATATCGCCTCAAAAACTTAGGTGAAAATCCAGTGGTCATCCCAAGCATGTCGGCTACAACAAGAACCTGTCCATCGACCCAATGGCCTGCACCAATACCAATTACAGGAATACTAATTTCTTCAGTAACTCTCTTTGCCAATAAAGCCGGTATTTTTTCTAAAACAACGGCAAAGCATCCGGCATCTTCCAATGCATGTGCATCACTAATTAATTTATTGGCTTCAGCCTCTTCTCTTGCACGAACAGTGTATGTTCCAAATTTATTAATCGATTGGGGGGTGAGTCCTAAATGCCCACAAACAGGAATTCCTGCATCCAATATTTTCCTCACTGTATCAATTATTTCCACCCCACCTTCTAATTTAAGTGCATCACAATGGCTTTCTTTCATAATCCTAATTCCATTTGTAACACTTTCTGTCGGATTGACTTGATATGTTCCAAAAGGCATATCACAAATAACCAATGCTCTTTTCGTGGCTCTAACTACAGCCTTTGCATGATAAATCATTTGGTCTAAAGTTATTGGCAATGTTGTAACATTTCCAGCAACAACGTTGGATGCGGAATCACCAACAAGAATTATGTCCATTCCCGCATTGTCAACAATTGCAGCAGTAGTATAATCATAAGCTGTTAACATTGCTATTTTCTTTCCTTCTTTTTTCATTTGAATAAGACGATGGGTTGTAACCTTTCTTGTATCGTCTACTAAATATCCTGGCATAATTATTAAATATTATTATGATTAAACAAATCAATTAATACACTATAGCTAATTTCTGTGAAATCATTTATAACAAAATCACAAAACTTCATTAATATATCTTTATTTATAGTTGTTGCCAATCCTATAGTAAACATATTAGCATTTTTTGCAGCTCTTAATCCATTAATAGAATCTTCAAAAACGACACATTCATCTGCGGCAACCTGCATTTTTTTTGCAGCCAAATAAAAACAATCAGGAAATGGCTTAGATCTAAGTACCATCTCTGATGTTATTATATCATTAAACAATATGTCCAGGTCTGCATTTGTACGTCTTACGCATTCTACTTTTTTTTGATTAGAACTAGTAACCACAGCACATTTAACCCCCAATTGATTTAATTGTGACACAAAGTCATGAGCGCCATCAACAAATTTATACGACATGTTATATTCCCATTCATCTAATTTTTGTGTTATTATCTTACGATCAATATCATTGGGGAAATAAGTATTAAAAATAGAATCAAGGGTAGTTCCTTTAATTAATTTATGAAAATCATGAATGTGCGGAATATATATTTCACCCATACATTTCCAAAATTTTGAATATTGGGTCTCCGTATCAAATAGAGTGCCATCTAAATCAAATAATGCAGCCTTCAAACAACTCATAAATTTTATATAAATATACTATACAGGTCTAAAAAGTGTCCAGGGACCAGACACATGTTTTCTTTTCAACACTTCAAGTTTATAATCAACGCCTTCAATTAATTTATGTTCTTCCAATTTAGTTTTAACAATGTTAAATGCTATATCTGGCTTATTGTTTTCTTGGCTTAAATGACACAATGCAATAAAATTAAGTTTTTCGTGATAATTAGATAATAAAAGATCTGATACTTGATAATTAGACAAATGCCCTAAGCCACCAACTATTCTATTTTTAAGCATTTTATCATATCTTGGATTAATAGCAAGCATTTCTGGGTCATAATCCGCTTCGATAACCAAATAATTGCTTTTTTTTATATAATATTCTATCTTTGATGTTGGTCTTCCAATATCTGTCATTAATGTGAAGACATCATTTTCATACTGAATAGAATAGCCATAATTATCTGTTGCATCATGAGGAATTCTAAAAGGATTAATAATAAAGTCGCCTAATTGAAAGGCGGAGTCTGCATCCACAACCATAAGCCGCTTAATATCAACCTTATATCTTAGAGCGCAACACTTCAATTTATTATAAACATATGGAGAAACATACAAATTTACGTTAAGATATGTACTTAGTAATCCAGCTGTTGCAATATGGTCAGCATGGTCGTGAGTTATTAGAATACCATTAATTCTAGATGTATCAATGTCATAATTGAGAAAATATTTTTTCATAGTCCGAATTCCAATACCAGCATCAATAATCACAGCATTGTTTTTGCCTGACAAATAATAGGAATTTCCGGAACTACCACTTCCAAAACACATAAATTCAAGCATTCTTACCTTATTTATTATTACAGCACATACAGAAGTTTAATATATTGCAAAATTACATATTTTTTTTATTAAAAAATAATTATAAAAAAACAAAATACAAGTATGTAATAAAAAAATCATAAAAAGTAAAAAAAACTAATCTCATATTACTTTTATAACATATAAAAAAATTAAAAGAATAAAACAAAATAATATCATAAAATTTTGTTATATTTGCATTTAAATCAATAAAGATATTATTTAATTATTTAATAACAATTTATTATGAAAAAAAATGTATTATTATCAGCAACACTAGTAATCAGCATGATGCTACTTAGTTGTAACGGAAACGGCCTAATCAACAACAACAGCTCTACATTAATAACAGATTTAGCTAATGGGTTATTGAATACTCTGGGAAACAACACATCTGCATCAACAATAGTTGGCACTTGGGTATATAAAGAACCCGCTGTTCAATTTGAAAGCAACAATCTACTTGCTCAAGTCGGTAGTGGTATAGCAAATAGCACTGTTGAAAAGAAAATAAAAACATATTATGAAAAATTAGGTATAAAGTCGGGTTCATTTACAATTACATTTAATTCTGACAAGACTTGTTCATATACAATTAAAAACACGCCATATTCTGGGACATATGAATTCGACTCAAATACTAACAAAATCAAAATTACAACAAACGGTATTCTGTCATTTCCATCAGCCTATGCTAAAGTTTCAGGAAATCAACTTGAACTAACATTTGAAACAACATCTCTCCTTAATTTGGGTACATCATTAGCATCTAGCTCTGGTAACACAACCCTAGGAGCAATATCTGAAATAGCAAGTACTTATTCCGGAATGAAAACTGGTTTTAATTTTATACGGAAATAACTGATTTAAAGGCATTAATTAACATATTATCATATATTTTAACAACGACACATGCCAATGAGTATATTTATTAAAACCATATCAGCTAAAACGTTGTTCATACTGCTTTTTGTTTCATGTGGATGGGCACAAAATGTATCAAACATCTCCCCAGATATTATCCCCTCACAAGGAAAACCAGATGGACGCAATCCAAATCCGTCAAACATTCCATTATGCACAAGCTCAACAATAGAAAACGACACGCTTAATTCTATAAATTTAAATTATGACGAACCTGAAACATATAATTTAATATGGGTGGAGCCAACACCTAAAAAAACGCCCAAACAATATCATGTATATAATTGTAATGATAAAGGCGTAATATACAGAAACAACGCAAATAAAAATAATTGTATATTCGTTGTTTCCAAACGGGAATTTCGTATATATGTATATGAAATCGTTAACAATGACACATTGCTGGTTGCCCATTTCCCTGTTTGCCTAGCAAGAAATCCACAATTGGCTGATAAAACACGTTCTGGAGATGGCACTACTCCTCATTGCGCAAAAGACAATAAAGGCAATTATATTCCATTTACAATAAGTGAAATAGCCCAATCGAGCACATGGAAGCATGATTTCAAAGACGGCCGTGGCAACATTCTTGCATATGGAGATTATTTTATGCGTTTACAATTAAATGGTCACCGTTGTTCTTCAAATCGAAGTATAGGTATTCATGGAAGTACTAATAACGAATTATCAGTTCCCGGATTGGACAGTGAGGGATGCATACGTTTGCGAAATAACGACTTAATACAGTTACATAAATATGCAAAAATTGGTACAAAAGTAATAATAAAACCAAAAGACGCGTTAAAATTACCATTCGAAGTTAGAGCTCAAGAAAAATGCGTTGGTTACCAACCGGCGTCAAGGGGATATACCAATCCACAGTTTCAGTTTATTATTATTAACAAATAATTAATATCAAATAGCATATAGTTAATGACAAGGGCGGTATTTACCGTCCTTATTTTATATAATAATCTATATCAACACAAATGCCACCGCTCTAATCCAAATATTGAAAAGTAAATATCAACTATTTAATCTTATAAGTCAATGATAACATATATTCGACATAATGTGAATTAATATTATTATGATATGTATATACTGAATTTCTATATGCCAATTGAGCCATTAAAGAAACACATACATTTGATAACACATATACATCTATTCTTGGTTTAATAATAAAGAACGTAGCATAACCTTGGTCTCCAGCTTTACGAGACAGATGTGTATTAAAGTTATAAGGGAAATCTTTTCCTTGTGATTGAAATAATTTTATCTGATCTTTCTCATATCCTTTCCATGTAAATAAAAGATGAAATCCAGCATCAAATGTAACTTCTATTTTATCTTTCCAATTCAAATTATTATAAGTTTTAACATTAAATCCACTACCCATATTATACCCCCTATAATAATAATCACTTGTATATGCTCCTATAAAAGCCAGATTTGCAGTTGTCAAGTTTTTAAAATTTGGCATTTCTAAATAAAGGGCCGGCCCAAATGAAGACGGTTCTGCTAAATGTAATATTTTCTTCATATCTCCCTTATACCGTTCTTCTTTCTCATTATTAAAATAAGAAAAATCTTGATTAATAGAAAACACGCATGACATATTATCTGACTCTTTAATACTCCACCCATATAAACGAGCATTAATGTTAACATCTGAGAAAAAAGGAATGTGATAAGCTGGTGGATTAATAACGAATGTAGACAAAAACTGATCAAAAGGTTTATTATGCTCTATATCAGCCCATTTTCCATATTCAATTTTCAACTGAGCTGATAAATTACACCTACTATTGGCAGTTTTTGCGTCAGTCCATCTAGAACCTATAGAAAAATAGATATTATATGGAATCTCATTTTTATCATGATAAAGAAATCGTCTATTATCAATCATCCAAGGCTCACCATAAAGTATACGATTAACTTCATACGTTGGATTTATAATACAATTAAGTAGCTCTCTATTAAGTCTATTTAACCTACGTTTTCTATTATTAAGTATTATATTCGATAATCTATATGTTACTTCACCAAATGCACTTCCCCCTATGGTAGTGGAAAAAAAATCATTCGGTGCAGGGAAATCTGTTTCTGCAATTTCTTCCCATTCAAAACTACCCAATAATGCAAACAATGTAGACTGATAAAAATTGAAGCCATTTACACGTGCTGCATTATAGTATTGTGCCCCATGAAAGGGATGGTCAAAAAAATTAGTACTCAAGGCATCGCAATCCCACACAAGCCCCTTTTTTATATTGTCTTTCAATGTTTCCCACCCTTTAGAACAATAGGGCCGCTTTAGAATCCATTTATCAATAGACCACACAAATGTATTAATAATTATTCCCTGACCTATTGCCATTCCAGCACTCTTATTTTTTACACCAACAAAAACAGAAGAATCTATATCTATTGTATCTTCTGTTAATTCATTGGTATTGTTTGTTTTAACGGAATCGACAATAATAGTTTTTATTGAATCAGACAAATCGTCTACGCACACATTAAACAAACCTATTGCATTCGCAGAACCCGAATACAATGAAAAAAAATTGCATAAAATAATATAGGCACTCAAGGCCCGTCTCCTCATATTAATTATCTTATAAAATTAGTCCTTACTGGAGCCTCCAGATCTGGGTGCCCATGCTTTCTCACATCCAAACGACCTATCATCCAAGCCATATTTGTAGCTAACGTTCTCATCGTTTGCATGCCCTCTTCATCCAAAAACGCCTGACCTGGTGATTGACCATATACAATATTCCAATACTGAGAAGAAACAATTGGCATATTAAGAATCATAAAATATTTATTTAAACGGTCAAAAGTCGAAGTCGC
>Ga0247609_10007421_pt1 | contig 10444 bp, 9 predicted proteins | sample 172DNAGHGlowgp2_FD_193487 | JGI IMG/M metagenome (GOLD analysis project Ga0247609, IMG submission 193487) | Sheep rumen microbial communities from Palmerston North, Manawatu-Wanganui, New Zealand - 1728 DNA GHGlow gp2 | ecosystem: Host-associated > Mammals > Digestive system > Stomach > Rumen ...
CAGCCTGGGGGTGGATCCTTCGAACATCGTCATTGCCGGCAGTTCCGCCGGTGCGATGATATCCCTGTCCTGCGAACTGGAAGCCTGCAACCGGACGTCCCGGGCGGAGATCCTTCCGGAGGGGTTCCATTTCGCCGGCGTCATGTCCTTCGCGGGAGCCATCATGTCCGATTCCGGCAAGCCCGCTTATGCACGCAGGCCCAGCCCTCAGCTTCTCATCCACGGTACGAAGGATGGTGCCGTCATGTACAACAAGATGGGTTTCGGCCGTTGGGGCATGTTCGGCAGCAGCTACCTGGTGGAAAAGGTCCTGAAACCCGCCGGGTATGAATACCAGATTTACCGGTATGTGGACCATACGCACGACATGGCTGCCAACATGATGGCGAACTGGCCGGAGGAGAAACGTTTCCTGGAAGTTTCCGTCATGGGAAAGAAACGCCTGGTCCTGGACTGCACGCTGGACGACCCGATGATGCCTGCCTGGCAGTCGGTTTCCCTGGACGATATCTATTGATCCTTATTCCGGAAGGACGGCGATTACGGATTCAACCGCCTTTACCTTGTCCCCAAGCTTCACGCGGATTTCCGCGTCCAGCGGGAGAAACAGGTCGATGCGGGAGCCGAATTTGATGACACCGCACTGGTCTCCCCGGTTCTCCATGTTCCCCGGTTTGGAATAGCAGACGATCCGGCGCGCGAAAGTACCGGCAATCTGCTTGAAGAAGACCTCCCCATGTCTGTTCTGCAGGCAACTGGAAGAATGCTCGTTCAACTCCGATGACTTGGGGTGGAAGGCCAGGAGGTATTTGCCGGGATGGTACTGGTAATAGGTGACCTTGCCGTTGACGGGCCAGAAGTTGCAGTGGACGTCGAAAAAGTCCATGTAAACGGATACCTGGATGCAATCCCGTTTCAGGTACTCTTTTTCGAAAGTCTTTTCCACGATGACGACCTTTCCGTCGGCAACGGACGTAACAAGGCGGTCGTTCTCATAATCCGGCGTGGTCCGTTCCGGCACCCGGAAAAACCAGGTGATGAAGACCATGAAAATCACGAAAATGGCCGAAAGCGGAATCGATATCCACGGGTTATGGATAAAGTGGGCTGTGAGCCAGATCAGCGCCGCACAGATGCACCACGATATCAGGATGGTCTCATAGGAGTCCTTGTCAATCCGTATGCTTTGGAAAAACCGTTTCATATCGTTTATTAGATTAAACCGGTCAGAACCAGATATATTACCCCGACAGGGATCGCAAACAAGGCGCTGTCGAAGCGGTCCAGCATTCCCCCGTGACCGGGCATGATGTTCCCCGAATCCTTGACGTCGCAGACGCGCTTCCACTGAGATTCGAAGAGGTCCCCGAACACACCTGCGACGTGCATGAGGATGGCGAGGATGACCGCATGGTACAGCGGGAACTTCACCAGGCCCGTCCAGGCGAGGACAGCCCCGGCCAGGGCGGCAAAACCCATCCCACCCCAATATCCGGCCCAGGATTTCTTGGGAGATACGCTCGGGAAAAGCTTCTTGCCATGCTTGCCGAAAAGCATGCCCGTGCAATAGGCACCCACATCCGACGCCCAGATGATGATGAGGAACGAGAGCATCAGCTTCCCGTCAAAACCCACTCCCGGGCGGAAAACGACGAAATTGGACAGCGTCAGCGGGACTGCTATGTAAAAGAGTCCCGTATACAGGAAAGAGAAGAGCTTGAAATCAGCCTTGTCCTTGACAAAGAGAGATGCGCTCATGAGAATGATAAGAAGCAGTGCGTTCAGGCCCAGGAGCCGCATGTCCAGTCCGAAGGCCATGACGCTGAACATCATCAGGAATGCACAGCAGCCGATGGCGATCGCGAGGATTCGGAAGGCACGGTACTTCTCCCCCATCGTCATCCGGTAGAACTCATAGAGCATCGTCACCATCATGAACAGGAGAAGGGCGGCGAACAAAAACTTGTCGATCAGCAGTCCGCCGATGACGATGGCGAGGAAAACAATGCCCGAAAGGGTTCTGACAACGGTATTATTCATGTCCCTGAGTGTCCTGCTGGTCTTGTTCCGGAACGGCTTCCTCTCCCGCAGGCTTCACCTTGGGGCCGAGAATCCGTTCGATATCTTCGGCAAAGATAACTTCCTTTTCGAGAAGGAGCGCGCCCATCTGCATGAAAGCTTCCTTGTGGTCTTCGATCAGGTGGTAGGTGCGGTCGTGGACCTGTCCGACGATCTTCTTGACTTCCTCGTCCATCAGTTCCGCAGTCTTCTCGGAATAGGGTTTCGTGAGGTTGTACCCGCGGGCACCGGTGGAGTCATAGAAGGATAGATTCCCCACCTTGTCGCTCATGCCGTAATACTGGACCATGCTGTACGCAATCCCGGTCAGGCGTTCCAGGTCGTTCAAGGCGCCGGTGGAAGGCTCTCCATTGAGGATCTCTTCCGCGACGCGACCGCCCAGGAGGGCGCACATCCGGTCGATCATGACACTCCGGGACCAGTTCTTCCGTTCTTCCGGCAGGTACCATGTCAGGCCCAGTGCGTTGCCGCGCGGGATGATGCTTACCTTGAACACCGGATCGGCGTACGGAAGGAGCCAGCCCACCAGGGCGTGGCCGGCCTCGTGATAGGCCGTCGTCCGTTTCTCCGCCGGTGACATGATGGTATTGCTCTTGCGTTCGAGACCGCCGATGATGCGGTCCACGGCATCGAGGAAATCCTGCTGGGTGACCAGGGTGTGGTTGCGCCGGGCGGCGGTGAGCGCCGCTTCATTGCAGACATTGGCGATATCGGCACCGGAGAATCCCGGGGTATGCTTCGCCATGAATTCCACGTTGAAATCCGGGGCGACCTTGATGCCGCGAAGGTGCACCTGGAAGATCTCTTCGCGCTCTTTCAGTTCCGGGAGTTCGACATGGATCTGCCGGTCGAAACGGCCGGCCCGCATGAGGGCCTGGTCCAGGATGTCCGCCCGGTTGGTAGCGGCAAGGACGATGACGCCGGAATTGGTGCCGAAGCCGTCCATCTCGGTCAGGAGCTGATTCAGCGTGTTTTCCCGTTCATCGTTGGAAGAGAAGCCGCCGTTTTTGGCGCGGGCGCGGCCTACGGCATCGATTTCGTCGATGAAGACGATGCAGGGCGCTTTCTCCTTCGCCTGGCGGAAAAGGTCGCGGACGCGGGAGGCCCCTACACCGACGAACATTTCCACAAAGTCGGATCCGGAGATGGAGAAGAACGGAACGTTTGCTTCTCCGGCCACGGCTTTCGCCAGCAGCGTCTTGCCAGTTCCGGGAGGGCCCACGAGAAGGGCTCCCTTGGGGATCTTTCCGCCCAGGGCCGTATATTTCTTGGGGTTCTTCAGGAAATCCACGATTTCCATCACTTCCTCCTTGGCGCCATACAGGCCGGCGACATCCTTGAAAGTAACCTTGACCTCGTCCTTGTCGGCCAGCTTGCCGGTGGACTTGCCCACATTGAAGGGATTGCCCATTCCGCCGCCCATGCCGCCGGCTCCCCGGTTCATTCCGCGGAACATCCAAACCCAGAAAAGGATCAGCAGCAGCGTCGGGAAGATCCACTGGGCCAGTTCGGCCCAGGTGTGGTCCGCATTCTGGATGACCACCTTGAACTGCTCGCCTACGGGCAGCGCCTCATTGAGTTCGGCGAAACTCGCTTCGGGGTCGAATTTGGCGGAGACCAGGAAATAGAAATGCGGGGCGCGGCGCGGAACCACCCCACCCGGAAACTCATCGGCATACTTGGCCAGGCGCTCGGGACGGACCTTGACCTCGCCGCGGATGTCATTGCGGACGAAAACGATCTCCTCGATGTCTCCGGACTGGGCCATGGTCTGGACCTGTTGCCATTCGATCTTCTGCGGGTCGGCGGATTGCTGGTTGTTGAACAGCAGCCAACCGATCCCGAGGATCAGCAGAAGGTATAGCCACGAGAAATTGAAGGTGAAGCTGAACTTCTTGCCTTCCTTCGGATCTTTCTGTTTTTCAGCCATTTACTCTTCAGTCTTAGGCGCGGCGGGTTTTCTGCGCATTTTGTATTCTTTCCGGGGAACATCGGCCCAAAGGTCTTCCAGACGATAGAAATCCCGGTACTCCTTCAGGAACACGTGGACAACGATGTTGCCATAGTCCTGGATAATCCAGAAATTGTTCTCTTCCCCCTGGGAACGATAGAGTTTGTGCCCCTCTTCCTGCATCTTTTCGGCAATGTTGTCCGCAATCGCACCTACCTGGGTGGTGTTGGATCCGTCGCAGACGACGAAAAAATCGGTGATCGCACCGTCCATTTTCCGGAGGTCCAGCGAGACCACGTTTTCACCCTTCTTGTCTATGATCGCATCGGCGATGAGCCGAAGGTCGTGTGTAATCATATCTTTCGGTAATTATTTGTAAATTTGCATACAAAGATACACAAAATCCGAACCAATGGAAAGCAAGATCCATATAAAGTGGCACGATGAACTCGATTCCACCAATGATGAGCTTCTGAGGCACATCCATGATTATGACAATTTGTCAGTGATCGCCGCCGTGAACCAGACGGCGGGACGGGGACAGCGGGGCAACCGCTGGCTTTCGGAACCCGGGGACAACCTGACTTTCTCCCTTTTGGTGAAACCGGAGGGCTTCCCGGTCCGGGAGTTCATGGCCTTCACTTTCCTGGCGACGCTGGTCATCCGCGATTTCCTGCAGGAGGAAGGCGTTCCGGCCATCATCAAATGGCCCAACGACATCTATGTCGGGACCAAGAAGATCTGCGGGATGTTGATCGAGAACACGCTGGAAGAGGACCGGATCGCCGCGAGTGTCATCGGTATCGGCCTGAACCTGAACCAGACCGCTTTTCCGGGAGAGCTGGTGAATCCGACTTCCCTGAAACGGCTGACGGGGAAAACTTACGATCCCCATGAGGTCCTGGAGCAGATTTGCGCCAGGTTCGAGGAGCGGCTTCCCCTGCTGGAGAATGGCCGTACCACGCTGTATCACGCCTATGGCAAGGAACTTTTCCAGGCCGGCCTCCCCTGCCGCTACCGAGACCTTGCTTCCGGCGAAGAGTTTACGGGGACGATAAAAGGCGTCACCCGGGAGGGACGCCTTCAGATCGAAAGGGACGGGGAAATCCGTTCCTACGCTTTCAAGGAAGTGGGTTACATCCTCTGAGGATAGCGACAGCCGCACAAGGGTCATCAGCTTTGAAAACGGCGCTGCCCGCCACGGCGACATCCACCCCGGCCGCAGCGACTTCCGCCGCATTTCCCAAGGTAACGCCTCCGTCCACCTGGATGAGGGCATGATGGCCGATGCGGTCCAGTTCCGCCCGGACAGCCCGCACACGGTCCAAGGTTTCCGGGATGAATTTCTGTCCGCCGAAGCCGGCGAAAACGCTCATGACCAGCACATAGTCCAACTTCCCCAGGTACGGGAAAATCTTCTCCACCGGGCAGTCCGGATTGATGGCAAGTCCCGCTTTCACATGAAAGCGATGGATGAGGTCAATGACTGTATCGGTCTGATCCAGCGTCGCTTCGTAATGGAAGCTGATATAGGATGCGCCGGTCTTGGCAAACCGCTCGACATACTTCTCCGGATGAACGATCATCAGATGGACGTCCATCGGTTTCGCCGCAATCTTGGCGACGGCATCCACGACGGAAAACCCGAAGGAGATATTGGGTACGAGGGATCCGTCCATGATATCCAGGTGGATCCAGTCGCCGCAAGCGTTGACGGTTTCCACATCTTGGGCAAGATGCAGGAAATCGGCGGCCAGGATGGAAGGGGCGATCAGCATATCCTATTCGAAATGAGTGACGACATCCACGAGATGGTCCACGAACTTGTCCAGGGAAGCCAGCTCGAGCTTCTCTCCCGGCGCATGGACATTCCGGAGCGTAGGGCCGAAGGAAATCATGTCCAAGTCCGGGAACTTCTCCAGGAACAGGCCGCATTCCAGGCCGGCATGGATGGCCTTGACTTCCGGCTCCTTATGGAAGAGCTTCCGATAGGATTCCACGCTGACCTTGAGGATGCGGGAATCCAGATTGGGCTTCCAGCCCGGATATTCGCCGTGATGCTCCACATCGAAGGAACCCAGGAAGAAAGCGGCTTCCACCCGCTCCGCCAGGGCATGGAGTTCGGAAACGACCGAACTGCGCTGGCTCGTAATGACCTTCAGGACATCTCCTTCGATCCGGACGGCCGCGAGATTCGTGGATGTTTCCACAAGACCGGGAATGTCCATGGACATTTTCTCCACGCCGTGCGGGACGCTCAGGAGGGTCATGATGATATTGGCCGCATCCCCTTCCTCGATGGGGCGGATCGGGCAGGCTTCCGGGGTACAGGTGATTCCGATGCCCGGATCGCTGGAATGGTATTCCGCCTGGATAAGGGCTTCGAACGCCCTGGCATCGGCCTCCCATTCGGAAACGTCGTCCGCGGGTACGGCGATGAATGCCTCCGCTTCCCGGCAAATGGCGTTGGGCTTGTTGCCGCCGCCGAGGGTCAGGAGCTGGAAATCATACTGGAGTTCCGTGTACAGGAAACGGACGAGCAGGCGGAGGGCATTGGCCCTTTCCTTGTTGATGTCGTCGCCGCTATGGCCGCCCATCCCGCCGGTCAGGCGGACCCGGAGCGTACGGTATCCTTTCCGGAGCGCCTCCCGCTTGAATTCGAAGGTGGCCGTCGTATCAATGCCACCGGCACAACCCACGAAAAGCTGTCCTTCATCTTCGGAATCCAGGTTGATGAGGGTCTTGCCTTCGAAGAAACCGGGCTCCAGGGCAAAAGCGCCGTCCATGCCTGTCTCCTCTGAAATGGTGAACAGGCATTCCAGCTTGCCCATGGGGAGATCGCTCCCGAGGAGGGCAAGACAGGCGGCAACGCCGATGCCGTCATCGGCTCCGAGCGTAGTATGCTTGGCGACCATCCAACCGTCCTCTACGGTGTACGGGATGGGATCTTTCAGAAAGTCGAAAGGGAAATCGGCATCCTTCTCGCAGACCATGTCCTGATGCGCCTGGAGAACCAGCGTGGGAACCTGTTCCTTGCCCGGCGCGGCTTCCTTGACGATGACGACGTTGCCGGTCTTGTCCGTGCGACACGCCAGTCCATGGCTGGCGGCAAAGTTCTGAAGGAAGGCGGTCATGGGTTCCTCATGGCCGGATTCCCGGGGAATGGCCGTGATCTGCTTGAAAATATCAAGTACGGTTTCTGCGTTCATATCCTACACAAATTGAAGTTTGTGTAAAGATAGGGAAAAAAAGCCGAAGATGGAAATATTACCGCTCGACCGGAACGGAAATCATGCCCTCGATATCCGTAACATACTGGCGGAAAGCCTTGTCCGTCGCCATCAGATCCTGGACGGTCGTGCAGGCGTGGAGAACCGTGGCATGGTCCTTTCCACCGAGTTCCGCGCCGATCGTGGAGAGGGAACAGTTCTGGATCAGGTTGCGGCATTCGTACATGGCGATCTGCCGGGCCTGGACGATCTGGCGTTTCCGGGACTTGGACAGGAGGATGTCCCGCGTGATGTTGAAATACTCGCACACGGTGTCCACGATCAGGTCGATGGAGACATCGCTCTGCTTCTCCCCTACGATCTTGCCGGTGATGCTTTCCGCCAGGGAAACGGTGATTTCCTTGTGACAGAGGGTCGCATGGGCGATCAGGGAGATGAGGGATCCTTCCAGTTCGCGGAAATTGGACTTGATGCGGGAGGCCAGGAATGCCAGGACCTCGTCGTCCACCTGGACGCCTTCGCGGAAGGCACGGGCCCGGAGCATGGACAGCCGGGTCTCGTATTCCGGACGGGACAGTTCCACGGAAAGCCCCCACTTGAAACGGGAAAGGAGCCGCTCCTCGAAGTTCTGCAGGTCCACGGGAGCCCGGTCGGAGGTGAATACCAACTGCTTACCGCTCTGATGCAGATGATTGAACACATTGAAGAATGCGTTCTGGGAGCCCTGTCCCAGGAGGTCCTGGATGTCGTCCACCAGCAGGACGTCGATCTTCATGTAGAACGCCATGAAATCCACGAGGCGGTTCCCCTTCACGGCATCCATATACTGCGTCTTGAACTCGTTACCGGTCACATACAGGACCACGAGGTCCGGATAGCGTTCCTTGATGGCGATGCCGGTCGCCTGGACAAGATGCGTCTTGCCGAGGCCCGGGCCGCCGAAAATGAACAGCGGATTGAAAGGGGTCTTTCCGGGAGATAGGGAAATGTTCTCTCCGGCCGTGACGCCCATCCGGTTGCATTCTCCCTCGATCAGGTTCGCAAAGCAATAGACCGGATTCAGCCGCGGGTCGATCTTTACCCGCTGGACGCCCGGGAAAACGAAGGGACTCGGGCTTCCGGAAGGCTGGTAGGTACTGATGGGAACCGTCTTGTTGGTCGGAGTCAGGCCGTGGGAGGCGGGATAGACCATGGGTTTCTCCACCTGGACGGGGCGGACCATATAATGGAGTTGGGCGCCTGAGCCGACAGCCCGCTTGAGCGTCAGCTTCAGAAGGTCCAGGTAGGCCCCTTCGATATAGTCGCGGAAGAAATCCGAAGGAACTTCCACGGTGAGGGTGGAGTCCACGAGCGAAACGGGACGGATCGGCTTGAACCACGTATTAAACTTCTGCGGATCAATGTTATTCGCAATGATCTGCAGACAGTTGTTCCATACGGCGATATGTCTTTCAGTTCCGTTCACTGGGTAATCGTGGATGAATCGTAATGCAAAATTGGAGGAAAAAAAGATGATAACAAATTTAATTTGCTATTGCATATTAAAAATATTTTCGTTTTATTTATTACTCCAGAGGCGACGGAATGCCCGATTTATAATACGCTGATAATAAACGTCTTATTTCGGTCATTTTCGCTTAAACGCAGTACAGTATGTTTTCTTATTTAGAATGATTAAAATTTAGCGAATCGCGGAAAAGTCTCGCTGCAAAAGCATTGGGAAGCGAAAAATCACGGAATGCGCGTCAGCGAATCACCCGTTTTTTTCACGATGAAACACCCTGGGAATTTTCCGGAAACTTCCTTGAATTTCTTCCGGGTTACCGAGAGGTCCGGATCCGGCAGGATCAAATATTTGTATAGCTTGCCGGATGACACGGCGGTCGGGGCATATCCGCGGAAAAACGGATCGGAGGATTTCATCTTTTTCGAGGTGGCCAGCACCTGGATGGCGTAAAGGGTTCCGGATACTTCATCGGCAGATTCCATCTCAGCCGGCTCCGTATTTTCGACCGCTTTTTCGGGGGCCTTTTCTTCCTTGACCCGAGGAGCGGCTTTCTCCGGAACGGCGGCGGAACCGTCATACCGGGTCTTGAAGGTCTTGAAAGCCTGGAACAGGTTATCTGCAATCTTCTCGCGTCCTTCCGGCGAACGCATCGCCTGGAGGTCCTTCGCATGGGTGATGAATCCCACTTCTACCAGGACGGCAGGCATCGCCGTCCGCCACAGGACCCAGAAGGGATCCTGCGATACGCCCCGGCTCCGGGTGATGGGACCGCCTTTCATCGCGTCGGCGACATCCTCGGCGAAAATGAGACTGTGCTCCAGATGGGCGTTCTGCATCAGGGAGAAGAAGATATAGGACTGCGGATCGGACGGGTCGAATCCCTGGTACTTGGTCTGGTAGTCGTCTTCCAGGAGGATCACGGAGTTCTCGCGCTGCACCAGGTCCAGATTCTTGCCGAAAAGGTCATTCCCCTGCTTGGAGGACTGCCCCAGGCAGTGGATGGAATACCCCGAAGCGGAATTCCCTTTCGCCTGGGCGTTGATGTGGATGGACACGAACAGGTCCGCACCGGCATTGTTGGCGATGTCGGCCCGGCCACTGAGGGTGACATAGCGGTCGTCGCTGCGGGTCAGGATCACTTTCACGTCCGGGTAGTTCTTCCGGATCTTCTCGGCAAACAGCTTGGATATGGCGAGGGTGAGATTCTTCTCGTAAGTCTTCTTGTCCGGACTGATGCAGCCGGAATCATGGCCGCCATGGCCGGGATCGATGACCACGGTGGAAAGCGACAACTTGTCCTGGCCGGCGGCCGGGGCAGGCACAATGCTTGCAGAAAACAGGATGCTTCCCAGTAGCAGAAGCAGTCTGGAGCGGGTCTTCATCGTGCTGGCTGTTTTGAATTGATTGAAAATTGTCGTAATTTTGTCGATTGCAAATATAAGCAATTTGGATAGAATTTGGAAATACTTCGCGGTGGGACTTCTCGCCCTCGTCCTGGGCCAGGAAGTCTGTTCCGCCCAGTTGTTCCGGCGTAACCGGGGACGCAACCGCACGGAGGTGGCGGATACGGCCGCCCGGGTCGCCCTTCCCGATTCTGTCCTCGCGTACCGGGATTCCGTGCACCGGGCCGATTCGGCGGCCCGCCGTGACTCCCTGGACATGCTGGGGAAAAGTTCC
>Ga0247609_10007422_pt1 | contig 10444 bp, 12 predicted proteins | sample 172DNAGHGlowgp2_FD_193487 | JGI IMG/M metagenome (GOLD analysis project Ga0247609, IMG submission 193487) | Sheep rumen microbial communities from Palmerston North, Manawatu-Wanganui, New Zealand - 1728 DNA GHGlow gp2 | ecosystem: Host-associated > Mammals > Digestive system > Stomach > Rumen ...
TTCTTTTTTAGTTACTCGATGGCACTTATCAAAGGTATCAACAACATCTTTTTTAACTTCTTTAATAGTTGATATATCCTGCATGAATAAACCGCATTCAAAGTGATGATAGAAAGATCTAAAGTCCATATTAATAGTTCCTACAGTACATACATTATCATCACAAACGAATATTTTAGAATGAATAAAACCTGGTTTATAAGTATAAATTTTTACTCCACCTTCGATTAGTGGTAAGAAGTATGATTTAGTTACTGTATAAACTAATTTTTTATCAGGAATACCAGGAACAATTATTCTAACATCTACTCCTCTTTTAGCAGCTAGAATAAGAGCATGTTCCATTTCTTTATCAATTATTAAATATGGAGTTGTTATATATAAGTATTTCTTAGATTGATTAATCATATTCATATAAACATTTTCACCTACTGTTTCTAGGTCTAGAGGTGAATCAGTATACGGAATAATATAACCATCTTTTTTAGGTTTATTTTTACTAAAATCATATTTAAACTTAGTATAGTCTTTATCTTCATTACGATATGAGTTCCACATAGCTAAGAACATGACAGTAAAACTCCATACAGCTTCGCCTTTAATCATAAAAGCATTATCTTTCCAATGACCAAATCGTTCAAATACATTAAAGTATTCGTCTGATAAATTAATACCACCAGAGAATGCTGTATGACCATCAATTACTATTATTTTACGATGATCACGATTGTTCATGATTAAACTAGATAAGGGATGAAGTTTATTAAATGCAACACATTTTATTTCATATAGTTCTAATTCATCTTGGTAATCAAATGGTAATACTTGCATTGAACCAAAGTCATCGTAGATTACTCTAACATCTAATCCTTGGCGAGCTTTTTCTTTTAGAATAGATAAAATACCATTCCATTTTTCTCCTAACCCAATTATAAAGTATTCGATAAAGATATATTTTTCAGCTTTATTTAATTCTCTAAGGATGGTTTCGTAAACATCATCACCTAAAGGATAATATTTAACTTTATTATGTGTATAAGCTGGAAAATTAGCTGTATTAATTAAATATTTAATTTGACTTTTATTTTCTTTTTCAATATCTTTTAATATTTTATCTTCTTGAATAAAGTATTTTTCTGATTGTTTAAAATTCTTTTTGATTCTTTTGATAATTGGTGCACGATGTTTGTTATAGTTTAATGTTAAATATAATATTACACCAAAAATAGGATACATAGAAATGGTAATAATCCATAATAAATCCATTTGATAGTTTCGAGAATTTTTAACGATATTTAGTGTGACAATAATACTCAAAAGAGCGTAGATAACTTCAATTACAGCGTATGTGTTACCTAACCAGGCAAGTAATGAAAAAGATATAATTATTTGTAATAGCCAACCTAAAAAGACAAGTAAAACTCTTTTTGCTGCTCTTTTCATGTTATCACCCCACTTAGATAGATTAATTATAACAAATTATGCTAAATTAATAAAATTTTGATAAAAAATAAGAGTATTCATCTTTTTATTGCCAATTAATATGTTTATTAGCTCCTACTTCAAAATGATATTTAACGATACCTAAATCAACTTTAGTATATGGCCCTTTACCAGCTTTAAGAGAAACACTATCATCTTTATTATAGGTAAATGTAAATTTTTGTTGATTAATAGCAGTTGGTGCAAGTAAAGCCATTTCAATTCCTTTAAGGAACCATTCTGGTACACCATCAACAGTTGTTGTTACTTCAGAGATTGTTTTACTCTTACGTTGATGCCCATGATTAGTACCATACCCAATGGCAATAATAGCAACTAGTTTTTCATCTTTACCTACTTTTACTTTAGCGTTTCTTTTAGAATAAGTTCCTCCTACCCAGCAAGTATCTAGAGAAAGTGATTCTGCTAAGATAACTAGTTTTTCTCCATAGTAACCTACTTTTTCTTCTAGATTATCACATTTTTTACCTACTAAAGCAAGATAATGGTAAGCGTTTAAACGTCCATAAGGAAGAATAAATTTAGAAAATGTCTCTTTTGAATTGGTTACTAATTGAAAATGTAAGTCATGTTCACGATTGATTTTTTCTATTTCAGGATTTATTATGGCTAAATCATCTAGATTAATATCTTTATCTAAATAATCTCTTACAGAATGACGTTCTTTAATATTTTTTATTAATTCTTCATTAGTCATTGTTCGGCTCCTTTACTAATCTTTTTGGTTCTTCAACAGGAATTCTACTTTGTTCATATAATCTTATTTGTTTTTTATATATGATTCTTCTTTTGTCTTGATATTCTTCTACTGGATTGTCAGTTGTATGAAAGATAACTTTATGTTTTTTTTCAAAGGCTTCGGCTTCAACGCTAGGAATGATGACTTCATCAGCGGGATTAAGAAGATTTTGATATCTTGTTACTCTTGTTCCTTGAAGACGGTTTATTGGATTTATACCACGGTCGATATAATAACCACCTACTTTTTTAGGATGACCAATAAAGTCTTTACCATAACAGAAGTAAGTAGGATCTCCTTCTATAATATCATTTTCGATTATTTCATCAAGAATGGTATCATCATTTTTTTTAGCTAGTGATTCATATTGTGCATAGTGTTGTTGTAATCTTAGATATTTTTGAACATTTTCATCTTCTTCTAAAATTTCCATTTCAGCTTTGCAGGTTGGAAGAGAATCTCTTAAACATCTCCTAACGTTAAATTCTTGAGTTAGTTTTTCTATATTCATGTACATCACCTAATAGTATTATACTATATGTAAAGTAAAGTAAGTGCTATATTTTAATAAAATAATAATAGTGCTATATTGTTATTATAGGAGGATTAGTTATGAAATCTTTATTTGGAAAACATATTGCTAAAAGTATTGTAGCTTCTTTAGTTATATTTTTAGCAATCGGGGGATTTATGATATTTGTTCACTCTACTTCAGAACTTCCAATTAATCAAGAGAAAGCTGATGTATTAAAGGAATGTATAGAAACGGGTTATAATTGTATAGATTTTCACGATGATGAAAAGTTAAAGAATCCTACAGATGCTGAAGAATTTGAACGTTTATTGGAAAAATATGATAATGATTATAATAAAGCATTAATCATTTATAATAACTATAATTATTCAACTGCTAGTGCTTCTTTATTTAAGTTTTATCGTAATATAATATTTGGTTGCATGATTGCTGGTTTATTTGTTGGTGCTGGTTTGTATTTATTCTTTAGTAATAAAGAAGAAGTTGTGGAAACTAAAAAAGAAGAAAAGGACAAAAAGAAAAAGTAAGTTAATACTTACTTTTTTATTTTAGATTAATATACTTAGTTAACCATTCTTTAAATTTTTCTACTGTTTCATAAAATGGTAAATCTTCATCTGATTCAGCATCTAGATAACCTACTATTTTACCTTCTTTAAAGATAACAAAAGATGGAGCATATTTTATTTTATTACCAATATCTGTTTCTTTTGCATATTTAATTTGGGTCTTATAGAAAGTTATTGTATTTTGTTTTTGAAAGTCATTTAAGACCTCAGAGAATGCTGCACATGATGTACATCCTGGTAAATAAACAAATACACCAAATGATTCTTTATCTTCTATTAGTTTTTCTAAACCTTCTAAATCTAGTTCATCCATTTTACTTTCTTTGTAATATTCTTCTTTTAAATCGAATGGTTCAATTTTAACTTCTTCTTTCTTTTCTTCTTTTTTACAAGCAATACATAGAGTTAAAGTTAAAAGAATAAATAATACTTTAGATAACTTTTTCATTATTTAACCTCATGTAGAGTTTTAAAATCAATGTTGTGATATGGAATCTTCCAGAAGTCATATGATACTTCACCATATTTTTCTGTTTTTACTTCAACTTTGTTAGCACCATCATAGTACCAGTAACCACCAACATTATAAATTTTATCAGCATTCCATCCTTGAGATACTAATAAAGATTTAGTCATGCCAGCGTAACCGCCACCACCACACATTAAGAAGATTATTTTATCTTTTGGGAATAGATATTCAAGAATATCTAATGATTCTTTATAATTAGCTTTGTATGTAGTATTTCCTTCTTTATCAGTTGATTGGGTAAATAAAGTTTTACCTTTATATGTTTCACCTACTACTTCAGGTAAACCAACTACGTTTACTAAATATGGTAGTGGTACTACTTCAAATCCTTTTACAAATCCTGATAAGTAAGAATCTCCTTCGATACTTTCATATTTAGCTGGATCTACTAACATACGCATGTCACGATAAACGGCATCGTCTCTACCTAGATATTTATCAATAGTAGTTTCGTTAACGTTTTTATCGATTCCTAGTTCTCCTCTTTGTCCCTCAGATATTTCTGGTTTAGGAAGAACATCTTCTTTAACCTCTTCTGTTTTCTTTCCACATCCTACTAATAGTATTACTGCTAGTAGAACAATAAATAATTTGTTTAATTTTTTCATATTTTTTTCTCCTTTCATATTAATTATTACATATATTACAAAATATTTAAATATATTGAAGGTTGAATAACTCAACTGATGGTTGAATTATTTAACTTTCTTTAGATTATCTTTTATAATTCTAACTGATTTAAGATATTTATTAGTTTCAAATTGAGTAAGCTTTAGAGGGATTTTTTTCTTTACTCCATCTTTAGAAAGAATTGCTGGTTGACCAATGTATACTTTGTTTTTATCATCATATACTGATAAACACATAATTAAGTTTTCATTACCTAAAATAGCATTAGTAATTCTAACTAAGGACATACCAATACCATAGTAAGTTGCTCCTTTTTTGTTAATTATTTCATAAGCTGCATTTCGAACATCATCTTCGATTTGTTTTAATTCTTTTTTAGATAAGAACTCTTTAATATCTTGTAGAGCAATATTGGCATTGGACCATGGAATGATTTCAGAGTCACCATGTTCACCAATAACAAATGCTTGAATACTTTTAGGGCTGATACATAGTTTTTTACCAATCATTAATTGTAAGCGAGCTGTATCTAAACTTGTACCACTACCAATTACTTGATTAGCTGGTAAGCCAGAGTATTTATAAGTTAATTGAGTCATGATATCAACTGGATTAGTAGCAATTAAGAAGATTCCTTTGAAACCTGATTTCATTACTTTTTCAATAATATCTTTAAAGATAGCAGCATTCTTTTTAATTAAATCTAACCTAGTTTCGCCTGGTTTTTGATTAGCACCAGCAGCAATCATAACAATGCGGGCATCTTTACAATCTTTATAATCTCCAACGTTAATACTTATTTTGGAAGGTGCATAAGCAAGACAATGGTTTAAATCCATTACTTCTCCTTCTACTCTTTCTCTATTTAAGTCGATAAGCATTAACTTATTAACATATGTTCTTTGGTTTAGTAAAGCATAAGCATAACTCATGCCAACATTACCGCAACCTATTATTACAACTTTATTATTCATATTATCACCATTCTAATTATAACAAAAAAAGAATAGTTAAACTATTCTTTTAAGTATGCTTTTAAATCTTTTATTACATTTTCCGTATCAGAGACACCCAAATCATATACTTCTTGATATCTTTCAGGATTTTTATTTTTTATTGAAGTTTTAACGGAGATACTTGGTCTTATAACGAATAATTCTCCTTTTCTTTCTAATCTTTTTATATAAGATTTTTGTTTGTTATAAGCTTCATGTCTTGTAAGAATTGTATTAATTAAATTAGGATAGTTACGATATTTTATTCTAATTAGTTTTTCTTCTTTTTTAGATAATGGTTCTTTTATAAAATTAATTGGTTGAGTTTCAACGACAATTATTTTGTCATAATTTAATTTTTGCATAGCTTCAATTGGAATACTATCTGCTACACCACCATCTAAGTATTTATTTTTACCTACTTTAACCATTCTAGATAATAAAGGAATAGCACTAGTTGCTCTTAAAATCTCCATTTGACCTAAAGGATCATCAATAGCCATATATTCTGCTCTACCTGTTTTGACGTTGGTTACAACTGCAAAGAAATTTTTACAATTCTTTTTGTATGTTTCGTTATCGAAAGGAACTAGTTTATTAGACATTTTGTAGAAAGCAAATTTTTTATTGATGTAGTTTCCTGTAAGGATCCAGGAAGGAATACTCATATATCTTTTATCTTTTGCATATTTTTTATTATAGGTTAAAGCTCTTCCTTTTTGTTTAGAATAATAATTAACACCAAATAAAGCTCCAGCAGAAACTCCTATTATACAATCAACTTTAATATCATTTTCTAGGAAAGTATCTAGAACTCCTGCTGTATATAAGCCACGTAGTCCTCCACCTTCTAATACTAGTCCTACTTTCATAAGATTCACCTCTAGATAATTATAGCATAGTATTGGTTGTATTTATGAAACTATAACGATATTTTATTTGACCTTTGAAGAATTATAACATAGAATAATTCTCACCACCTTTTTGGTGACAATGAGTATATAATTTTAGGGGGAGAGATTTTTATGTTATTTCAATTATACTTATTAACAACTGGTGCAAGTATTGCAACTGATGCAATTACTTTGGTTGACCTATTTAAAAGATTAAAAGAGGACGGTTATGTGATAAATAAGGATACCGAAAAGAGTTCTGAAGAGACTTTACAAAGTCTAATAGTAATTCTATCTACTACTGCTCTACCTGGCTACAATGCTTATTTTTCTTATAAGTTCCGTACTGAAGCTGATAAACAATATGAAGCTATTAAAGAAGCTTTAATTGAAAAAGGAGCAATTAGGGAAATGACTTTGGAGGAGATACTTGGAGAGAAAAATTCTTTTGAACCAACTCCTGAAGAAGTTATGAATGCTTTAAAAGGTGCTATAGCCCAAAAAGCAACTGAAGGTTATAACACTGTAACTAGTAAAGTAGAAAGCACAGTTGCTGATTTAAAAGAGAATGAAACTGTTCAAAGTGCATTAAGTGCAATTGATAAAAAAAGACAAGAATTATTAATTAAAAAAGAATTAATAAAAATGGCAATTCAACGTGCTAAAGAAGAAGCTGAAAGAAAAGCAATGAATTCTGAAGAAGATTATAATAAAGATGATGATAAAAGCAATAGTCAAGAAGGACCTAAAAAAAGATAGATTTTTTTAAGATTTCTTGCTTTTGATAAAAAATCTTGTTTTATAAATGTAATTAATTAGTTTAGGGGGTGAATATAATAATGAAATATTTGTTAGCTTATGTTTTAGCATCAACAGGTGCTTGTGTTGTTCTTGATTCAGTTGCACTAAATTCATTGGTAGGAAAACTTAATCAAGGATTAGAGGAAGAAGGTTATGAGCCATTATCAGCATTTCTTGATCCAAATGCACCAAAACCATCTATCCCAGAACGATTTAGTGGTTTTGTAAAAAGTATACCAGCTTACACAATTCCTATTATTAGATTCCTAGTGCCATACATTATCTTTAAATATGGTGATGAAATAGCTAAAGGAATAGTAGAAAAAGGAAAAGATGAAAATTATTGGTTAAAAAAAGATCCAACTCTAACACCAGAAGAACGTATTGCTGCTATTCAAAATAAAAGAGAAGAACTTAAAGCTATAAAGAATAGTTTAGCTAAAAAGAAAGAAGAGTCTTATCATTTTGATGGTGAAGATTATCCAAATGAAAGCTTTGTTGGTGATGAATCACATAAAACATTATAATTTTATAAAAAAGGGGGAATTTTTATGTTACTAAACGTATATTTAGCTGCAACTGGTGCTGCTATAGCTGTAGATGCAATTACTTGGATGACTTTAGTAGAAAAATTAAAAAAAGAAGGATACGTACTTAACAAAGAAGAAAATCAAAGTATTCCAGAAAAAGTATATAATGGATTTGCTACTATTGCTCGTGCTTGGTGGACAGTTGTTCCTATTGCACATATTATTGGTTCTTTATATTTGCTTTCACCAAACAGAATGTCAGATTTAAAAAGCACAGCTAAAAGTAATGGTACTTTTGTAAAAAGTTATGATAAGATGACTAGAGAAGAACGTTTGGAAGAATTAGCTAGAAGAGAAAGAAAAATTCAAGCAGAACGTAAAGAATTAGAAATGCTAAAAGCAGCTTTGAAGAATGAAAAAGATTTTAATGAAAATAAACAAACAAAATCTTTATAGAAAAAAAGGATATATTCTATTTTGAATATATCCTTTTTAAATCACATGTATAAGGTATTGGTCCAGAATCTTCTAAAGACCAATGAGAAGCGATAATACCACCAAATTTTTCAATTGTTTTTATTGAAGGATAGTTAGTATTATTAGAAACAGTAATAGTAATAGTTGTAATACCTTCATCTAATAATTGTTTTCCTATCATTCTTAATGCTCTAAGAGCATAGTTATGTCCTCTATATTCTTTTTTTATCTTATAAGAAATATTACCTGGTATAGGATTAGATGTATTTGTATATTCTATCGTTCCTATAGGAATTATTTTACCAGATTCGCAAATGGAAAAGTGAGTACCATAATCACAATATAAATCAATGATTCCATCACTAAATACTGGTGAAGATATCTCATATAGTCTTTTTCTTAGTTCAAGAATAGTGTTTTTAAGATCCCCTATTCTTTGTTGTTTTTCGTCATATTCAATGGTTTCATCAAACATTAAATCTTCTTCAGCAGTAAATAATGCTTCACTTGCTTTATACATATATTTTCTTACTTCATTGATATCTTTTAATTCTTTGACATTTATTTTCATAGTCTCACCTCTTTTTTTATAATGGTGTTTATCTTATAATATTTTTATTTTCTTGGCAATAAAAAAAGGATAGTAATCTATCCTTTTTATGAACCTGTACTATTATACTTTCTTATTCCTTTATTGAATATTAAGATACTTATTATAAGAAAGATAATTGATACTAATGGTAAGAAGATATAAATAATATTTGTTGTATTTCCTGTTAAATATTTTATTGGATAGTAGTTAACACAAGTTAGAGGAATAATAAAAGTAAATATCTTTCTAATGATAGGTTTATAAATACCCATTGGATATTGTGTTAACTGACGTGATCCATCAGTAAAGATATTAACAACTTCTAAACCTTGAATGGTTATGAAACAAAATGCTGCTCCAATTATGAAGATGCTAACAAAGATGATGACACAACCAATTACAATTAAGAATAATGTTAATAACTTTAAGAAGGTTATTGTTTTAATTACTTTAAGGGAACTAGAGATAAATAAGAATAAGCTTACTAATACTCTACTTATTTTTTCATAGCAGATGTCACTACCAAATATTTGTAAATAAATATTTCTTGGTCTTATTAGAAGAATATCAAAATTACCATGAATTATTAGTTCAGAGAAATGATCAAATCCTCTAAAGAACATTTCTGTTAATGAGAAACCTAACCAAACGATTGAAAATCCTAATAATAATTCATTAATATTATAAGTATCTAGAAGACCAAATTTATGAAATAAGGAATTAATAGCAAATAATTCTACTAACATTACGATACCTTGAGCAATTGCTGTTAGAATGAAAGATGCTCGATATTCCAAGTCTACTTTTAGATGGGTAGATAAATATTTAAGAATTAATTTCATCTAACCACCTTGAATACTTACTTTCTTTAAAGCTTTTTTCATTATTAGTTTACCAATTAGACATAAGAGTATAACCCAGATTATTTGAAGAATTAAACATTTTATTGCATAATATCCACTTATATTTCCAGAATAGATTCTGAATGGTAGGTCTCCGATTAATCTAAATGGTAAGTATTCACTAATATTTATTATTATATTTGGTAATAATGGTAATGGTACTGCAATTCCTGCTAGTAGTTCACCAATTGAGTTTATAATACTTGATATTCCCTTATCTTGCATGGTAAAGAAACTAAGTGAATGAATGATAATATTAATACCTACAACAATTAGAGATCCTAAGAATAAAGTTATTAAGAAGAGAATAAAAGCTTTTATAGAGATTGGTCCAATTAAGTTATATGGTTGTGGTAACAAAAAAGCAAGTAATAAGACTGGGATAAATCTTAAAGACATAGCACCATATCTTTTAGCTATTAGTTTTAAGTACCACCACCAATATAAGTCATACGGACGACATAGCTCATATGCTACTGTACCTTCTCTTATAGAAGACATTATCTCTCCATCATGGGTTCTTATAAAAATCAAACTGAATAAGGCTTGATTCAACCATACATAGCAAATTAATTCTTTAAAATTAATACTATCAATTGAAGCATGGGAATAGAATGCTTGATAAACCATACAGTATAAGAACCCCCAAAAGAATTGAGTACATAAACCAGCAATAGCTGCTGCTTTATATTGTAATCTTGTAATTAAAACACTTCTAAAGTAAGCTAGATAGCCGATCATAGTTCTAG
>Ga0247609_10007424_pt1 | contig 10441 bp, 9 predicted proteins | sample 172DNAGHGlowgp2_FD_193487 | JGI IMG/M metagenome (GOLD analysis project Ga0247609, IMG submission 193487) | Sheep rumen microbial communities from Palmerston North, Manawatu-Wanganui, New Zealand - 1728 DNA GHGlow gp2 | ecosystem: Host-associated > Mammals > Digestive system > Stomach > Rumen ...
ATGGCATTAGGTGCATCTGCATTTGCCACTTCAGCAATAGAGGGTATGCAAATCAAAGCGGTTATAGCTCCATGTTTGATTGCCACCATCGGAGTTGCACTTTCTCTATTGGGAATCTTTTTAGTAAAAACTAAAGAGAATGCAGGAATGAAAGAATTATTGGCAGCATTGAGCAAGGGAACCAACACAGCTGCTGTTCTCATCGCAATCGCTACATTTGGAGTGTTTGCATATTTGTTTGGTACGGAAGATAGTCGCTGGTGGCAAGTTTCGCTCTCAGTGGTTGTAGGATTGACAGCTGGAGTTATCATCGGTAAAGCAACAGAGTATTACACTTCTCAAAGTTACCGACCAACACAGAAGGTATCAGAGAGTTCACAAACAGGTCCTGCAACAGTTATTATCTCAGGATTAGGTTTGGGTATGCTATCCACTGCTATTCCAGTCGTAACAGTAGGTTTTGCCATTGTTCTATCTTATCTATGTGCTAACGGGTTCTCATTAGCATTCACAGCAGAAAATCTTTCATTGGGATTGTACGGTATCGGTATCGCAGCTGTAGGTATGCTATCTACATTAGGTATCACATTGGCAACCGATGCTTACGGACCTATTGCTGATAATGCTGGAGGTAACGCAGAGATGAGTGGTTTGGATCCTGAAGTTAGAAGAAGAACGGATGCCTTGGATGCATTAGGTAACACGACAGCTGCTACAGGTAAAGGTTTTGCTATCGGTTCTGCTGCTCTTACAGCATTAGCACTTTTGGCATCATACGTAGAAGAGATTAAAGTAGCTCTCATTCGAACAGGAGAAGCATTACCAAACGGAATGGATGCGGCACACGCCACCTTAGTTGATTTCATGAATGCATATAACGTAAATCTGATGAATCCAATCGTTTTGGTTGGTATCTTCATTGGTGCCATGATGGCCTTCTTGTTCTGTGGTTTAACCATGAATGCAGTGGGAAGGGCCGCTCAGAAAATGGTGGAAGAAGTACGTCGCCAATTCCAAACAATTGCAGGCATCCTCGAAGGAAAAGCCACTCCAGACTATGCACGTTGCGTGGAGATCTCTACAAAAGGTGCTCAACATGAAATGCTGTTGCCTTCTATTCTTGCCATCGTAGTACCAATTCTAACTGGATTGATATTAGGTATCGGTGGTGTCTTAGGATTGCTTATTGGAGGATTGAGTGCTGGCTTTGTATTGGCTGTCTTCATGGCCAATGCAGGAGGTGCTTGGGATAATGCAAAGAAATATGTGGAAGAGGGCAATTTCGGCGGAAAAGGCTCTGAATGTCACAAAGCAACAGTAGTTGGAGACACCGTTGGAGACCCATTCAAAGATACATCTGGACCATCTTTGAATATTTTAATCAAGTTGATGAGTATGGTTTCCATCGTAATGGCTGGATTAACAGCATTTTGTCACCTACTCTAAAAGATTCTCAAGAATCTTTCAAAAAAACTATTCCATTTCTTCATTTTGTTCTATTTTTGTAAAAGAAAATGAGTGAGAGATGAGATACAAAAAAATACAATAACCGTTAAAGGAAAGACCAATGCGACCTTGGCTCGCATTGGTCTTCTTTTATAAATAAAGAAACCTATGTCTATTAAGAGTTTAGTTTCAATCGCTGACTATTCAAAAGAGAAGATTCTACAAATCTTGGATAAAGCAGCAAAATTTGAAGAAAATCCGAATCAGCGTATTCTTCAAGGGAAAGTGGTTGCCACCCTGTTTTTTGAGCCTTCAACACGTACTCGTTTGAGCTTTGAGACAGCCGTCAACCGTTTAGGTGGCAGAATCATTGGATTCTCTGACGCATCCACCACAAGTGGTACCAAAGGAGAAACATTGAAAGACACCATTATCATGGTAAGCAACTACGCCGATTTAATCGTTATGCGTAACCCTATCGAAGGGGCTGCCCGCTATGCTTCTGAAGTATCCAGCGTGCCTGTCATCAACGCAGGCGATGGAGCAAATCAGCACCCCACTCAAACCATGCTCGACCTCTATTCCATCAAAAAGACACAAGGTCGATTGGAAAACCTAAAGATCTGCATGGTGGGAGACTTAAAGTATGGCCGTACCGTTCACTCTCTCATCCAGGCCATGTCTCACTTCAACCCGACATTCTCCTTTATCGCTCCTAAAGAATTGGAATTGCCAGAGGAATACAAAAGATTCTGCAAAGAACACAACATTCCTTTCGAAGAACATACGGAACTAAACGAGACCAATATCGCAGACGCAGATATATTATATATGACAAGAGTTCAAAAAGAGCGTTTTACCGACCTTTTTGAATATGAAAAGGTGAAGGATGTTTATACCCTACGAAACAAACTGTTGGAAAACACCAAACCTAATCTCCGTATCTTACACCCTCTCCCTCGTGTCAACGAGATAGACTACGATGTGGATAACAACGAAAAAGCATACTATTTCCAACAAGCTAAAAATGGAGTATATGCACGTCAGGCAGTAATATGTGATTTATTAGGACTTTAAAGATTATTGAACATGGAAAAAGAATTAAAAGTAGCAGCGCTTCGCAACGGCACAGTGATTGATCATATTCCATCTGAAAAATTATTTCAGGTAATCACCCTCCTTGGATTGGAAAATGTTCCCAATCAAGTGACATTCGGCTACAACCTTGACAGTAAAAAATTAGGAAAGAAAGCCATCATAAAAGTGTCTGACAAATATCTCAGTCAGGACGAAGTCAACAAAATAGCTGTCTTGGCTCCTAATGCCAAAATCAACATCATCAAAGAGTATGATGTGGCTGAAAAGATGCAACTTCAATTACCGGATGAATACATTGGGTTACTTAAATGTAAAAACCCTAAATGCATCACAAACAACGAACCGATGAAGACAAAGTTTCGCACACTAGACAAAAGCAAAGCCATCTTTAAATGCTATTACTGCGAACGAATCGTTGAAGGTGAAAATGTTGAAATCCTATAATTGCTAATTCAAAGACCTAATTCAAAAAGAATATGAAACGTACTTTCAAACCTGGCACAATGATTTATCCTCTGCCTGCAGCTCTCATAAGCTGTGGCAAGAACGAAGAGGAATACAATATCTTCACAGTTTCATGGATTGGCACCATCTGTTCCGATCCTGCAATGTGCTACATCTCTGTTCGTCCAAGTCGTCACTCCTACGACATCATCAAGCGTAACGGAGAATTTGTCATCAACCTGACAAATGAAGACCTTGCCTACGCTACTGATTGGTGCGGTGTGAAATCAGGCAGAGATTTCAACAAATTCAAAGAGATGAAACTCACCCCAATGAAAACATCCGTAATCAATTCGGTGCTGATAGAAGAATCCCCTCTTTCCATCGAATGCAAGGTGAAACAAATCATACCACTCGGCTCTCACGACATGTTTATTGCAGAAGTTGTAAACGTCTTAGCCGACGAGAAATACATCGACAAAGAAACGGATGCTTTCAACTTATCCGACGCCAAGCTAATGGCCTACAATCACGGCAACTACTACAAGATTGGGGAAAAGATTGGCAAATTCGGCTGGTCTGTTCAAAAGAAGAAATAAAAACCAGGTTCTTCTAATCCTCCTGATGCTTTTTCCGTCCTTTCCGTATCACTTTTACGTAAAGCGTAATAGTGATCACAAGGATGGTCCCTTGTACAATTGCCATAATCAATAAAGCAAGTGTATTCATATCTCTAACAATTAATCGTTTTCAATATTTTTCTTCTCGTCCTGTAAATCTTCTATTCTCTGTATCATTATCTTTTTTTTGCGAATGTGTCCAGTATAATACACCAATCCCCAAATCAAAAGAACAACACATAAAAGATAAATTCGAGTAGCGTCAATATAAAAAAGATTTGGATCGGTTGGATCGACTCCTTTATGTGTCAATTGTCCAATAATAGAACTATTATCCACCTCCCATCCAGTCCAACTAAGAAGGCTCCAGTCATCATTCAACGGCTTTATCAATGATGAGATAAAAATTACAATCAACATCGTTGGTGTAACATACTTAATTATACATCTAAAAAAAGATGGAATCTTCAAGTCTGCATGATCAGTTATGATTTGCCAACCTTTACTTGTACCCATAATCCAAGAAAAAGCCACAGACTCTAACATGGCAAATAAGAATAGAGACATTGTTCCTCCCCAATAGTCATATTCATCGAATACCCCCTTATCAAAGAAAATCACACAAGGAAGAGCTAAAAACAAAATAACGACACCTGCTATATAAGATGATTTCCGCTGACTCCAGTCATAACTCTTGGATATATATGCCACCGATGGTTGTATAATAGATAGCGTTGAGGTGATACTTGCAAAAAACAGCAACCCAAAGAATGCGAAACCTGCTAAATTAGACAGGACTGGTCCCCATTGTTCGAACAGATAAGGCATGGTTCGGAAGCCCAATCCGAAACCACCTGACTGCGTCAGTTCAACCACTCTGTCTATTCCGAAATAACCAATTGAGATAGGAATGATAATAGAGCTTCCCAACACCACCTCCGTAAATTCATTTGTGAAGGCTGAGGTCAGTGAACTCAACGCAATATCCTCATTTTTCTTTAAATACGAAGCATACGATTGAACAGCCCCCATACCTAGTGACAAGGTGAAAAAGACCTGTCCAGCCGCCGCCAACCACACCTTAGGATTAGACAAAGAATCAAACTGTGGCGTCCATAAGAAATTCAGACCCACCGTGCCGTCAAACGATGCTCCTTTCTCACCTGCCTTTAATGTAAAAGCCTGATAGACAAGAAACAATCCAAAGAAAATCAACAGCGGCATACACACCTTCGCCACTCTTTCTATACCACCCGAGACGCCCTTGCTCAATATATAGACATTCAAAAGCAAGCAGAAAGCAAAAGAGAAAATGGTATCATACGGAATACCCGACATGGAAACAGACAAATGAAGATAATCATCAAAGAACTGAGACACCTGCAACTCTGTCAGTCCGTCGAAAGAACCGAATAAAGAATGGAACATATACGAGAAAATCCAACTCTCGATAAAACAATAGTAGGACGAAATAATGATACTGGAAAACAATCCTAAAGAGCCTATATAACGCCAACACACATGACGATTCACTCTTTGCATAAGCATCGGTGGTGAGTGGTGTCCTCGCTGTCCCCCCAACTTGCCAATTGACCATTCAATCATCGTCATTGGTATGCCCAACAACACAAACGATACAAGATAAGGTATGATAAACGCTCCGCCTCCATTTTGAATCGCCTGAATAGGGAAACGAAGAAAATTACCTAATCCCACTGCACTTCCTGCCATAGCAAGGATAAGACCGATTCTTGAATTCCATGATTGATTTTTCTGTACCATAGTCTCTTCCGTTTATCTCAATAATGTAACGACAGACAACTCACACATCACAGCCCCTCTATTTCTTGTTTTGATAAACCAGTCGCCATGGAGATGGTCTCGATGTCCACTCCCAATGTCTTGAGGTTCTTCGCATTGCGCATGTTGGTTTCTCGTTCGCCTTCCGCACGACCCTCCGCACGACCTTCCGCACGACCTTTCCTCTCGGCGGTGGAGAGGGTGTTGTATAAGTCCCGAAAGTTCTTCAAACTCTCTTCGTAGTCGTAGCGCTCCTCTTTTGTAAAGGCCGCTATCTCTGCTATTTCAAACAACCGACGGAAGATATCCTCCGTCAGGGCTGTTGGCTTGGATTCGAGCTGATAGAGATTCTTGATGACGTAGAGCCACTTGTCCATGAGGGTTTCCAACTCCGTCTCTCGCTTCCTGAACTTGGGCATCTCGAGGAAGATAAAATTCAGCTTGTCGCTGAAATCCCTGTTCTCGTCGTCCTTCAGTTTCACCCTTGTTATCACCTTGTTGCTCCTCTCGTTCGTCTCGTCCATCTCAAAATTCAGGAGGCCGACAACGTACACAGGGGAAAGACAGTAATCCCATAGACGCTTGTTGACCGCTCCTTTTTGCGCCTGCTCCCTGATAGCGAATGACGAATAATAGATGGAGCGGTCTATGAAATGGTCCTGCTCCGCCTTTTGCATCTCGACGATGAAGCGTTCACCGGCGGCTGTCTTGCAATAGACGTCGTAGATGGCCCGGCGCTCGCTGGCGGCCTCGCCGAGTTGTTCGCTGTTCAAATAGGTTAGGTCTGCAATCTCTTTGTCTCCTTGCAGATTGAGCAGGCAGTTCAGGAAACTAATAAGCAAATCCTTGTTCGCCTCTGTACCGAAGATCTTCTTGAAGGCGAAATCAGTGTAGAAATTGATGTAGCGACTCATCGCTGTCCCAGGTATGCACATGTTTTTTTATTTTAAGTTACTATGCTACAAATTTAGAAATTTATTTTGATATTTAATGTCAATTAATTGGGGGCTTAGTAGCTGGTTTTTATTTTAGGCAGATTATAGATATGGAAGGACTGTGATTTAAAAAATCTCGGAATGGGAGGATAGACGTAGCAGATTCAATAAGTTTAACTCTCCATCATCTTTGTTGTATAACAGCAACCAATCAGGATTCACATGGCACTCCCTTATTCCCTTATATTTCCCTTTTAATTCATGGTCTTTCTTCGATGGAGGTAAAGGAATGTCATTGGCAAGTTTGTAAATCACATTGTCGAGTTCTGTCTCGTCCCGACCTTGTTTCCTAGCCTTTTTAATATTAATCTTTCGAGTATATGATTTCTCTCATATATCTTCCAAACTTTTTTTGTATTCCTTCATATCTTTGCATCTAATGCCTTTGCCTTCCCTTATCTCTTTTAGGGATTTTAAAGCCGACTCATGGGATTTTTCAAGTTCGGTGCCTTTCCTTTTCGCACCTAAAGACAATAAAGCATCAATGAGTTTCCTCATGCCGATGTTTCTTGCGTCATATTCTATTGTAATTGTTGCCATATCCGTTAGTTTTATTTTAACACGATGCAAATATATGAAATTTTTCATTCTTGATAAGAAGAACACCGCATTTCCTCCGCAGGTCACGGAATTCTTCATTTAGCCCTTCCTCCTGAATCTTCCCATCTTAATTTCCAAAGATTATTTTTGTTTTTGTGACGAAGATCAAAGGTCAAAAGATTTGACGGGACAATAGGACTTACCCATTTAATAACCAGCTCTATAACAAAATAAATAGGTCGAATCATTTGATAATATCATATATTCGTGTAAATTCTCCTGAAAAACATGAACTTTATATCTGCCATTTAAAGGATGATTTGGAGCTTTGAAAATTAGAGAATCTGGAGTGGAACCAATGACATCCCAAACTCCTTTAGATTCTTTTTCACTTAACACATTTAGCTCTATTCTTTTTTTCTGTTTCTCTTCTATTGACATGCTGTCTTCTCCTATTATCGAATAGTAGCTTAATGGTAACGACACTCCCTTTTTATGAATATATAGAACATTCCCAACTATACCAAAATCTACACTTCTTTTTACATGGGAACTGTCTTCGTATATACCCCAAATCCCACATATATTCTTTTGTGTGTTGTATTTGTTATTACATGAAGAGAATACCACCTGCATAATAATCGTAAGAAATAGACTACTCTTCAATATAAAACTTATATTTGTCATTTTCTTCATCATATCGACCTTTATCCTTTAAAATTTGATTGCCAATTTGCTTTATCGTATCATCACCAGATGTACCTTGGAACACATAATCAACAAGTTTTCCATATCCGTCTGAATTATTATACTCAGAAGGAAGGACACCGCCATTCGCGAGATATTGTTGCACTGAATTAATTGCATCTAATAACCTATTCTTTTGATCATTCAAAGTATTCAAATCATATAGCATCATACAGGATGTAGCAGTTTGTAATCCCTCAATAGCAGCATCAAGAACAAGTGTACCATAGGCAAATGCTTTTCCTCTTACCAGAGCATTACCCATATAACTATAGGTATAAGTTGCCGTTCTTGGTTTATACCGTTTATCTGGTACTCCTTTTTTTGTAAGAGGAGTTACATCCACCTCATTGGTGAAAGTTCTATTTCTATCCGCAGCCTCTATCCCTGGCAATTTTTTGTCGTATTGGTATGTTTTATAAGAGAACGATAGAACTGTTGTGTTCAATCCAACTTCACCAGACCGCCAACAATTAGGATCATTATTAGTCATACTCATGTAAAATCTTGTGACTCGAGTCATGTTGTTTTTATTAATTCCGAAAGTTCCGTTTCCACGATATTCAATACGTGATTGAGGAGCATTTCCATTCGGATCCACCAACCCCACTGGATTTCCCGCACAGTAATTATACGGCATCATCCCCACATACTTCTCGAACAACGGATCGACAGAGAGCCACATCGCCCCCGCAGGATCCAGATACCTCGCCCCATAATAATACAACCCCGTCTCCTCGTCCAACTCCTTGGCGTTGAAGAGGTAAGGGGTGTTCCACACGCCGTTTCGCTCATCGATGAAGACCTCGCCGTAAGGGATGTAGGCGACGTGCTGGGTCACCTCTCCGTCGGCATCCGTCACGAGTGCGGTGCTTGTGGAAAAGTAGGATGTGTCATATCTCTTTTGTGCATACATACTGAGGTGCAATCTGCTACAATGACAAATATAGGTTATTTCCCTTGGGAAACAAAAGCTTGGGCGGATATTTTTCATGAAACAAAAATGCAAACCCAAGGAATTCCATTTAATCTTTCTTGTGCAATTGAGAATTAAGGTTGTCATTTTCTTTGGAGGATAACAAAAAAGAGGGAATATCGATTTTGATATTCCCTCTTTTTCTGTGGTCCCACTAGGATTCGAACCTAGGACCCCCTGCTTGTAAGGCAGGTGCTCTGAACCAGCTGAGCTATAAGACCAAAGCATTTCTCCTCGAAAGCGATGCAAAGGTATGCATTATTTTTTACCCGACAAAATTTTCCGACGTTTTTTATTTAAAAAATATAGGCTTATTTTCTAATCTTCTGATTGCTAATTATTTAAAATTAAACCATTTTTTCAAAGGTATTTCAAATCCTAAGCCATGCATGTAATTATATGTCGCTAATTTCAATCCCTCCCCCACTTTTTCTATGTCATAATCAAATTGTTCTTCATATTCAACCTCATTATTACAAAACGGATTGTTCTGCATAGTGGTTCTTGAAACCGAGAATGTCTCGGGATGCTTGCCCGACGGACTATGTGCCGTCATCGCATAACGATGCCAAAAGGCCGATTGCAAAAGACCATCTCTAAACATATCACGCACAATCTTCAATGCTCCAATCGTTTCTTGATAGGTCTCGGTAGGAAATCCATACATCAAATACGCATGAACCATAATACCAGCATCCGTCAAATTTCGAGTGGCATCCATCACTTGGGACACTGTTACGCCTTTATTCATCAGTCGCAACAAACGGTCGGAGGCAACTTCCAATCCTCCCGACACGGCAATACATCCTGCCTGATACAACAAGGAACACAATTCTGGAGTAAATGACTTATCAAATCGTATATTCCCCCAAAAAGAAACCACCATTTTCCTCTCGATGATTTCTAAAGACACCTCCTTCAACAAACGGGGCGGTAACGCTTCGTCAACAAAATGAAATCCTGAAACGCCTGTCTGCGCCATAATCTTCTGCATACGATCGACGACAACAGAGGCCTGCGGTGCATCATATCGACATATATAATCCAACGAGGTATCACAAAAGGCACACTTGGCCCAATAACAACCATGCGCCATCATCATCTTATTCCACTTACCATTCGTCCACATACGATGCATGGGATTGAGCATTTCCGACATGGAAAAATACAACGGATGTTCTAATCCTTCAAAATCAGGTGCTGCTATCTCATTAAATGCTATGTTTTGTTTTTCATTACCCGAAAACACAAAAATACCCTCCTTGCAATAGAGCGTCCTGACCAACTCTTTTTCATCCAAACCTCCATCCAAAAACCTCAACAGCATCTCTGTAGGCAACTCGCCATCATCATACGTCAAATAGTCAATATAATCAAAGAGTCGGGGATCCGACATCGAACGTAATTCTGTATTGACAAATCCACCCCCCATCTCTATTTTCATCTCCGGTCTATACTCCCGCAACCACTTAGCGCAACGCAAAGCAGCATAGAGGCAGCCTGGGAACGGAACGGAAAAGCCCACCACATCTGGTTCTTCTTGTTCAATCTTCTTTTGAAACAAACTCAACATCAGCTGATCCACCAAGGTCGTCTCCCGATGCAAAGAGTCTTCTAACTCATCAAATGTAGGAGCAAATGAAGAGATCGACTCTGCATATCGAATCAAATCAAAAAAGGGATCAATGGTTTCCCGTATATAATCTGAAAGATCTTCCAGATAAAGTGTACAAAGGTGCTGTGCCATGTCCGTCGTACCTGACACTCCAAATGCC
>Ga0247609_10007428_pt1 | contig 10437 bp, 13 predicted proteins | sample 172DNAGHGlowgp2_FD_193487 | JGI IMG/M metagenome (GOLD analysis project Ga0247609, IMG submission 193487) | Sheep rumen microbial communities from Palmerston North, Manawatu-Wanganui, New Zealand - 1728 DNA GHGlow gp2 | ecosystem: Host-associated > Mammals > Digestive system > Stomach > Rumen ...
CGTGGCCCACCAAGCAGGCTTCGAGAGCCAATGAACCCTATGTTCATGAAACTTGACGCTCGGCTCTGCCGCTTGGCTCGTCCAAGAACCTGAAACGGCTCTCCGAGCCTCTACCCTCCTTTCACCTTGCTTTTAGATTGCTTTCACCTATACTTCACCTATACTCAGGAACCTATCTAAAGCGAAGGTAAAGCGAAGGTGATCGCTTTCTGATATAAGACAAAAGAGCTTGAACTCTTGAACTCGCAGCACCGCTGCCTTGAACCTTGAACTTTGAACCGGGCTTCGCCCTTGAAGAACCCGTCCCTGTGTTTCTAGAGTGCTTACGTTTCAAATAATCGTGAAAACGCTTGGCTAGTCCAAGAACTTTTCGTACCTTTGCAGTCAAAACGTGGAGCTATGTGCAGATTTTCAGAATCCAACAGACAGAAATTAGGCAATACGGTACTTTATATTGCCCAGCGTGCCAAGTATCCTTACAAGACAGAGATACTGAAACTCCTTTATCTGATGGAGGAGCGAATGGTGCAGCAGTATCATGTACCGATGCTTGCTATCCCTTATTCAGTATGGCGCTTGGGTCCTGTATCTGTTGATGTGTTCGAGGAACTGTCTGACGGTCCTGTTTTGCTGTCGGAATTCATAGCCTTGGATTTTAATGGTCAGGGGATAAAGGTTACTCCCAAACGGGAGTTCAGCGACGACGAGTTCTCTGATGCCGAGCTTCAAGTGATGGGGCAGGTGATGGAGAAATACGGCGACATGAATTCAGAGCAGCTCATAGCCGAGACCCATAAGAAAGGTTCTTTGTGGTATGATACAGCCAAGGATCATGGTTTGTTGGAAGATTTCGAAGAAAAGCGAGCCAATAGTTCCAATATTGTAATAGATATGGGTAGGCATCTCTGTCCCGACCATCGTGCGTATTATGAAGAGGTATTAGAGAACCGCCAGATGGCCAATCTTTTAAGGAAGTAGGCTATTGCTATGTACGAAGAAGGTAAACTGCTGAAGTTTTCCCCGTTTGAGTTCAAGAACGGTAATACTCCCAAGCCGAAGTACTATGTTGTGCTGAAACACATAGGCGATGAGGTGATGATGGCCTCGCTCCCTACGAGTAAAGATCATATTCCCTCCGATGTTATAGTTACTGATGGTTGTGTTGACATACCAGAGCGACAGGTAAACGCCTTTGTGTTCAGTCCAAACACTCAGATAACGGAGTCTTTCCGCTTCTCTCTTCCGACATTTGTCTATGGCGAGGGTGTTGACGAGTATGAACAGCAGTACCTTGATGCGATGGAGGCCGAGGTTGAAGATCTAGGAATCATAGGATCTTCTCTATTTCAGCAGTTGAAGGACTGCATCAAGAAGGCCTCTCTGCTGAAGCGTAAATATCGTAAAATACTATAAATCTCCCAGACTAAGCACTCATATTTTTCGAATCACGTATCACAGTCACTCCTTCAGGAGTTGACCCTTTACGGTTCTCCCATATAATCAGTGTCATCCGTGTCCGAACAGCCCGTAAAATCGGCGTTACGTTCTTATGGTTACAGTTGTCTGTGATTTCAGAGGTATAAGATGACAGATGCACGGCACCTTTACATCTTCCTTCTTCCTTCTTACATCAGACATCTTCAATATATGACACGTACCAGTCCCTTGTCATACCAACTATAAGACCATCGGTCAACTCATCTCCGACTTCTTACGTCTAAAGTAGAAAAATCGCTTTCGGTTAATCCCCGCCGGATTAACCGAAAGGGGAGATAAAAGGACTTCCGAATCAATTGAGTGCTTTACTTTTTTGCAAATTTATTTGCAGAATTGAAAAGATGTTATTATCTTTGCACTGAAAATGGAATAGTGACGTATGATTATAGCCAATAAGGAAATACTTGACGACTTTGTTCGCTCCCACGCTCAGGCAGCCAAACCATTAAACAAATGGGTCGGGGACGTGAAAGCAGCTCAATGGAAGAATCATGCAGAGTTAAAGGAGATATTCCCAACGGCAGACTATGTAAAGAATGGCCGTTACGTATTTAATATTGGAGGTAACAACCTCCGACTTGTGGCAGTAGTCATTTTCATTGGAGGGGTGGTAAACATCCGCTTCGTAGGCACACATGCCGAATATGACAAAATAGATTGTGCAACAATATAATGAGGGAGGACAGATTATGGATAAGTTGACAACCCGTAAACAGTACGATGAAACCAAAGCTCGCGTAGAGCATCTCATAGCAGAAGCAACCCAGAAAGGGATGCTCGAATCAGATATGGACAACGCCTACACTCAGGAGATATCCCGTCTGAGCCAGCAGATGGCCGATTTTGAGGACGAATACCTCAACATCCTACCCCTGCGTCAGAAATCTCCGCTCATAGCCAGTATCGAAGATTATTTTTATGCCCACGATATGAAGCAGAAGGATGGAGCAAAGCTTCTTGGTGTTAATGAATCCCAGTTCAGCCAGATTATGAGTGGTCGTCGCCGTATTTCCATGTCTTTTGCCAAGCGTCTTCGTTCTAAGATGGGCATTGATGCAGATCTCATCCTTGAATACGCTTAACAATGGATTATATGAAGTTAAATTACAAGACTCTCAAAGACAGGATGCCCTTTGTTTAAAGGACTTCCGAATCAATTGAGTGCTTACAAATCAAAGAGCCTTGCAGGCATATTGACTTTCCAAACATATGTGTTATCCCGAAGCTTTAGCCTCCGATAAGAATTACAATCCTCATGCGTATAGATAATAAGCGTAGAAGAGTAGTATGGTTTTATCATCACATACCTTTGTTGTTTGTGATTGTTGCCGTTCTATTTCTTGCTAATGCGCTTTTCACCTTATTGTATTTTGGTAAGTGGAGCAGTGGTGGTGAGTTTGGTGACCAATTTGGCGCAGTTAATGCCCTGTTCTCAGGGCTTGCCTTTGCAGGCTTAATCATAACGATTTTGCTTCAGCGCAGAGACCTACGCTTACAGCGCAAGGACTTGAAAATGCAGCGCAAAGAGCTGCAAGTGACGAACAAACAGTTAGAAGGTCAAAAGGATCAGTTAGAAGAACAGAATAAAACGCTGAAAGTGCAGCGCTTTGAGAACACATTCTTCCAGATGCTAACTCAGTTCCAGGAGATTGTTAATAACCTCTCATTTACCTACTTGAATGATGATAGGACTGAACGATTATATTCAAATGGTCGAGAATGCTTTTCAATTGCATTTGAATCAGCACCACATAAGTCGGATTTACAAGAAATGAAGACTATGAATACCAGTGGATGGTATATAGGAATGCGTCATATTATTATGACATTTGGAAAAGATGGCTACATGGAATCATTCTCGCCTTCCTATTTCGATCATTATTTCCGATTTCTCTACAGAATACTGAAGTTTGTGCAGACATCACCACTGGTAACGGACTTTGAAGAAGAGTATGAATATACTTGTATGTTGAGAGCAATGCTCTCTCGCTATGAGTTAGTGTGGCTATATTACAATGGTCTTTCAGACTATGGTAACGAAAAGTTGAAACCACTTATTGAACGTTATGCAATGCTGAAAAACCTGCGAGAAGAACTTCTTGCTGATAATCTTGGTGTTTTTGGCACTTATAAGCAATCAGCTTGGGAGAAAACGATGCCTGTATGATATTGTTCTTTAGAGAAAAGCTCAATTATATGTAAGCGGTCATTTTAGACCGTATTGCGTACCTTATATATAATGATTATCTTTGCTGCGTTTTATGTTTAGACGCGACAAAGTATGATCTACAAGAAAAAAGAAGGAGACTTCTATGCCTCAAAAGTGAGGCTATTTCTCAATGAGTATGACGGGATACCCCTGGAGGAATTCTGCAAGGCAGAGAAAGTCAGCTATAGTAAGATGCTTAACTGTCTTGGCCGTACCAACCACCATTATTATCCAGTCAGCAAGCCAAGGAGTGATAAAGCGATAAAAGCAGTTGCACCAGACAAGTCTCTGCTTCCATCTTTGGAACTGAAGGAGCTAGTTGTTGACCAGCCTAATGGTAAAGAGAAAAATGAGGAAGAGCTTTCAGAGGTGACTCTTATAAGCGGTAAGCCCAAACCGACAAAGGTTCTTCGCCTTATTGAGAATGTTAGCATAAGTATAAACGACCGCATAGGCGTAAGCATCGGCAAATGTGATGTTACCACGCTCTCTGCTTTAATCAGGGAAATGGAGGTGAGCCGATGATAAACCTGTCAGGCAAGTTCAGATATTATCTCTGTACAGACAATGTCACACTGCGCTTCCGTCATCGTGGACTCCGGGAATACATCAAGGGTAAGCTCCATCGCGACCCCTGCAATGGTGATGTATATATTTTCCTGTCACGTGACCTCAGCAGACTCAGAGTCTACTACTTCCATCACAATGGAGAGATTCTCACGGAAAAGATCCTGCATGCCAACCGTTTCACTCATCCCGTTTTCGTGGATGAAGGGAAGCATGTGTACCACATCTCATGGTCCAGCTTCGTTTACCTCCTTGAAGGTATCATCAGAAAGGAAAAAGATGAGTATTTTGATGAGGAAAACGACGAGGAAAATGACGGGAATGAACAGCAAAACGCAGTATGACTTTGTTAGTAATATTTAACGTAACTACCTAATAATTAAGTAGTTAAATATTTGTGTATATGGAGAAAAATGAGTACCTTTGTAGCATGAACAAGGCAGAGGAACAGCAGTTTGCGATACTCTCTTCCAACTATCGAAGTGAGCAGGAAGAGAGGCGCAAGGCCCAGAAGAAGGCAAGTCTTCTGGAGCAGGAGAACTCTGTCCTTAAGTCCAAGAATGAGGACATGCAAAGGCGTCTCAATGAGAAGATGGACGAGGTTGCTGACACCGTCAGGCAGATGGCCCAGTTCATGATGGGCAAGGGCCCCGTTACACTCTCTGACTCCTTAAGGGATGCCATTGTTGCAGGAGTAAGAGAAGAATTTGAAGCGAAACTCCGTGAAGAGCGTGCTGCTCATGAAAAGGCGATTCAGTCATTAAAGGATCAGTTTGCCATAATGCTGGCAGCAAAGGACAATGAGATAGCAGCATTAAAGGCTAAGAATGGTAATGATCAAGGTGATCTCCATGCTACAGCTAATCCCGGCCAGCCAATTCCCGACGGCATGGCTCCCGAGGATCGTATCAAGCAGTTGGAGCAGCAGAAGAATAAATATGCCATAGATGCTTATGGCCAGGGCACTGAATCCGAGAAATACAATCATGGATGTCAGAATCCTGTAAAAGCCGATGATCTCGACCTGGAAGGAGTTGATGTTCCGGATGAGCGTCTTGTAGAGATCGCCATGAAGGTGAGAGAGGATATCAGGCAGCGCAAGAATATGCTGGGAGTGAAAAAACCTCGCAATCTCCAGCCTTTAGAGGAGGCAGCTTTACGGGATAAGGACAGTCAGATAATCCTTACTCCTGATGGTGTACCCAATGATGCAGAGGAACTTGAACCCGAAATCTCTACCCGTTACATCTGGGTGGAAGGTCACTTCAGATGCAAGTTGGTTGTCCGTAGAAAATTTAAGGATCCACGTGGGAACTACTATGAGGTGAAACTCCCCGAGAAGTACAAAAATCCTATGGGACGGACTGAAGCTACAGAGTCTGTTATAGCTCTGGTCTATACGTTGCATGGTGAACAGAGGATGACTGATTCTGAAATAGTTACGTTCCTTAAGAGCAAGGGACTCAACTTCAGTGAGGGAGCGGTCAAGAACTGGATAAAAAAGGCGGCAGACATACTGGAGCCTCTTGATGAGCCAACACAAGAAGAGATCCTGGCAACAGGCAATGACCATATTGACGAGTCTGGCGTAGAGGTATGTGACCAGCGTCTGCCCAATAAAGGTGAGAGGGAAAATGATGTGGAGAATGACAAGCACTATTTTGACAGGTGGATGTTCTGCCATCATGCTGACAGTATAAAGCTTACCCAGTTTGTGTTCTTTGAACGTGGTCGCAGAACAAGGAAGGCAGTGGAGGCCTACCTCTCGAAAGCGAAGAAGCGCCTTTTTGTTAATAGTGACGGCTGTCCTATATACAAGTGCTACGATGTCAGCGTAGATGAACTTGAGAAGTGCTCAGAGATCACTGACATAATCATCAGGGTATCATGTCTCGTACATATGCGCAGACCTTTCTTCAAACTGAAGGACTGCTCCCAGGATGCTATTGATATTGTGCATTTTGCAGATGAGGTTTTCCATCGGGACAAGTTGATAAAGGCAACTTACAGGGATGGCTTCGATAGGATCGCGCATGAGCGAGTCCTGCAGATAGGTCCGATATTGCAAAGTATCAAAGATAAGCTCGACATACTTGAAAAGGAACTTGACCCGGAGAAAGAACCCGAACTGGTCAAGGCAGTGAAATATGCCCTGAAGGAATATCCCTGTCTGCTGCACTGCTTAAAGAATGGCGCATTGGACTTTTCCAATAATAGCGTCGAGAGAGAAATCCGTAGACTGGCGAAGTACCGTAATAATAGTTTCTTCGTCGGTAGCCCAGATGGAGGAGTCCGGCTTGCCAGGACACTGACAATCTTTGCAAACTGCAAGGCATACAACATCGACCCATATAAGTATCTTTGTGATGTATTCCGCCGTATCAAGAATACAGCCAAGGATGAGATGGTGAACCTTGTTGCCCATAAGTGGCAGCCCCAATTGGCTCCTGCCATCTATTAAATCAGAATCAAATTTTTAAAGATTACTAAAAATATGGTTGCTATAGGCCTTAACGGGTCTAAAGTGACCGATTACTTTCATCCAAAAAGTTTGGTTTTTAAAACAGTATCTGTCCCTTGTCATACACCTTGTCATACAGTGACTATGTAATTGTGACTGGACCAAAGAACTTCCAGTTGCAATTTAATTCAAAGAAGAATTGGCTGACATCAATCAAGTAATAGATATGACACGTACCAGTCCCTTGTCATACTCTTGTCATACTTGTCATACCTGTGTTCCGAGCGGCCAAACAAAACAGTTAAAACTTAGTTAAACCAAAAGAATCTCAAAAACGAGAGGCCCTTTGTATAAAGGACCTCCGAATTAATTGAGTGCTTACGTTAAAAACAAGAAATCTCGATATTGGGATGTCCTTTGTTATAAGGGTATCCGAAGCAATTGAGTGTTTACATATGATGGGTTACAAAACTCAATATGTTACAATCTGATACTATATAATAGAAATGATAAACTACAATCTACTTCAAATCAGGCGAGCTATTTTCCATAAGGTAATGGCAAGACGTGACGATTGGGAACCATGCGTTGAAGAGTCCAATTCTATGATAAGAATGACTCCCCAGATGGAGTCCATATTCAGGACACGTATGCACGACGCCTTTAGTCAAGGAGGAAAAGCGTTTGAATTATCTATAAACGACGTTGAAGATGGTTCTGCTTTTTCTTTGATTCATGGCATGAGACAATGCAACGATGCCACTTTTTTAGCAAAGTCTATAACGTTAGCCAACAAACTTGCAGATACGCAGACGAAGAAATCAATACCACACGGGTTCTTTGTTCTACTTGATTGCGTTAATCCGCAGGATAACCTGCCAGTTTATGTCTTGATGAAAGCTGAACCTCATGATGCTGTAGAAATATCCACAAATGTGGCCCGGGCCTTAGAAAACATTATTCTTAGTCCCTCACAGAAAATGTACAAAGCAGCATGTTTCCAGCAAATATCAGCCGATAGTGGACATCGAGGCTACAGGGCTTATTTGTTTGACGAACAGTTCGCATCTCGTGCCCAGTTAGCAGAGTATTTCTATAAAGGCTTTCTTGGCTTATCTGTAAACAGTAACGATAAAGTGCTTACCAAGATGTTCTTCTGTCGAATGGCAGATTCCATTAAGGATAAGTATGAAAACGACTACGTAAAGAGAAATGATGCAGAGGCTGTTCTAGATTCGGAAATGCGTAATCAGAACTTAGCGCTCAATCCTCGCGAGGCTATCAATAGAATTATTGACGTAGAAGATCGAGATTATTTCTATCGACGGGTTATTAAGGAAGATATGCCTACAAACTTCAGAAAAAATCTGTCACTGATAGATGGTAGAATGATGCGTAGATCACTGTCTATATCAGACCAGATAAAGATATTTGCCCCGCAAGATTTATTCCAAGAACAGAATTTTATCATTGATAGGGAAACCGACGATGATTACGTTATTGTTAAGATAGCAAAGAATAGAGTTTAAGCTTATGCAAGACTCTACAGATATAAGAGCAAAGTATAGTAATATGCTCTTGCAGCAATATGCCAGTTTGAACCCGGAGTTTATTCTGGATGACTGTAATTATGGAATGCTTAATACTTTCTACAATATTGTAGGAGATGTGGAATTGAAAGAACAAATGCAAGTGATAATCCCATTTATACAAGATCATTCTGATATTCTTAAAAAAATAATCCTTGCAAACCATCAACAGTTCATTTTCAGCCAACCAGCGTTTCTCTTGGTTAATTTCTTACTTTACTATTGCAATAATAAAATAATTGATGAATGGCCTTATGACTATGAATCGCTTGTATCTGTGGTTAGATGGTCTGGCTATTCCCTTAATATTTTGTATGACGCCTAAGCATTATGGAGAAGATTGACATATCAGAATTGATAGAACAGTTTTCCCAACACCTTGCTGATAATGACCGCACTGTGTTTTCAGCACGTTTTGGAGATGGCAAAAGCTATTTCCTGAATGAATTCATGGCTTCAAGGCAAGAAGAATATGAGTTTATCGTGCTCTATCCTGTTAATTATCAGATTGCCCCGTAAGCAGTCATTCAGGTCTTCCCATGAAATTTTGGAATATGCGTAAATCGTAGTACCTTTGAGCCAAAAAACTTATGATTATGGCTCAAGAAACACGAAATGTCGATTACGAATCGATGGTAGAGAAGTACATGAATGAATGGGATGGATGTAATCTCCGTGAGTTTTGCTTCAGTGAGAAGGTAAACATCTATCGTATGCTGAAGACGATGAAAAAGATGGGGGTCAAGAAGGATGCCGCTCCTTATGGTCTGAAGCCTCTTGAATTTTCGGAATCAAAAGATATGGATAATGTCGATAGCGACAATGCCTATTTCGATGACGGTTGTGTCCATAACGTGAAAATCACCTGCGGTAAAGATGTACAGGTTGTGATCAAGCGCTGTTCGCCAGAGGTGCTTGTGAGGCTTTTACATAAACTGAGAGAGGTATGCTAAGGCTGACAGGATCATTCAGATACTATTTCTGCTCTGAGAATGTTTCATTCAAGTACCGTCACAACGGGTTGGCTTCCTACATTAAGTGCTCGCTCCAGAGGGACCCTTCGAATGGCGACATTTATATCTTCATGTCAAAGAACCAGCAAAAACTGCGTGTGTTTTATTATCATCACCGTGGCTTCATTCTGACGGAGAAAGTCCTGAGCGAGGGAAAGTTCCTTCGCCCCATATATGACGAGTCAGCAAAATGCTATCGTATGTCGTGGTCGGATTTCGTAAGGATGCTTGAGGGAATTGTCCCTGAAAAGGAATATTATAGACCGACAAGATGTTCTGAACAAGACTGTGAGAGCGACTTGGGACAAGGTGTGGAGAGTTAACGTTAATTAACTGATACTCAGGTAATTAAGTGGTTGAATCATTCGTGTAATTCAATTATTTTTATTACCTTTGTACCATGATTTCAGAGATGGAGACGATACAAATACTCAGTTCAAGACTCAGGGAAGAAGAGCTTGAGAATGAACGGCTAAGGCGCGAAAAGGATGCGGAATCCGAGAAGGTGCTCAGAGCCGTAGAGGACGCTCGTGTTGCCCGCGAGAGTGCTGAGCAGTATCGTGCCCAGCTCGAAGAAGAGAGGAAGGCTCAGGGCGACCGAATAGAGTCCATGCTCAAAGAGGTAATGATGTTCATTACGGGCAAAGGGACGGCATCCTTGAGCGAGTCTCTTTCCGACAGTATCATCAAGAAGATGCAGGAGCAGCATGCCCGGGAACTTGCGGAGCAGAGAGCGGCTGACGAAGAGCGTTTCCGTAAGATGGATGAAGAACATCGGATTCGCGAGGCCGCACTTGAGAGCCGTATCCGGGAACTTGAAGATGCCAGGAGTAATAATGACGGTCATGACCAGAGTGCTCCTGGTAAGGATGGCCAAAAACATTTCAACACCGTGGAAGAGGCGGAGGCTGCATACCTCAACGAGAAGCGCAAGAACGACGACCTCAACAGGCTGAGGTTCTCCCAGTCTACGGAAAGCAAATATGCGGGTAGGAACGTCGTCGATGCGGATGCTGCTGACATAAAAGGTGAGGATGCCCCAGATTCAACTTATGACAAAGTCTCCCCAGAGACGGTTAAAGAACAGGCCGGCCTTATAGC
>Ga0247609_10007429_pt1 | contig 10437 bp, 3 predicted proteins | sample 172DNAGHGlowgp2_FD_193487 | JGI IMG/M metagenome (GOLD analysis project Ga0247609, IMG submission 193487) | Sheep rumen microbial communities from Palmerston North, Manawatu-Wanganui, New Zealand - 1728 DNA GHGlow gp2 | ecosystem: Host-associated > Mammals > Digestive system > Stomach > Rumen ...
CTTAGCCAACTGTTTCAGACTATTAAGGTCGGTAACTCCATATTTCTCATACACGTCGTTGGTTTCGACAAACGCCGTGAACTTGAAATAACGATGTTCCATATATGCCACGTTGTCGTACTCAGATGCAGTGTGTACAACGAGACGGTCGTTGGTCCAGTCGATAGAGTCGGAACCGACGAAATAATCCGGGTCGATGAATTTCTGCAGAGAATCCTCGAGATGAGTAGCATGCAATGCTTCATAGAAGATAGACACCGATTCATCTTTAGACAGCAGGTCGGAAATCATGTCGTTGCTCGTACCGATGACCTGGTCCATAGTGTGTACGACACCGTTTTCGACAGAGTCGTCCATCTGAATCATTCTAGCTGTCTTGTTGATATACACAGCGAGATACGTGTCAGGATTAAGAACGTTCGGAGTTTCTTCCTCCATCTCGTCATCAGGGTTTTCCTGATTCACTTCCGGAGTTTCTTCGATGATAGGATTACCATTTTCATCGACAGCGGCACAAGTGACTGTAAGCGGTCTGTCGAGCATGTTCATAACCGGATAAGTACCGTCGTTGAAGTCTGTAGTGAAGAAAGCCTGCTCGATGATATGGTTCTTGGTGATGGTATCGCAGTCTTCCTGTGAGAGTTGGTCAACCGAAGTCAGTCCTCTTGAGTGCAGGTATTTCTCCACTGCCTCGTTAGTAGGTGCGAAGACGGTGTATGACCCCCAAGTACCGAGCAAGTCCATTACATTTGCCCTTGATATGTTAGTGCGTTGAACGATTTGTGTGAACATGGAGAACTTTTCCCTATTCTTCAGGAAGTCCGCCGCATATTCAGAAGTAGAAGTATAATAATTTTCCACTCCCGGGTCGTCATCGCAACTTACGAACGCTAACTGCATAGTTGCCACGAAAAGGGCAACAAACAAATATTTGCTATAATTAATAATTGATTTCATAGTTGTGATATAGTTTAGTTTTTAACAATGTCTTCATTAAGAATGTAAGCCGGGTTCTGCTTGAGGAGCGGGTTCACGTCGAGTTCTCTTTCGAGATACGGCATATACATGAAGTCCATCATGCTCATCTTTATCAGCACGGCTTTCGAAGCCTCTCCAAACTTCTGTGACACAGCCTGAGCAAAATGCGAAGTGTTTCCTTCACGTCTTGCCCTTCTGACGAGGTCGTAATAGCGTTTTCCTTCGAAGAGGAATTCGCGATGACGTTCATTCTCACAGAGAGTAACGAATCCGTTATATGAAGTGTAGCTGTCGAGTTTTGGAACAGATGTAGTCTGCTGAGTCTGTGCAATAGGGTTAGACCTTAGATACACCGCGCATATGATGTTGAAAGCATCCATATAGAGTTGTTCAGCAGAAGAGAAGTCGAGTTCATCATAAGACTTATACTGAGTAGAGATGAAATTGTTTTCCGGGTCTTCAGCAACCCAGTTGTTCCAAGCCACCTCTTTCTTCTTGAGTCCTGCAAGTTCGATTTCAGCCTCTGCCCTAATGAGCATGACATCCGTGAGACGGTAAATAATCCATCCCATAGTCTTCTGTTCGTCTCTGACCACACTGTTCTGCACATTACCAATTCCAGCCGACCAAGTAGTAGATGCGTTACCAAAGTCATTCTGAGTTTGGAATCTCATCACATATTTCAGTATAGGATAAGCTCCACTTTCGCTGTATCTGAACGATGTGAGCGAACGGTAGTCGGTAGTAACCGGGAAGAGAAGCTGGTCGCTATAGTTCTTGGCATTACTTTCGATTTTGTTGTTCATAAGAGTAGTAGCCGCGGTAAGATACTGAGTGTATGTACCGCTACTCATAGACCCATACATGTTAGCCACAGCAGTGTTTTTAGGGTCGGAAGCATTCTGTCCAAAGGTAAGTTCGAAAATACTTTCATAGGAATTACCTTGTTCGAAAATCTTCTTGTATGCCTGAGGAGTGTCAGTTCCTCCCGAAGTTTGTCTTTCGGCCAACAGCGGATATCCGTACATTCCGTATACATACGAATCCATCTGAGAGTTGAGGTTACCCTTCTCATCCACCTTATACTGATTCTGCTTGAATTTGATTACAAAATCAGCACACTGAATAGCTCTCCTATAGTATTCTTCCTGCTGTCCTTGAGGGAGGTTAGCATCGGAAGCCCTCCAGAGATACATGTCGGCAAGAAGCGAATAGAGCGCAACGCGTGTGATACGTCCGCTGTTTTTCTTCTCATCCGGGAATTTGTTAACAGCCTGGTCCTTACATTCTTCGATGTCCTTAATCAGGTCGTCAAGAATTTCCTCGTGCGGTGTGACAGGAATGACAAAGTCCTGTGAATCATCGTATGACGGTTCCTTAACATACGGAACATCCTTGAATGTACGAATAAGATAGAAGTAGCAGAGAGCCCTAAGTCCTTTCGCTTCAGCCTGAGTAGCCCTGCAGTCGGACTCTGTGTAGTTAGGGTCAACCGGGTCTTTCACCTGTTCAGACTTGTCAATAACGACATTACATCTATTAATAACGGTATAGAAAGAACTCCAGTTACATGCTGCATTAGTTTGTTTCAGATTACCTTTAATCAACTGCTGCAGATTAAGAGGTACATTTTGTCCCACGTCGACATTGTCGGACCTGACTTCTCCCCATGTGATCATTTTGGAGATGCAGTCTTCCATCATTCCGACATAGCATGAACGCAGTACGTTTTCCACATCATCTTTATTCTTCCAGTAGTTCTCCACAACGATAGAGTCGAGAGGCAGCAGATCGAGGTCACAAGACACGAGCGTAGTACCGGCGAATAAAACCAATGCAATAGTTTTGAATATATTTTTCATCTTTTTCATATCTTGTAAATTTAGAAAGCGATAGTAGTACCTAAAGTAAATGACTTAGAACGCGGTGTACGTGAGTTGTCGTATGCTGCTCCATAACCAGCCTGTGCAACTTCCGGTTCACATCCAGAGTATTTGGTGAGAGTGAAAATGTTGTTCACGTTGAGATAGAAGCTCAACTGGCTCAAACCCCATTCCTTGAGTTTTTTAGGGTCCACAGAATAAGAGAGAGAGACGTAGTTGAGACGAATGAATGATGCGTCTTCTACGAATCTGTCGCTACCGAGCGAGTTGAAAGTCTGGAAGTTAGTAGCTGTAGTGACGGCACGTGGCAGAATGTTATCGAAGTGGTCACCTTCGTTACGCCATCTCCAGTTCACGGAACGGCTTTGGTTCCATGTAGAAGTCATACTTTCAAGTTCAAGACGTTTGTGGTTGATAACCTTGTTTCCATAACGATAGTTGAACTGGAAGTTGATAGACCATCTGTCGTATCTGAACTTGATACCGAAACCACCGGTCAGCTTAGGCAGCGAAGATCCGAGATAAACGATGTCGAGTTCGTTGATGTTACCGTCGTGGTTTATGTCTTCATAAATAGCGTCACCACCGACGAATCTGTAACGAGTACCGTCATAGTCGAAGTACATAGCCTTTTCATTGTTCTTGGCGTTGTAGATGATTTTTCCTTCCTCGTTTCTAGCTACCGGCGCCATATCGTAGTTGGCCTCGATTTCTTCGAGTGTGTTTCCGTCAGAAAGCGCGTCTTCTATAGTAGAATAGCGATAAACACCTTTATATTTGAATCCGTAGATAGAACCGAGCGGGTTGTGAATCTGTACTCTTGAGAGATACTGGTCATTCTTGTACAGGAAGTCCTGGTTGAGTCCTTCAAGTACGGTTGGTTCCATAGACAGTATTTCGTTTCTGTTGTTAGCGAATGTAACGTTGAAGTCCATTTCGAATTTCCCAGCCTTCACGACTTTATTACCGAAGATGTTGAATTCCCATCCGCTGTTTCTCATAGAGCCGGAGTTTTTCACAGCGAGGCTAGAATAACCTGCCGATGAAGGAATACCAAAATTGTTCATCTGCAAATCAGTAGATTTCTGAGTATAAATAGAAACATCACCTGTGATCAAGTCGTCAAAGAATCCGAAGTCGAAACCGACGTTCCATGTTTCCTTCTGCTCCCACTTGAGATCAGACATACGTATGTTTCTCGGGAACATGGATCCATCAGATGAATACATATATATAGCTCCCTGATCGTAGAAACTTCTGAAAAGTCCTTCACCTCCCGGAGGAGTACCAACGATACCCCAACCTGGACGAATGGATAACATTGAAATCCACGGCACCTTCTCCATGAATTTTTCCTTTGAGATATTCCAACGTGCTGAAATACCAGGGAAGTTACCCCATCTGTTGTTCTTACCGAATCGAGTAGAGCCGTCACGTCTTAATGTAGCGGTAATAGCATATTTTCCTTTGTATGAATAGTGTGCCTGTAGGAAGAAGTACACGCTTTTCCACTCACCAGCTCCAGAACCAGGAGCCGGATTGATACCCCCACCGAATGTAGATGTGATTGAGCTAGTCGGCATACCAGTAGTACCTGAGTTCTGTGAGTTGGAGTTACCGGAGTTGAACTCACCTCTCAACATAGCCATGAACGTATGGTCTTCGTTGTTGAAGTGTGGTCTGAATGTGAGTGAGTGTCTGGTACCGATTGAGTTACCCTTAGAAGAGTGAGTCGATGCGGCATTGTACTTAGAAGATGCATTGAAATAACCAGTAGAAAGCAATGTACCAGGGAAGTAGCTGTCGTCATCATAGTTAGAGATATCGAATCTCACCTGTCCTTCATAAGTCAATCTGTGCTGGTCGTCGTGTGTGCCCAACAATTCATAGTTGAGTATGAATTCCGGAGTGAGCTTGATGTTCTTTTCATGTCTGAACGCTTCGTGTGCCAACGCGATAGGGTTAGGCAGTCCGTATTGCGCACTCAGATAATTGGTTTGCGCAGCCACCGGGCTTTTCACTGTCTGGTCCATGGTGTAGTATCTGTCGGTGTCGTGTCCGAACTCATCTTCTTCATAAATAGAGAGGTTCGGCATCTTGTTGAACGCGATACTCACGAGGTCGCCATATCCATTGTAGTTACGCTTATTCTTTGTGTATGTGAAGTCGAAGTTAGTACGTACAGTGATACGGTTACTTACGAAATAGTCGAGAGCCACACGTGTAGTGAAACGGTCCATGTGCTGTTCGATGATTGAGTTGTTATCGCTTTCGTATCCGCCTGAAATACGGAAGTTAGCCTTCTCACCACCACCTTGGAATGAAATGAAGTGCTGATGCTGTGTACCGAATTGCTGCACTGCTTTTCTCCAGTCGGTGTTATCATTATAATTATGATATTCAGAGAAATCCGGGTCGTAGTTGATTTCCGGGATGTAGTATTGGCTACCCTTTGTACCGTAAGCACTGTTGAGCTGCGGGTTGAAGAACGCCTCTTTCAGGAACATGGTGTAGTCGTCACCATTAAGCAGTTTGTATCCTTCCGGCTGCCAGTTGCCAGTAAAACGGTAAGAATACTGAACCTTAGTTTTACCTCTGGCACCACGTTTGGTTTTGATTTCGATTACACCGTTAGCACCTTGTGAACCCCAGATAGCCGTAGCGGCAGCGTCCTTAAGTACAGAAATGGACTCGATATCCTCCGGGTTTACGTTGAGGAGTTGTGCGAATTTTTCAGCGTTGGCGTCCGTCCAGTCGAAGTTAGCGTCTTCCGGGTCGGTGAAGACGTTACCGTTAACGACGATGAGCGGGTTGGCGTTGTTGTTGATGGAGCTCACACCACGCAGACGCATGGTAGTACCAGCACCGAGGTTACCAGAGTTCATGACGATATCGAGACCCGCTATACGTCCCTGGAGCGCTTCGTCTACGGATGTGAGTGCGAGTCCTTCGAACTCCTTCATGCTGATAGTCTGTTGTGCAGTAGAGATTTCGGTAATAGGAATTTGAAGTCCCGAAGACTGTGATCTTCTTTCAGCCGTGATGACCACCTCCTGTATAGCTCCGACTTCTTCGAGTTTGATGTCATAAACCTTTCTGTCGATAGGAATCTCCACAGGCTTGTATCCGACATAGGATATAACCAGTTTGTTTCTCGGGTTATTGATTTTGAATGAGAAGTTACCATTCATGTCGGTTTGTCCATGTGCCACGATACGGTTGTTAGCGTCTTTTTCGACCACGTTCACCATCATGAGGCCTTCAATATCATCATGGACATTACCAGAAATCACGTCGCCCGCACTGACCTGTGCGTTCATCACTGTACAAACACACAAGAACAATAGGAATGATAATATTCTTTTCATATATAATTATTTTTTTTACGACGTTAGTTATTAGTCATCAGCAACTATTACACGTGGTACATACTTGAACTGATCTTTATCAAACAGAAGCGGTCTGTCGACAGCGTGTAATACGACAGAAGACGAGTTCATGATGTGAGTAGCCTTTTCGATATCATTGCTTGTACTGTTAGTCAAGCTGTTACCCAACCAGTATTCACGAGCCTGCATGTTGTATAATCCTCCAGAAGTGAGTATGTGAATAGTGTATCCCATGGCGTCAGTAATAGTCATGGCAGACGGGTTGACGGTGTTGATATTGATTCTGTACGGGCTACCGGAGATGTATCCGTAGATGATAGATTCATCGTATGCTGTAGTACCGTAAGAAAGCGCTTTGCCATCCTCGTCGAACTTACGTGGATATCCATCTTCTCCATATGCCAACTCGAGTTTGTTTCTCATTGACTCATATTGTCCAGTAATGAATCCGTTGTCGAGGTAAACGGCGTTGTTTTGAATGTGATATCTTACGAAGTCACGCATAACGTGAATGATTTCCTGTGCCGTTTGAGCTCCTTCGTCCTCATGCTCAGTGTCGTATTTTTCAGCTTCGGTGAGGTCGTCGAGAGTAGGAAGTCCGGCAGCGTATGCAATGTTCATAGCGTCGTTTGTCGGCACATAAATAGTATAGTGGAATGCGTTGAGCAAAGAGTAAGTCTTGGCAGTGGAACCCGACCCGGAAGAAGTAACGAGGTTACCCCTTATTTCGAGGTCTTGGTTTCTTGATGCCGCGGTGTAGTTATCACTGGTAACCATACCGAACATGCCGCATCTTGACATCATGCTATAGAATTCGCTGAATTCCGTTTGTTCAGCCAAGATGTCGGATGTAGCCTTTCTTGTACCAGTAAGCACAGCGTCAACGATATAAGCCTTACCGTTATCCATGTTGTAAATTTCCTTGACCACAGCCGGCTGGTTGTTTTCCGACTGCCATGTACCGCAAGCAGTCATAGATCCGGCCTCTCCGAATGTTCCACCCACTTCGATGTAGTTCTTACCTTTGGTTACGATATATTTCTTTCCTTCGTAAGCTTCCTCCACACCGATGATATTATCGAGGATGTCTTCCATACGGTCATAAATCTGAGTGTTTCCGGTACCGCCAGTTACTTGTCTGAGTCGTGAACCGGTCTTTATCCAGTTTCCTGAGCCGTCGTCGACACCTTCATATACATCAGCATAAATACGCTGAGTCTGTGATTTGGTATCATCATAGTGGAACTCCCAAATTTCAGTGGTTTTCTTTCCATAGGAAACCGGGTCGACATACGTGAGGAGTCCTTCATTCGTAGGTATGAAGAAACTATATCTAGACACCATGGAGTTGAGGTATGCACCATAGTCCATGTTGTCGATAGCGTTTTTAATGATATTGAGGTTCTCGGTGTCGATCACCGCCGGGAAGAGCACAGATGAATAGGAAGCCGGCGCATAAACCTTATTGGTTTCGTAAACAACACCGTTGCATCCGAGGTGCACCTTATTAATACCGTCGAGAGTGACACCCATTTCCATGTTGGCGTCGTTGAGAATAGTAGAGAATCGAGAAGGCACGGAAGCCACGAGTGAATTAAGCATATTCACGTTTACAAGTTCAGCGAGCACTGAGTTAGGAGTGTTTTCGATAGTGCCGTATCTGTCCTTGATAACCTTACCACCTCCATTGTCCCACCATTCTTTAATGGCGTCGTCTGTAGGAGCAAGCATAACCGCCATATCCTCCATCATCGGGGTACGGTTGTTGAATATTTCCGGCACGAATGTGTTCCATCCCGGATCGTATTTCAACAGAGCGTCAGAAGGGTTTTTGTCCTTGTCGAAATTGAACGGACGTCTTCTGGTAACGTCGGTACCGGAGCCCCATGACCTTTCAGAGAAATATCTCTTTACGAATATGGAGTCAACCTCAGTGCCCTTATTCTGATTATAGGCATTAGTCAAAGCCACAGAGTCAGCCGGAGCGGCGAATCTCTCGATGATGCTGCTGTAGATTGACATGTCGTTGTTTTTCCTGATAACTTCAGCCATGTTGTCGAGCGGCACGATTACTCTGTCGACGATGTGTACGAATCCGTTCTTACAGTTTCCTGACTCAACGATTTTCGCGCGGTTGACATAGGTTTCACCCGGTTGTCTGGTTCCAGGCTGGTCGTTGTAGAGGAAGTCGATGTCGGAACTTTCCACTTGGTTAGCATCGAGGAATTTCTGAGTGAAGTGGATCATCGGGCTTGCTCCGGATGCATCTTTGAAGAGTACCACTTCCGGTCGGTTTCTGAGCACGAACCATCTGTCGTTTTGTGGCAGTTCTTCAGATGTGGTGCTCACCACCTGTACAGAGTCGAAGATAGACAACGACGAGAGTCTTCTACATACCTCACCTTTAACAGGTCCTTCCGAAGTGGAAAGCATGCTGGTGGAGTACGGGTTGTCGATCATAGCCGAGTTGAGCAAGAGTTTCTTCTGTGCCAGAGAAAGGTCATCATACTTAGACACGCCCCACTCGTTGCTTTTGAAGAACTCGTCGAACGCATCATCGTTGGCAGGGAAGAGAGTCTTACTACCAGTCTTAGAAAGGACCTCGTCGTAACCGAGGTCTTTGATCAGTTGCAGGAAAATCTTGAAATTTCCTTTCTTTTCCATAAAACTGTAGATGGTTTCCGACCTTGAGTTGTCGGACGGCTGCTTCTCATCTAAGTCGTATGTATCAGAACAGGAAAACATTGTAAAACCTGCAAGGCACAATAAACCTCCTATCAGGAAGTTCTTGCACATTTTTTTCCTTCTTGATTTGTACAACATAATATTAGAATATAGTTAGAATTATATATATTGTTATTCAGCTATAGTTCCTTAACTCTTTCAGATTCAAAAATCGTCAATAGTAGTTTTTGCCATATCAGATTAAGGCATTGTTGCGCGTTGCTTTCGTAAGTACACAATTATGTCAAAGATACAATACGCATTATTCATGCAAAGAAACAAAAAATCTAATAATAAAACAAATTTTAAGATATAAGAATTCAAATTTATTTAAAATTTAACAAAAATATCTAAAATTTCCGTTTGTAGTAGATGGTTTATGGTTTCAATCCTTATTGCAGGGCTATAAATAAAAACGGCTGGAGACGATATATATTACCGTTTCCAGCCAATCATTATGATTAGGTTATTCTTAAAGTATTCTTCTTTACCACCATGGCCAGTTCCATCCGTCATCTGCGATGGTGAATGTGACTTTGAGGTTGACTGCCTTAGCAGACGCCGCATGCTTGTATTGGAATCGGACGGTATGCGTTTCATTTCCGGCACAATTGCTAGGATGGCATCCGCATTTAAGTGAGAAGAGGTCGTCGGACTCAATGTATACATGGGAATTGCCATAGTAGCTGACAGTGTTTCCATCTGCGTCGAACCATGCTCCATATTCCCCAGCAGCAGTGTTCTTCCCTTCCGTACCATCGGCATTGAGCGGCACGAGTTCGAGAGTGTTCGCATTGAGTTTAGATGCATCCACTCCGAGCATACCAGCCAACTGGTTGACATCCACCTCAACAGTGACACTTTGTGTGTATCCACCACTGAATGAGAGTTCGTAGCTTTGGCTGATTGTACCCACGATAGTGTAGTTGTCAGGTGTGACGGTGCCACCTTCGTCGTCGTCATCTTCAGGCACCGGGTAATTCATGACAAGTGAGTTGATGTATGTTCTCCTGTTCTGGAGCCAAGTCTTCAACTTGTCTAATTCGGTGTAGAATGAGAAGTTCTTGAGCGGCCACCTGTCGCTTTCTCTTGTGATCGGGGTAGTAGGGCTTCCGTCTGTTTTCTTCTGATATTCGGTGAGTCCGTCCACATATTTCTGAGTCTCTTCCCAGTTGCGGATGTATATGGAGTCGCTGACCTGAGCCCACAGTTCCTTGTATTGCTTGACGAACTTCCCGCTTCCGAACATGTCGGTGAAGAAGTGGCTGCACTTGTATGTTCCGTTACGTTTGTAGGGGTCGCTACCGAGAATCGTTTCCGTGTAATTCTTGAAATAAGTGTGTCCTGTGGTCATGTCGGACCATTCGAAATCGAATCCTGCGTCCCAGTCCCATGCCGGTCCGAAAGTATATTTGCCGTCCTTGTCGCGGAAGAGGAACACGCTTCTCGGCGCAGACAGTTCA
>Ga0247609_10007430_pt1 | contig 10437 bp, 23 predicted proteins | sample 172DNAGHGlowgp2_FD_193487 | JGI IMG/M metagenome (GOLD analysis project Ga0247609, IMG submission 193487) | Sheep rumen microbial communities from Palmerston North, Manawatu-Wanganui, New Zealand - 1728 DNA GHGlow gp2 | ecosystem: Host-associated > Mammals > Digestive system > Stomach > Rumen ...
AGATGGGTTTTTTATTGGAAAAATGAATCCTGAATAACCCTATATTATTAATGAAAGTGAAGGATGGAGACTATGGATGAATTAAGAAAATTGGTTGCTATGGAAAAATTGATCACCCTAGGTATTTCCGAATATTGTAATATTAGAGAATTTGGAAAAACAAAAAATGAGGGGTGGAAGAAACCAGAACATACTCCTGATCCCTTTGATGAAATCGAAACAGAAATGAAAAAATTCAGGGACCAGAGAGAGAACGCATTTAATGCATTAGTTAATGCAAAGCAGGATGATATAAAAGCTGCAATTTCAATTTTTGAAAAGGACAAGAAAAGTCTGAAAAATTACTTGGAGAACAACAATTCAATTCCAAGAAAAAGATTGGAAGGAATTAGAACATTCATAGAAGATTTAAATGATACTATTACAGTGTTAAAAGCTGCTATTGATTGAACCATTTTTTAGGAGGTACATTAAAATGGTAGATGCAGAAAAGAAACTTTTTGAAGATGTTTTGAAGCAGACTGGTTTTTCTGTAAAGGAAAACGACAATGGTCTTTACCTTTTGGGGCATAAATACTCTCAGAAGGAAGAGTACGTTCAGACAAACGGATACAACCTTTTGGAGTCTCTCCGAAGATTGACTTCTTCAGACTTGGCAAAAGATGCATTGAGGTAATTAAAATGGCTTCAGAAAAGAAAAAGAGAAAACTTAAAAATTCATATTGTTGCAAAGGTGCTTTGAAAAATAAACTCCCTCATAAATTAAAGAGAGTATTGTTTTTTACTTCCTCACAACGTAAGGCAGACAAAGAAATCAAGGAGGATTAAGTATGGAAGGTAAGAAGGACTTTAATGTAAAAAACATGATAATGACTGTTAAATATTGGCCGGATGGAGAAAAAGAAGATGAAGGAGGAGGTCCTCGATTCATTCAGGATGTTACCTCCATTAAGCGTGATCCAAAAACTGGCGAATTTATTATTGGTACAGTTTTTGATGAAATTCGAATTCCCTATAAAAAATTCGAAACAATAATTGAGGTGTCATAAATGACAATAAAGTATTATTGTTACAAATGTAAAAAGAATGTTTCTTTTCGAAAAATAATTTGGTCTCAGTATTGTCCAAATACTCACATAAAATGCGGTGGAGGCATCCACATAGAGGTAAAGTAAAATGGTATCGGATATTTGTTTTATTTTGGCAATTGGAAGATTGTCTCAGTTTGCTTACAATGCAATTCAATTCAAAAAAGGACCTTCAAACGAGGCTACAAATACTTTTGAAAAAAGAAATGTTTGCAAAAAGACTGCAATGGCAAACTTTTGGGAAGCTGCCACATATGTGGTTTTAGGTATTGCTTGTGCATTTACAGGAAAGTAAAATATGTTTAAGAAGATATTTGATTTAGATCCAAAAGAAGTTGAAGCTTTTATTATAAAAAAAGAACAAGAAGATCGTAAAAGAAGACTCGAACCCGAAGAATACGAACAGTGGTTGAAAGACTACGAGGTACAGGTTCGCTGGCATCCAACTTATGATGAATTCTATGTTCAGATCGAACCAAACATTACAACAAAAGATTATGACCATTGGTATTTCAAAGACGATCATGAATTGACCGCCGGTGAATATTTCAAACTGGCTTTCGATCACGGCCATTATTATTTCAGAGAAATTTATGGACTGATGACCGGTGAACCTATCTGTTATGCATCTTATGGAACTTGTAGGCCAAATTCAGATGGTTACTTTTTTATCATTGATAAAAAGGATATCAGAATCGCCTATGACAAAGTAGAGGACAAATACTATTATGACGATTGGGACTTTGTAAATCAGAAGGCGCTTACAGACCCTATTCCTGAAGACTTAATTGAAACTGTTAAGAAATGCATCAAGGAGTTTAGGGATGGTAAGTAGTATTGCTTTAGTATTAGGTTTAGGAAAACCTAGTACAGCCTATGAAAAAAGCAAAGATTGATTCTTATCCCAAATAATTCAAATCCTAAGATTCAAAAGATCCTAGGATTTTTTTTTGAAACTTTCACATAAGGTATCACCTATATTATAAGCTGAGGTACAAAATATGGCTTATAAAAAACAGGTTGCTGAAAAGTTAAATAAATTCAAAGAAGTCAAAAAGCATTTGGAAGAAGCTGCTGATATTCTTGAAGATATTCAATTTGATCTTTGTGGTGAGGATGTGGAATTTAATTGTGCAAAATCAGATGTAGAATCAGCCTTAAGATTTCTTAATGCTTACATGGAATTGGTAAAGCACGCAAGCCCTAATGGCCGCAGTGCTATTCTTGTTCCTAAAAGGAGATATATCTAATGAGTGATAATTGTTACGAAGATTGCTCAGGGGCTCCTTTTGATTGTACATGTTGCAGCAGAATGTGCGAGCCATACAGCTATGACGAAGAAAAGCAAGAGTGGATTTATAAAGATTTGTTTAGACCAAAAACTTCTCCAGTCGTTTTAGGAAACGATGAGGAGGGTATTTGTGAATACATAAACAACCATATCGATGATCTTCACACAGGTGATTGTGGAGCTTTCCAAATCAGAGACGAAAAAATTGGAAAGGTTGTGGATATGGAATGGAATGATGGGGTTTCTGGGTTCGTATTAAAAGATGTTTTAGATTATATCAAAGAAAACGGAACAGTTAAAAGATCAGAGTTAATGGAGTTTACATATTAAATGCCTTTTTATAATTTGGTAAAAAAGAAGATTCAAAAAGCTGTTGGAACAGAATTGCATTTTGATAAAGGTGTACGACATATTATGAGTGCTGATACTTTTCTCAATCCAATCAGTAATGGTTGGAATATTTGTATTAGATACACAACTGAGGATGATTACTTTTATTTCACCTTTGCCTATAATTTAAGAACAATCTTGTTCTTTCTTTTTTCAAAAGGAGTAGAGGGGTACACAAGGGGAGATGATGAACAGGATTATCTCTCAATTATGTAGGAGTCAAAAATGGGAAAAAACAAACTTAAAAAATGGTATGCAAACGCTCACAATTGTATGACTCTTAGAGTTGTAAAAGCTGCAACCGAAGAAGAAGCCAGATCAAAGTTTGATGAAATCTTTGGAGAAGGAAATTATTACTTCGGAGAAAAACTCAAACATGCATATATAATTCCTTGGAAAGAAAAGAAAGAATATTTCAAGGCAGGTTTAGGGATTGCTTCCAAAGGGGAACTTTCTTCCGAGTCTACGGATAGACTTTTAGATAATCTGCATTCTATAGGAGCAATTTAATGGTAAGATTTATTGCATTGGATCAAGAGTATACATTCAAATGGGAGTTCTCTGAGAATCATGATAGTTATAATTATGGTTATGATTCTAGGATTCGTTGTACAAATAAGCGTACACATTACATCGTTGCAAAACTTAAAGGTGATGAACTTATAGATTGGCTTCAAACTTATGGGCTGACTCCTGACAAAATGTTTAAAAGCACAAATCCTTTTGATCATTTTTATTTTGGTGAGTATGATGAAAAGAAAGAGGTTGACAATTACGATTTGAACAAAACTGCAGAAAAATGGGCAGAAGAAAACAAAGGGCTTATTGAAAAGAATCCTTGGACAGTTGTTGGAATGAATGGAGGATATGTTCTTATTTCAAATGGCTCAAAAGAAAATACAGTGGAGCTTGGAAGTGCTTCCGTAATGAATTTGGAAATGAATAATAGTAATACAAACACTATTAAAAATAATCCAAACGTTTCAGTAAGTGCAAGAGCAAGTTTGATTTAAGAGGAGGAATATGTGAAAAAATTGTTTGCTGTAATGAATTATGATTATGAGGACCCTGATTGGTCAAGTGTTGAATTTATAGGGCTTTCCGAAGATGAATGTTACAAATTCATTGATGAGAATTTTCAGGATTATTATCAGGATGAATGGGATGAGGAAGAGGATGGAGTCTTTGATGCCAAGGAAATGGGAAAAGATTGGCTTAAAACAGAACTCCATCTTGAAGTGATAGATTTGGAAAAGGATAATTGCACATTGAGTGAATCTTTGGCAAATCTTTTGAAATAAGGAAGAAAATATGAATGCTTGGGATATGACACTATATGCAGTTAAGCATAAGGATTGGGACGGTAAAGTTGAGTATTGGAACTTCTTTGCAGACTGTTGGGTTACTCCAGGGGAATTTAATGCAGATTGTATGACTTCCTCCTGGACAGCAGAAGACTTTGTAAAAGGCAATGGTGGAGAAGTTGTAAAATTAAAGGTAAGTGCAACGGAGGTAGAATAAAATGAAAAAACTTTGGAATTGGTTTGATGAAAATTGGTATCTTGTCCTAGGCTCTATTTTTCCTTTTGTTGCTTTTTATGTTGATTGTTTTGGAAAAGGAAACACTGATCACTCAATTGCCTGGGCATTGCTTATAATACTATACCTGTTTTTAATTAAAGACAATGTGGATAGAAAAAGGCAAAAAGAAATTAAGGACCGTTTGGATATTTTGGCAAGGGTTTTACTTCCTGAGTTCTGCAAAGGAAATTATGCAATAGTTGCCTATAAGAAACTTATGGAAGAGGAAGGAATTACTTTTGAAGAAGATGTCTGGTATCCTTGCTATTTTAAGCCTATTGGAGGCCAGGTAAGAGCTCATGAAGTTTTAGATGGCCTTTACAATCCCTTTAAAAAGATTTTTAAACTAGATCCTGAGTTTATGGGAAATAAGGAAGGTTTTAGTTTCTATGAAGACCATGTTTGGCTTCAGGATAACGTTTTGGAATACACCCTAAAGGAGACAAAGTAAAATGGAATATAAAACAAAGATTGAGTTTGGAAAGGAAACAGTTTTCGAAAACGATAAGGATATTTTCGAGATTGGTGAGGCTATTAAAACACTGAATGAAATGTGTAATAAGGAAACTGATCCTGAGAGAGTCCATTGGCTTTGTAATGAAATTGACCGCGTTGAGGCCATTCAGGAAAAAGCTTATGAGTGGAATGCTGATCGAATTGCAGAAAAGGTAGCAAAAAAGGAAAAGGAATATCAGGCAAAAGAGTTTGGGGAAGAAAGCGAGGCTTACGGAATCCTAAAATGGCTTGCAAAATGTGCAGACGAAGGTAAAAATACCCTACTCAGAACTGACGACTTTGGATACGGTGAACATTGGAAGGAAGAAATTCCGGAATGGTATCTAAAAGACTCAAACGATGATAAGGAATTGATTCAAAGATATTATGCCGCAATGCAGGATTTAGAGGACATTTTTAACCATCTTGCTTACTTTACCGAGGATGTTACCTACCACTTTCCTGAACAGAGATTGTTTATTAAAGAAGGAAAATATACATACGAGTTTAATTACGTTGTAGGTCAAGGTTCAGATTTCTCAGTTTCAGTTGTAGAAAAGGCCAATCCTGTTTTATACAAAGAAAAACCAATTAAGTTTATATTTCCGTCCTTTAAAAAGGCTGTTACGATTTCAAAAAGAAGTACTTACGGACAGGCAGTTTATTATGCAAGAGGTTTACTTAACAGCCTTACAGATAAAGTAAAAGATCCTACAGAGTACTACGGTAGTGTAATGTTCCTTTTAGGCCAAGCTACTGCAAAAGTTGGATTTCTCGAATATCTTAACAAAGATAATTTTGAGGAAAAAATGAAGCGATGCGATTGGAGTGATGATGAATAGGCTATTTGTCGTAAAGGATGAAAGAGGTTATTACTTTAAACAAAGAGAATGGGAAGGAGAGGAGATTACTTCTAGCACCATTATAGATTCTTACTTTGTAAGTGACGTAGATGCAGCTTCATTTCTAAAGGAAGAAGAAGCTGATGAAGTTATAAAAGTTTATTCAACAATTTTCCCAACTCTTCCAAAGTTGATAAAGGAGGAAGTATGAGCGAAAGTTTTACACTTAAAAATTATGACAGCATACTTCATCTTACAGACTTAGACGAAAGACTGTATGTTATCAGGCTCTGTATTTTTCAGGATATAAACGGAATTGAAACAGTAAATGTTTCCTACGATGCAAAATGTGGAACTTCAGAAAACCTTCGAAATGCTCAATTCTATAAAAACAGAAAAAATGCAGAAAAAGTAGCTGCTCGTTGGAATAAAAATAATCAAGGAAGAGTAGAGGCTAAAGTAATTACTGTTCACCTTTTTGAGGAGGAAGATCATGAAAATTGTAATTAAGGATGATGATTGCTATTACAGTGAGGATTCCGATAGATTTTCTTACGGCAAGGAAAATGCTACAATTTACGATGTAGACTCTTATCTAGAAGGAGATCAGATCCTTAACAAACTTAAAGAGAAGTTTAAGAATAACGACCTTGAGGTTGTTGAGGTAAAACCAAAACCAAGCTTTGATGAAATTCTTTCAGAAAAGGAAAAAGTTGTAAAAAAGACTACAAACGAGCAGGTTGAATATTTTACAAACTTTAGAGGCCACAAAGATTCTATTTTAGCTCTTTTGACAGATCCTTCTTTGAATCATGATATGAATGCAATGATTGGAAAATGGAGAAGGTCAAATGAAAGAATAGAAAACTTTGAAGAGTGTTTTAATTTGGATTTCTCTGATAAAGTAAGTGATGCAACTTATCATGATTCAAACCTTGAATTCATTTCAAAATATAAATTAGCTTATAAAGCAAGGATGGCCTCAATTTATTTTGCAAAGTTGGCTGATGTATTTTTAACTATTGAAAGACACAATGAAAAAATCCTAAACAAAGGGAATTAGCCCAGGGTCAAAACCTCAATTATAAGTTTTCTATATTCTTATCATGTACAAAAGAACACTAAGGTTAAAAAACAAATGGTTTGAAGAAGAGGGAAGGGAAAACGAGGCCCTCCATCTTTTGGTAATTGGAGGAACTCACGGAAATGAATCTAATGCAGTAAAGATGGTTTCTGAGTTTATAAATAGAATAAATGAAAATTCTACAGAGGGTTGGTGGAAGAATACTTACTTTACCAGAGTAACAGTAGTTAATGCCCTTAATGAGGTTGGCCTAAAGTATAACGAAAGGGAATTCAATCAGGAAGAAAAACAGGAAACAAATGATCTAAATCGCTTTTATGATTCGAAGACTTATTCCTCAAAGGAAGATGTAATGGGAGAATTAGAAGAAGCCATAAAGGATGTTGACGTTATTGTAGATGTTCATAACAGTCCAAATATCCTTACTTGCATTTCAATTGCAATAAATAAAAATGCACCTACTTACATTGATTGGGCTATCAGAAATAAAATTAACTTTGTATTAGCTGATGATGTTCCTACTATCAAAAGACATGCTGATATAGATTTAGATAAAATTGCGTTTACTTATGAATTTTCAGGAATGGGTTACGACCAAAGAAGGGATCCAAATTGGGTAGAATGGGAAGTAAATGATTTTGAAAAATTCTTAACGGCTATTGGTCAACTTTGGACTTTTGATAAAATATTTGAAAGACAATATGTATACGATAGAGACAGGCCAAATACAACCCTAAAACATACTTTCTATAAAAAGGCAAACAACTACAACCTTACTTATCTTCCATTTCTTTATGAAAAGAAATATTTCTCAATTCCAACTTACGCAGACGGAGTTTATAATTGGTTGAGAGGAAATCCTTTAGGGCATTATAAAAAAGGTGAACAAATTGCTTTTATTGAGGATCCTGTAAATAAATCTTTGACAGGGGAAGTTAGGGCTCCATGCGATGGTACTTTAATTGATGTGGATGATTCTTGGTGGGGTTGCAAAGGTGGTGCTTTGGGGGACTTCCAACCTGACCTTGAACAAAATGTTTATGATTACTACGAAGAAGAAAAACAAATGGATAAACAAAAAGAGGAAATGAGGTATTCCGAAAAAGTAGAGGCATAAGCAAAATAAAAGGGTTCCTAAAAAGGAACCCTATTTTTATGGAGGAATTACTCAGAAAAGATCTCAATCATTTTGGCAATACGATTCATGGCATCTATGCCGCCTTCATAATCTGGATCACCCACAATATCAGAATCCGGTTCATAAGCTTCTGTTCCTGCTTCCAAACAATCAATCAAAATTTCAAGATCCCTTGAATCTAATTCAAATCTTTTGTATTTTGGTTCATCCAAAGATACTCCGTTTGCCTCTTCGTATTCCCCACACTGATTAACTGCTACTGAATCTAATTCGTCATTGTAAACAAACTTACTCATATATTTTACCTCACATATATTATAGGTAAAATTAGTTTGCATTTTTCATAATGTTTTTACCTATATTATTGTTATGGGAATTTTAACGGAAAAAGAAGCAGAGGATATCTTGAACGAAACGGAAAGTGACTACTCAGAAAAGTCAGATGGGCTTATTGTTGAAATTGAGAATCTGCGACACAACCTTTACTTATTCCAAACTTATATTTCCGAAATAAAAAACTTGTATGAAGAAAACAGAGAACTTTTTGAAGCAAAAACAAAACAAAATGAAATAAACGAACTTATAGAACCCTATACAAATATCCAGGAAGTTGACAAAAGAATACAAAACAACATAAAAAGGATTAAGGGTCTTTTAGATGCAAGACCTCAAATTACTCAAACTTTTGTAGATGATACAAATCAGTCCTTTTTGGACATGTTTACAAATTATGAAATTACTGTTGCAAGGTACAGTAGATTTCTGCAAGAATTTAACATTAGGTTTCCAAGTAAAAAACTTTCTGAGCCAATGAAACATTTAACGGACTTAATGAATTTGTTAAATGGTATTGTTGTTAATTTTAATGATTATTATCCTTATAAACTTTTACAACCTTTTGAAGAATCCCAAATAGCTGGGACCATTCACGTTTATGGATTTGGAATTGTAAAAGAAAAAGATTGGAGTAATTTAGTGAAGTACAGGGGGTGAAAACCCTTATTTTTACATATCAAATATTTTAGGAGGTAAAAAAGAATGAAGTCAGAAAGAAATTATATTACATCTGACTTACATTAGGTAAGTCATTTACTTCATAGTAACATTATAAAATACGCAGAGCGTAAGGATTATTTACCTTTTGATGATGAAAAATCTAGACAAATGTCTTGGGATATTGTAAACTCAATTAATGAGCAGGTTCCGGACGAGAAAGGTGTTATTCTTTGGAATCTTGGGGATTTGTTTTATGGCAGGTTGTTTGGGGAATGTACACTTGATCAGCTAAAGACCCTCATAGATGTAATGAAAGGTAAGCACCGTAAACTAAACATTGTTTTAGGAAATCACGATCGTCAGTTCAATCATTTTAGAAAATCAAAGGAAGATTGGGATAAGATTAAACCTTTTGATAAGCATTCATCCTTGGAGGATATTTTTAAGTATCTTGGTTTTGACAAAGTATACGATAGGCCTGTTTTGTTTGGGGATGGTAGAATCCAATTTATTTTGAGCCATGAACCTGTTTACATCAAAGCAAATTATTCAAACTTTATAAACGTTCACGGACACGTACACCAAATGCTCGTTGATAAGGACTATTTCGCAATCGATTTGGAAAACAGCAAAATGGTTATTAAGGCTTATGAGGATTCAGGTCGTGAACCCCCTACACCTAAACTAAAGGCTGGTTATAGAGATTGGATCGTTAATCCTTCCGATTTCATTAACATCTGTTGGGACAATCCAAAAAATCCATACAAAGTATTTGATTTGGATAAGTTATACAATCATGACATTTATCTTTAAGAGGAGTAAAACAAATGGAAATAGAAATGAAAGCTAAACTCAATGATGAGCAACTTGATAAAATTCTTTGGTGTATTGATAACGAAAGTGAATATTTAGAAAAGAGTGATGAATATTTTTCTTTTGATGGTATAGCTCCAAAGAAGCCAAAAAATATAATTCGTATTAGAAAAGAAAAAGTTGGAAATGCCAATAAGGCTTTGTTTTTCTTTGAAGGGGCAGGTGTCAATGTGGATACTGTTAAGAACATTTTAACAGGTTGTATTTATCCTTTTGGTTCAATTACAGCAGATAAAGATCAGACTTGGCTTACAGTAAAAGTAAAGAATACAAGTCCTGAAGGAATTGAAACAAACGAAGAAACGGAGGGACAATTGTTTGAGGGTACTGAAGAAGCATTTCGTAAATCAATGGAAGTAGCAAATTTCAAAACTTACTTTACAAAATTCAAAAGATCCTTCTCTTTTTATGTAAGGAATGAAAAAGAGGAATTTAATAGATTTGTAATGCATGCAGAATTGGTATCTGTGGATGGGGTAGGCCCTTATCTTGAAATTGAATCAGTTGTAAAAGAAAAAAATGCAGCAGAGGCCAGTGACCAGATCAAATGGTTCTTTGAACATAAATTAGGTATTACAGAATTTGATGGTAGAAGTTGGGTAGACATAGTTTCTCAGAAGTAGGCATTATAGTTTTTTCACTAATTTTTATAATAAACT